>MDSZ01015465.1_pt1 | contig 10845 bp, 8 predicted proteins | sample 811201 | NCBI WGS metagenome assembly MDSZ01 (sample SAMN05326647, study PRJNA326480) | marine metagenome | isolation source: seawater | place: Indian Ocean: North | collected 2010
CACGTATCCCCTGTGATGATGCTCTCACTCCGACTGCTGTTTCAGTGACGATTGATGGGCGAACTGAGGGGACCTGAATATCTCTCAGTATTTTCCTCTACGAGGAGATTTTCTCTACAGTTGCTCCATATCTTGAAAATATTGGGTCCTTCATAACTGAAATCAAGAATCGATGATAGTGTTCATCAGGGTGTGGGGATTGACAAGCATGATGCAGGCGGCGGCACCCCCTTCCGTTATCCATTTGCAGCCCTCTGCCCCTGTGTATGTAATCCCGCAAGTTGAGGCACTCTCTCCACCGCCATACGGTATGGTTCTGGGTAGGTCACGTAGTCAATGGGCGATGATTCGAAGGATGTTGGGACTGGTATTGATCTCATTCCTGATGATGAATCTGCTCATGTTGATTCCTTTTGGGATAGTTACTCTCGATGGAGGGATGACTTTCGTTGCAGGGCTCTGTTCTATTCCCCTCCTTCTGCTATTCTTCTTTGTACGGCGTCCAAGATTGGTTCATATCATGTTAGCAGAACCTGCAGATTCTGGAAACATCGCCCATCCTTTGCCGGGAGACCGAACACTAACTACACCCGTAAAAACACGCTTCAGACATCACCTCCTGCGAGATTCAACCCTATTGGACATCCCCACAACCGGTTCTCTTTGGGGTATATTCTTCTTAGCAATTGCAACAGCAGTAACTCTATTCATCTTGCTATTGGCCTCTCCAGATAACCCAATTTTGCTGACTTTCGCAATACTTGTAGGGATTCCTTGCTGGCTGATTGGATTCGCTATACCTGTATTTGCGTGGATGTCCTACTCGACTAGAAGGTTAGGCTTGCCTACTAGAACTCATCATGCGGAAGCAGCATTAACTGCAGGATTCGTTTCCACTTTTCCTGCTGTGGTCATCAACAGTCTGTTATTCCCGATGCTGTTGAGTGCCATGAGTATCGACCCACTTTCGGGACTAGGAGAATTCCTGATAGTTACAATCAGTGCACCAGTTGGCGAGGAGATATGCAAGGCTGCAGCAGTATTGAGTTGCCATCACCTCATCGATAGCCCTAGACGCGGTTTCCAAGTTGGCTTTACAGTTGGTTTGGGATTTGCCATGCTTGAGAATATCCTCTATATTTCGGGTAGTTTCGCTGGCGGGGGTTTCATCGGATTCGCCTTCACAGCCTTTGTTAGGGGGATAGGATCAATTCCGGGGCACGCTGTCTGGACTGGGCTCTCAGGACTTGGAATAGGTTGGCTATTAGCAGAAAAGCCAAGACTCGGTGGATTGCTTGCAAAACGGAGTAAACCACAGGAAGGAGCATTCGTCCTCATCGATTCCAAGACAGGAGCGCCGGTTCATGATGCAACAGGTTCAGGAATTATAGGACAACCGGGTTCTATGACAATGTGGAATATCAGTTCTTATCTCTCCTATAGCAAAGTCGCAAGCAAGCCTCACTGGAATCTGCCAAAAACTCCACTCGTCGGCCTTAGCATCGCTATTCTAGGCCATGCATTCTGGAATGGTTCAACCTCAGCAATCGCTTTCCTCTTTGAGCCAATATTGGGAGAAGTAGGGGCAGTTCTAGTCATGCTGGCATGGATAATCGTCATGGTTTCTGCCTTGTTATGGGCAGGAAGAAGAATTCTCGAATCATTGCATTCAGTGCCTTGTACAATAGACAATGACTTCAACAAGCACTGATTCCGAGGATGGAGGAAGGAGCATGTCGACTGAGGTAATTGGGGGATTGGACCCCACCAATGTGGTCATCAGCATCTGTGTCATAGCAGCCCTCTTAATCGCTGGACAGATATTCAGAGCTCTAGATGGATTGGGTATTCTAGCCGCTGGCATTCTTGGTGTTGTAGTAGGAGTGATGGGGCATTGGTCATGGCTCGCTATTCTACTAGTCTTCCTCGGAACCAGCCATATCGCAACCAAATGGGGTTGGGAACAAAAGAAAGAATTAGGCATGTGTGAATCCAAGGATGGCGGTAGAGGTTGGATTAATGTCGCAGCAAATGGGATGCTACCAGGAATAGTTGCTCTGCTCGCTTTCGCTCTACAGGAATGGACCCTATTCTACTGGTTATTCGTCGCTGCTGTCGCTGTCGCTGCAGCCGATACATGGGCTAGTGAATTCGGTTGTCTAGACCCACGGGTTAGACTGATTCGTAACGGAATGATGGTTCCTCCTGGAACCAATGGTGGTACCTCAATAATGGGACAATGGGCGGCTCTGGGAGGTTCAGCATTGATCAGTTTCGTCGCTCTTGTAGTAGGCTGGGTTCCTGCTACTGGAAACATGTCTGAATTGGGATTCTTCGGTGCCATGGCTGCTGGAGACTGGAATGGAGGTATGATTCTAGCCTTGATGACGACAATCATCGGTTGGCTTGGTTGCCAAATGGATAGCATACTTGGAGCCCACTATGAAAATCGAGGACTGATGACCAAGAATCAAGTTAATGCAGCATCCATAGCAATGGGTGTAGTCGTTATGGCAATCTTAGTCTTGACATTGCCATTGCTTCCCTGAAGATCAGGTCCATACAGACCATTGGCCCGTGTTCTGATTCTTCCAGAACCATTTTCCTGAACCGCTTGGCCACTCAAGTATCTCCCAGCCATCTGGCCTAACGTTTCCACTGACATCTGAGGGTGGGAAACTGCTCTGTGCAACAGGCATCTGATGAGGAGCAATATACTGTTGTAACTGCTCTTGGGACGGGGCTACTGGCGCTGCAGGTTGAGGTGGAGCAACAGGAGTTGCTGGCGGAGTTGGAGTCGCCGCTGGTGGTGCAGGCGTTACTGCTGGTGGGCCTGCTGGCATTGGTGCAGCATAGGGAGTTGAGGGCGCTGGTGGAGCAGCAGGTGGCGCCGCTGGTGCCGCTGGTACAACTGTCGGAGATGGAGGTGCTGCTGGCACAGATGGCTGAACAGGTGAGACAACCGGAGTTTCTTGAGCAGGTGCAGGAGCAGCAGCCTTGCGTACTTTGGGAGCGCGCTGCTGACCATAGGTTGAGCCTGGTGGACCCATTCTTTGTCCTGCTTGAGACCCGGGTGGACCACTCTTAGGAGGACCTGATTGCGGCGGACCACTCTGCGGAGGACCTGATTGTGGAGGACCACTCTGCGGAGGACCTGATTGTGGAGGGCCCGATTGTGGAGGGCCACTCTGCGGAGGACCTGATTGTGGAGGTCCCGATAACGGGGCTGAACGCGGAGCGGGCCTTGGGGCAGACCTCTGCCAATTCGGCTGTGAATCGTATGACTGCCTGTGATGATATGATTGATCTTGATACTCATATTGCTGCATCATATCCTGTTGATATTGATGATGTGCCTCGGTACCGTAAGAAACCGGTACTTCCTGTCTCCTCCAATCAGAGGATTCCTCTTTCGAATTCATGACCGCATCTTGCCAATCTTCCTCATCTTCATCCCAATCATCCTCACTGCCTTCGAGATTGAAACCATCTATTCCTCCCCACACAAGTCCTCCGATGAAGAAAAATGGTGCAGAAACAATGGACAAATAGAAACCATATGATGGACTGAATCGTTCATCGATATCCCCTTTCAATTCACTAGTATTCAGATCAGGGAATGCGACCAGCCAGACTACTGCTCCTGCTACTACAACTAAAGTTGAAATCGCATTGAGAAGTAAAGGAACCCATCCATGCATGTACCCTGGAATACCAACTATAGCAAGAATCATTGCAATTAAACCCAAACAAATTGCCGAGATAAATAACCAATGCCCCAAATCTCCGGCCTCTCCGGCCTCTGTGACCTCTGGAATCGCGCACATGTTATCCTGCATTACATTACCCGATTCTCCATCCTTTTCACAAGTCGTGTATTCAACTACTTCCCTATTGTTGGATAAATCCTCACATTCAGAATCAACACATACTTCACCCCAAGCAACAACTTCAGTTTGGTAAAGTCCGAAATTTAAACCAGTACCAGCATTCCTATACTCCAGCCCCAATAATTCTTCATCTTCAGAAGATGATTCCAACGGGATGGAAATTGTCATCCAAGATTCATCGTGCATGGCATACAGAAGAAGTGTGGCACCCAAGAGGGTGAAAACCAACCCACCAACGAAAGCCTTCTTGTTCGTCATCGCCATCCCCATGCTTCGCCTGTAAGGGCCACACAGGCTAGATTTGCTTTTTATCATGACGCAGAAGAAAGAGTTCGCAGAAGCGCAGGATTGTTCAATGTCGGGCTTTACGCTCGCATCATGGCTGGGGCCGCAGGCAGAGGCAGCAAGGCCGCCCTTCTCCTGTTACTGTCGCTGACTTTGGTACTCTCTTCGCTCTCAGCCAACGCTCAAATCGAGAAGAAGATATGGCAAGATGGAGAGCAGGAGTGGAACATTCCACAGAAGCATAGATTGTTCTTTTCGGGAACTGAACAAAACAACGCCAACCTCTCTGACATTCATCCTTTCAATACCAATGCTGGTGGAAGCCACGTTATCAATCAAGCAGCAGTACCGCAGATTGTTTTCGATTCCATAGAATCTCAACCAGTTCAGGAAGCGGTCAACTTGACGCTCAATATGTCGGCTTACATTCATGCCACAGCATCAGATTCTGTATTGATTAACTGTGCTACATCAGCAAGGCAAACTCAGATGTTCCTCGATATTCAGGTCGGGCAAGACTTACATCAACTGGAAAGCAATTCGCAATTTATCACTGAAACTTCGATTCTCAATGCACACAACTTCACATTCCCTAGAACTGAAATAGACATGAGGATGAACCCTGGAGACAAAATTGTAGCCACCTTGAGAGTGATGCATGACTGTCCTGTTGCAGCCAAACTTTGGTGGGCTGGCGTCGCCGAAGATGGAGGCCTAGTCTTTGAAGGACAATGGATGAATCCAGATGTCAGAATCATCAGCGATGATCTAGGTTTCACTCATGTTGACATGGTTGCGCTTGGACCTTGGGCTTTGCAAGGCTATCGTAGTACCGTTATGGAAGTCTGGGGACCTATGGAACCAGATGATTCCAAACCTGTCGACCGAGAATCAATTCTACAGATAATCGATAGTCCTCAAGAGATACGCAAAGTAGAGGAGAATAGAACATCTTGGACATATATCACGCCAAAGTTGGACGAAGGCCACTGGATTCTGCAATTCTGTATGAAGACCAATGACCAGCCATATACCGCACAGGTAGGTGAATGTCACTTCAAAGGCTGGGTACACATCGTCAACGAAGAGAAAGGTGCTGATGGGTGGCAGCCGGTCCTGATATTAGCACCACTTGGCATTGGCATAGTGTTGCTTTGGCTGGGCTTGGGTCTCAAGCAAGGAATCCTCTACCCACCACCGTTGATTGGCATCATGCTATTGATGTCGCTTCTATTCATTCCAATGAACATGCAGATGCCATATTTATCGACCGAAGCAGAACCAATTGAACAGGGATGGCCTGCACCACAATTCGTATTGAACGCTGCAGGAAACAATAGTTCAGCAGTATCTCTAGATGAATTATTAGACAGTAAAGAAGCGGCTTTAATCGCCATCTCAATAGCAGGTTCTCCCAATCAACGACATCACATCGATGTTCTAGACATGGTCATGGATAAGATGGAGGATAGAGTCAGTTTAGCAATGTTGGTAACCGGTGAAGAGGTGCAGCCATTCGAACTAACAGAACTCCAAGAAAGAGTGAATGCAAGATGGCCAATAATGATCGATGAGCATGACGCTGCAACTGCCAAAATGTTACCAACCGGAATGGCTGATGGCCTGATACTTATCGACAGCACGGGACACATTGCATGGTGGAGCGAAGGAAGTAGCTCTCTCGAAAATGTAGAAAGTGCAATCGATGACATCTCTTTTGGTTCTTCACAAAGTCCACAATTACTGCTATCTATGATTTGGACTACAGTATTTCCATTGGTGATTATCGCCCTGCCGAGAAAGGAATGGGAGAAGCCAGAGGACCCATTACCCCCTGGTGGAAATTGGGGAGGAATAGCCGTTACCGGCGGCATTGGATTCATGATTCTGGGGCTACCTCTGATGGTACTAGCGATGACTGGATTAGCAGGAGAGACATGGTATCTGATTCAATTCTTTGTTGGGTTTTGGTTGTTGTACCAAGCTGTGGCCACAGCGTTGTGGGGAATTGCACCCGAACTGAAAATCATCTCAAAAATCCTCCACAAGGCTGCACCTGAAACTTATCGCAAATGGAAGGAAGAAGAAGAACTAGCTATTGAAATTCAAATTGGTATGTGGGTTGCATGGTTCTCTTGGATACTTCATCCAATGTTGATTCCACAAGGCCTCTCAAACACCCTACTTACCAGTGGATTCGGCTTGATTATGGGCATTCTCCTGTTTGTTGCCTTCTTCATTTGCTCAGGCGCTGTGGTTCTAGTTATCCGCTTAGTCGCCGGAATGGGAGGCAAGTTATCGGTCATGTTCGGAAAGTTTGCTAGGGACGATATGGTCAAGGTCTTCGGTTGCCTGATGATTCCTATCGCATTGTGGTACGCTGCAGTGCTTTTCTTCAAGGCCCAAGACATGGGATTCTTCATCTGACCAGCGCCTTCATCAAGGTAGACGTAATTACTCTGCTTCATGGAAGAAGAGAGTGAAAGGAACATGCTTGATTTGGCATCTTCAATATCCTGAATTCACAGACAAGACACCAAGTCTCTGAGTACTGACTCGGGGTCCTGCGCCTTTGTTACTCCGCTAGCAAGCAGTACTCCAGAAGTTCCTAATTCGATTGCTTTGGCGACATCCATGCCATTCTTCACACCAGCACCACAAAGTGTTGTCACCTCAGGATTGATTGAGTTGACAACCTCTACAGTATCACTAACAATACTTGGATCAACACTGGTAACTGATACATCTCCTCCAATCAATTCCGGTGGTTCAACGGCAACCATGTCTGGTGAGAGAGCACTCAAAGCCCTCGCCTCATCGAGATCAGCAGCACAAGCACATACTGTGAAATCATCAGGCAACTGATTTAGCAATGATTCTACATGTTCGACGGATACTTTGTGTTCAGCATGATTGATCAGAGTACCAACTGCACCTCGTTGAATGGCGGTTTCAGGATGTAACCATCCAGTGTTAGAGCCAAATCCGATCGGGTCAAGGTGTTGTACCCAAACCTGCAATCCAGGAGCAGCAGAAACAACAGCAGATAGGTCGAATGCACTCACTACGGCAATCAAATCTGCAACTTCACATTCCGCATCTACAGTTTGCATCGCCACAGCAAGGTTCTCGGCAGCGCTGGAATGTGCTGATTCATAGGTCTTGAAATTGACAATTATCTTCGCCTTCGTCATGAATCTCCGAAAAGATACCGACTATTCAACCTGAGGGAAGACGCCACCTGTCTGAACTGTTTCATCTGGAACCTCTGCCTCATGATCAATAATGACGCCTCTCAATTGACAATCACGACCTACCTTCGCTGCCATTCCCAACAAACAATCCTGCAAGGAACTGCCATCGGCTACGCGGGACTGCGCCAACAAGGTGCAATCATGGATAGTTGCACTATCTGCAACATCAGAGCCCTTGGCGAACATGTTGTGGCCCTTGCGCGTGCAATCGATAGCCCGCGAATCAGCAAACCATGAAGATGAGTCTACCAATCCTGCATCGTGTCGACCATGAACGATGGCGGCCTTGACTGCACTCTTCCACGATTCAGGAGTTCCTGCATCGATGAAATATCCTTCAAATGGCATCCCGCCCAAAGCCCCTTGCTCAGCCAAAACTGGGAAGAGTTCCCTCTCAAGACTAGACCTGCCATCCGGCATTAGTTCGAAAACATCTTCTTCAAGGATATACGAACCAGCATTGATCAGATTACTGAATACTTCTTCTGGTGCTGGCTTCTCCTTGAATCTAGTTACCAAACGGTCTTCGTCAATTCCTACAATTCCAAATCTCGTTGGGTCGGCAACTTCCCAAAGAGCCAAAGTTCCCAAACATTTCATGCTCTTATGTTGCCTAAGCATAGAAGAGAAATCAAGGGATGATACTACATCTCCATTGAAGCAAGCAAAGGTCCCGCTGAGGTGATCCATACAGTTCTTCAATGCCCCTCCAGTTCCCATCGGTTCATCTTCGGGTACTATCTTGACGTCATAGTCCAATTCACAAGAAGCAAAATAATCTCTCAAATCATCAACCTTGTACCCCGCCGCAATGATGACTTCGTCAATCAATTCAGAGGGCACACCCGATACCACCTGTTCGACAAGTGTACGGTCCAATAGAGGAAGCAGGGGTTTGGGCAAAGTGTACGTCCATGGTCGCAAACGGCTGCCAAAGCCACCGGCAAGAACCACAACCTGCATCCCCATGACCGACTCCATCAACAACGAGTTCATGTCCCTTGTGACACGCAGTCAGCAACATCGCGATGTTCAAGGAGGTAATGGGATTGGCAGGGGCGGCGATAATCTTGAACATTCACGAATTCCAGGGAAAAGCACTGTTCCATGAACATGGAATAGCAGTTCAGAAAGGCATACATGCAACTAATGTTGAGGATGCTGTTTCCGCGTGGAACGAATTGGATTGTCCCTTGGTTGCTGTAAAGTCGCAGATACATGCAGGTGGCCGAGGAATGGGCAGTCTGCACAATCCCACCAGTGGGGAATTAGTGCTTCAAGGTGGAGTTCAGTTGGCGCGTTCTCAGGATGAAGTGGCGGATTTCGCATCAAAAATGCTTGGCAATATTCTAGTCACCAAACAGACTGGAGAAAGTGGAAAGTTAGTGCAGAATATCTACATCGAATCCGGCTGTGACATCGCTCATGAATACTATCTGGCCCTATTGGTTGACCGCGAGAAGAAAGCGGTACTAATCATGGCTAGTACAGAAGGTGGAATGGATATAGAAGAGGTTGCTGAACAAACTCCTGATAGAATTCACAAGATTTGGGTTGACCCTGGAGCAGGACTCCTAGGTTTCCAGATTTCTGAACTTTCTAGATCATTAGGGCTGTCCCGAGATGCTGGCCGCTCCTTTGCTCGAATGTTGCGTTCACTCTATTCTCTATTCACTTCCAAAGACTGTTCCATGGTTGAAATAAATCCACTGGTTAGGACAAATGATGAAGAAATATTGGCTCTAGATGCCAAGATCAGTTTCGATGAAAATGCTTCATTCAGGCATAAGGACATATTTGAGGGATTGAGAGATAAATCTGAGGAAGAAGAAACTGAAATTCTTGCTGATGAAGCCGGACTTTCCTACGTCAAACTGGATGGTGAAATCGGTTGTCTCGTGAACGGCGCAGGATTAGCCATGGCGACAATGGATGTAATCAAATTGTACGGAGGAGAACCTGCAAACTTCCTCGATGTAGGTGGTGGAGCCAATGAAGAGCAGGTAAAAACTGCTTTCAACATCATACTAAGTGATTCCAATGTCAAGGGTATTCTCATCAATATCTTCGGAGGAATCATGCGTTGCGATATCATCGCAAGAGGTGTTCTGGCAGCAACTGAATCCATGGCTCTGGAAGTTCCTTTAGTTGTTAGGCTATCTGGAACTAACTATCAGGAAGGAAGAGAGATACTCGCTGCCAGCACCCTAAACATCCATACTGCTGAAACACTTGCTGAAGGTGCCAAACTAATCGTCGAACTCATTGGAGGTGAGCAATGATGGCAATCTGGATCGAAGAGAATGCAAAGGTCATAGTTCAGGGAATAACTGGTAAGCAAGGATTGTTCCATACTGAGAAGATGGTCGAATACGGCACCGATATTGTAGGTGGGGTTACTCCTGGTAAGGGAGGGCAAACTGTTCTCGATGACAGACCAGTTTTCAACAGCGTAATCGAAGCGATAGAAGCCACAAACGCTGATGCAAGTGTCATTTATGTCCCACCACCATTCGCCGGAGAAGCGATAATGGAGGCTGCAGATGCTTTCGATCGATGCAAAGGTGAAGGGGTAGTCATATGCATCACAGAAGGCATACCTACTCTAGATATGGTAAGAGCAGTCGATTATGTCAATGATAGGCCAGGAGTACGATTGATTGGACCGAATTGTCCGGGAATAATTACTCCCGGTGAGGAAGGTGGAGCAAAGATTGGAATCATGCCGGGACATATTCATGCCAAGGGAAGAATTGGTATCGTTTCAAAGTCAGGAACTCTAACCTACGAGGCAGTTGCCCAGACAATGAGCATTGGAGAGGGACAATCTACCTGCGTAGGCATAGGAGGAGACCCTGTGAATGGAACTGGCTTCATCGATTGTCTTAGCGCATTTGAGAATGATCCCCAAACCGAAGCGATTGTCATGATTGGGGAAATTGGAGGTAGCGCAGAAGAAGATGCTGCCGCTTGGGCATTGGACAATGTCAGCAAGCCAATAGTTGGATTTGTTGCTGGTGCAACTGCACCACCTGGAAAGAGAATGGGGCATGCAGGAGCAATCATCTCTGGCGGCAAAGGAACTGCAGCAGAGAAAATCAAAGCATTCGAAGAAGCTGGAATCTATGTAGCCAACGATCCTAGTGAGATTGGAACTGTATTACTCAAGGCCCTTGAAGAATCAGGACTGCGCTAATCATCGGGGCGGACCCTTACGTGGACCCTTGGGTGGGCCACCACTCTTGGGAGGACCACCTTTGGAAGGACCGCCAGGGGGACCGCGACTTGGCCCACCGGGAGGGCCACCGCGAGAAGGACCACCACCAGGGGGACCACCGCGAGAAGGACCGCCACCAGGGGGACCACCGCGAGATGGACCGCCACCGGGGGGACCACCGCGAGAAGGACCTCCACCG
>MDSZ01039485.1_pt1 | contig 10845 bp, 7 predicted proteins | sample 811201 | NCBI WGS metagenome assembly MDSZ01 (sample SAMN05326647, study PRJNA326480) | marine metagenome | isolation source: seawater | place: Indian Ocean: North | collected 2010
AAATCGAGTGCAAAAACACTCGCTGATAATGACTTTACCGCAGTCGTTCGATTGAATGGATTATCACCTAAAAAGAAATACAATTACAAAATACAGGTTGATGGGAAACCCGTAAAACTGGAGAAGACCAGTTTTATAACCCCTCCAGCTTCAGGTAAACCAGGTAGTTTTGCAGTTGGATTTGGTGGTGGTGGTGGCTTCATCCCAAAATGGGAATACATGTGGGATACCATTAGAACTCAAAACCCTATTGCCTTCTTGATGCTTGGTGACAACGTATATATCGATGATCCTGATCATGATTTAACCAACCACTACTGTTACTCACGTCGACAAAGCCGCCCAGAATGGCGACGATTCACGAGTTCTACGGCAATGTACTCAATCTGGGACGATCATGATTTTGGACTTAATGACTGCGTTCCTGGTCCCGAAATAAACAAGCCCATTTGGAAGCGTCGAGTATGGGAAATTTTCAAGCAAAACTGGGTTAACCCATATTATGGAGGAGGATCCAAACAGCCAGGTTGCTGGTACGACTTTTATCTTGGAGATGTCCACTTTATGTTGCTCGACGGCCGTTATTATCGAGATCTTAAAGGAGGTTCTATGCTAGGTACCGCCCAAAAAAAATGGCTAAAGAAAACCTTAGCAGAATCAAATGGTACCTTCAAAATAATCGCCTCCCCCGTTCCGTTTTCACCCAACATCAAACCTGGCAGCAAGGATCCATGGGACGGTTTTCCTGAAGAGAGAGCTGAAATTTTTTCATGGATTAAAAATGATAAAATAGATGGCGTATTTTTGATTGCAGCTGACCGACACCGCACAGACTTGCGAACTATTGATAATGCAGGGAGCTATAAGCTTTATGAGTTTGAAAGCTCTCGCCTTACAAATCGTCACACTCACCCAGTTGTAAAAACAAAAGGACTTGTCTGGGGATACAACAAAACATGTTCGTTCGGACTTATGCGCTTTGATACAACCCTAAAAGATCCAGAAGTGCGTTTTCAAGTCATCGATATTGATGGCAAGAAACATGAAGAGTATGTACTCAAAAGAAGTAAACTTGAGTGATTTTAAGATGAGGAAATATTTGGTTTTTTTATTTCTTACAATTATTTCGCAAATAATTGTAAGAGCAGAAATTCCATTAAATTACTACAACTCAGCGGAAGGACTCAATGGTAGTGATCTTAAGAAAAAATTGAATGAAATTATAAGCGGTCACCTTGTCATCTCCTACCAAAACACTGATGAGGTTTTGTCAGTCATTGATCGTGATTTCAAGGATAGTGAAAAAGTCATTCTTATCTATTCGAGGCGGTCAGACTCAATATCTAATTGCTGTTCCTCTGGATGGAACCGTGAGCATTTGTGGCCAAATTCATATGGAATCAATAGAGTTGGACCCGCTTACTCTGATCTACACGCCCTTCGCGCCTGTGATTCAAATGTCAACTCATCTAGAGGAAATAAATTTTTTGATGAAAGTGATTTGAGTTCTAGTGCCTATAAATCAATCGCTCATCCCGAAGCCATTTTATGTTCTTCAGACAATAACTCATGGTCACCACCCGAATCAATAAAAGGAGATATTGCAAGAGCTCTCTTTTACATGGACATAAGATATGAGGGTGTTGGAAATGATCCAAATCTCGAACTTACAGATGAGTTAAAGCTTATAAAATCTAAAAGCACCTACATGGGTTCACTTTCGACACTACTTGTCTGGCATATTATCGATCCTGTAAGTGAAGAGGAACGAATTCGTAATAACGAAGTTTATAGATATCAGAAAAATAGAAATCCATTCATTGACCACCCAAGTTGGGTTAATGCGATTTGGAAGCATCCTCTAAGTTTGAAAATCACAAAGGGTGCCGATAATATAAAAATTGAATGGCCCTCCAAACCTCCGAGGGTTTTTCTTGAATATTCTAATGATCTAAAAAAATGGAACGAATCTGTTCATGATCATTCAACTAGTCATTCTTCACATTTCACAATATTTCCTCAGAATTCTGGCTCCTACTACAGATTAAAGATTAAATAATTTTACAGGGTTGTTCCCTTTTTCTTTTGATATTATTTAAAGCCTCTATAGCAAAATGATTCCCACTCTTTGCGGCCATATGATACCATTGAGCAGATTCGTTCATACGTTTAGAAACACCTTTTCCAGATTCATAGATGTACCCCAAATACGTCTGGGCATATACATCCCCATTGCTTGCTTTTCTTTTCAAATCTATAATTCTTTCATTCATAATAATAGAAAGTAGAAAGTGTCGGTGTCCGCTTGTATCACCCCACTGGAAGAACCCAAAATACAAGCGAACACCATTCTTTACAGTTTCCGCTGGATTCTAATATTAAAAGTTATCAAATATCAGCTAGTGGCGATATGCCGAATTTTAGATGATTATTTGTACTATAATTATGCGAAACAGACTTATTCTTTTTCCAAAACCCAACTTAGATTAAATCTGGCCATCCAATCTTTATTTGATACCAAATAAATCATCCCCTCGCTTGGAGTCCCTTTCCGACCTGCAGCCATCCAAGTATAATTTCCAGGCCCTGCCTTTAATAATCTTTTTTTAGGCCACGTTTTGCCTCCATCCATACTTAAATTGATCGTGATATCATCTCGCTTGTCTCGCCTACCTGGTGAACTAAAGAGTATTATATCTTTCTCAGGATGAGGAATCTTAACCACTGCAGCTTTACATCCATACTCATCAGGTGGACCGTCAAATAGTACCTTATCTTCATTTGCTTTCACCCATGTTTGACCACTATCAAGGCTTATGCCAATTTGCTTGTTTCCTTTTCTAATATGGGTCCTTGCATTGTAATAAATTGATCCATCGTTCAACTCGCAGAGTGAGGGTTCTGAGGTGCCTAAAATAGGAAAAGGTTCACTATGTATCCAAGTTTTACCCCCATCATCGCTATACAAAGCGTTACTGTATCTTTTACCAAAAAATTTTCTGTTTTGACCCTTATTCAGATATGTTCTTGAGCCATCAGAATTAATTGGTCCCACAAACACCTGTGATGGCATTAATAAGCGGCCTTTATTTTTACCATGCTTGATTGTTATTCCAGGATCGCAGCAATAGGTTGTTGCAAACCAGCCGTTATTATCAGGTTTGATATTAATCTTTTCCTTTGACCAAGTCATTCCATTGTCCTGGCTTCTAAAGAGATATTGTACTGATTTCAGACCAGCTGCGAAAACCATTACATCACCATTATTTTCATTGATGACAACGTTAGCCAGCTCTGTCCAACCGACATGTTCACCTTTATATCGCCCATCATCTGACATGTCGTCAGCAATTTTTATTCTTTTGCCAACAGCTTCAAATTCAGACCATGATACCCCACCGTCTTTACTTCGTTTGACTTCAATACGTTTTTTTTCACGCTCTTCCCTAAAAAGCAGTACCGTTCCATCCATGGCAACTGCAAGATGAGCCATCACAGGTATTTCTACTTTTGATATTTCACAAATTACTGGATGCTCTGAGACGGAGTCCGTTCTAAAACCTAAACAAGCTATTAAGAAATAGAAAATGAATGACTTTTTCATCATTGTTTAAAGATTTTATTTCTTAAAGATCTGCCACCTCTTCAGGAAGATAAATTCGGTTATACTCACGCTTTACGGATTGTAAGAATTGTCTCCATTTTCTCCCAGGACGGCCATTAGTCATCAAAAAATGCGGGCAATTTTTATGCTCCGGCTTTAGGCCTTTTCGTGGCCAATGATAATGAGGCACCACATTTTTCAGAGGAATATCATACTGATACATTAATGAAGCACAAAGTTTTGCTGTCCTTGAAAGAGTCTGTTGTCTGCTATTTCCTCGATGCTCACACATTTCAAGACCAATTGAATAATTATTTCCTGGACCATTAAAATCGGCATGCTCACCTTGTTCGTTGGTCGGTAAATGTTGTAAAACCACATCTTGCTGAATGGTAAAATGCCATGTCAAATAACCTATCCTATTTCCATTGCGCCTTTTTGGCGCCCTGAGTTTACCTCTTTGAAGTGCTCGAGCATGATCCCATGCATCGCCGCTATAATTCTGAGTTGAATGCACGGTAATATATCTCGGTTTCATTGGTCGAATTTGCTTTCGCCCATGACGGCCTCTAGGAATGTATCGTTTAACAACCTTGATCTCGTTAAACATTTCTTTTGGAGTCACAAGAGCATTTTTTCGCAACCCAGATTGACTAGCATTTTTCTGACTATTTAAATGCTGTTCAGTTGTTGTACAGCCAATCGCTACGAGTAGAGCCAACAGACTAATTAATAAACTCTTAGAATTTAGGTTCGATCTTGCCATGGATTCTGTGACAACAAAACAATAACTTAACTACTTATAAGATCCTATGTTTTTTATTAGTTATTTATGGTTTGTATCAACTCACGTTTCTTTTGCCATGGAATGGTTCTATCAAAAAGAGCCCCATAAATTTTGTGAGAAGAAGCCGACTCTTTCTTAACAGAGCTAACCTCTTGATCATAGAGAGCTCTCATTTTTTCTAAATCTCTTTGGTTGCGTTCATCCTCCGCAGCATTTATGAGCTCGTACTTATCTTTTTCCATATTAAAGAGCTCCTCTTTAGGAACCATTTTTTCACCATAAAACCAATATATATATTTCCATTTTCTTGTCACGATTCCTAAATACTGAGACTCTATTGGTCCCCAACAATTCATTATGGCCAATGAGTGGCGCAACTCTGATTGTCCTTCAGTAAAAAGTGGGACTAGACTGATTCCCTCGTTAGTGTGGACTTTTTTTTGCCCTGCTAATTCTATAATTGTTGGTGAAATATCTAAATTTGCAGTCAATGCAGCTATTCTCTTACCCTGTTTTTTAGACTCAAGCCTTGGGTCATAAATGATCATTGGAACACGCACAGATTCTTCATAGGGCAATACCTTAGATCCGTATCCATGAGATCCACAAAGGAACCCATTATCTGAGGTGTAAATAATTATTGTATCATTCTCTAATCCATTATCTTCTAAAGCTGAAAGAATCATTCCTGTGGCCTGATCAATTCCATAAACTAGTTGATGATATTTTTGCATCACCTGATCATAGTTGTCTTTGTAGCCCCAAGTCTCCCATCTCTCCCATTGTCGACCTTGTTTACTTTGTTGACTCAGATGCCTTGAATATTCTCTTCCGAAATTTGCGGGTTTCTGAAATGTCTTATTCTTATAAACATCATTATATTTTCCATCCGGTGTATCTGGCATGTGAGGGGCCTTAAAACTAATTGATAAACAAAAAGGTTTACCTGTTTTGGAAGCATGTTTAATGAAGTCACGGCCAAAGGCTCCATATGAGATTGTCGAATGCGGATATTTATCAGCGTACTTCTTCATCGAGATATTTCGTTTAGTTGCGTAGCTGGTTTGTCCAGGTCCACCACCCCACCAATCGAAAATCTCTTCTGGAGATTTGTTTTTTAGATTAATCCCAAATTTTCCTGCAAAGCCAGTTATGTAACCAGCTTTTTTGAGGACGACTGGATAACTGTTTTCTAGGTCCTTCTCACCAAGTCTGCCTTTATTAAAATTACAACCGTGCTGATACTCATAACTACCAGTCAGTATGCTTGCACGGCTTGCCATACAGATTGCGGTAGTGACATAATGATTATCAAAAGTGAGGCCCTTGCGAGATAAACGGTCTAGATTTGGTGTAACCACATCTTTATTCCCATAACAGCCCATTGATATGGTTGCCTGATCATCAGCCAAAAGAAAAATGATGTTTGGTTTACCCTTTAATTCATTAAGAAATATTAAAGCCAAAAGGGAGGAACTTAAAAAAAGTAGATTTTTTCCCATTTATTTATCTTTCTAGTCTTAAAATAGCCTTTCGTTGGTTAGAAAAAATGGAATTATGACTGATTTTAAAAAAAAAATCACTTTTTTAGATAGTTTTAGTTAACAGGGAGGCATGTTTGGTAGTATAAAAACACCATGCTTAACACATCTATGGCCCTTCTTGCGGCCGTCTCACTCATCATTAGTTCCGTTGTCGCGAATGCGGCTTTTAAGTTTGAAAAAGGGGACAACGTTTGTCTCATAGGTAATAGCTTACCAGATCGTTTCAACCATGATGGATGGTTCGAAGCTGTTTTACAAAGTGAACTGAAGGGCCAAGAGGTTATTTTCCGTAATCTGGGCTTTACCGGTGACACTGTAAAAGAGAGACCAAGAAATCAGGGATTCCCCTCTCCAGAGACTTACCTCCAACTATGTGAAGCTGATGTAATCTTTGTATTCTTTGGCTACAATGAATCTTTCAAAGGTGAAAATGGTCTTGAATCATTCATGAATGATTTATCAGCAATGATTGATAATTATAAGAAGCTTAAGCCTAATGGAAAATCTGAGCCAAGGTTTGTTCTTTTTTCACCAATAGCACATGAAAACTTAAACAGCCCTAACCTTCCTGATGGAACAGCAAACAATGTTAGGCTTGCTCAATACACTAAAGGTATACAAGCAGTTGCTGAAAAAAAAGGCGTTGGTTTCGTTGATTTATTCAATCCATCCAAGGCAGCCTATGCTGATTCTGATGAAGCATTGACCATTAATGGAGTTCATCTTAACGAGTTAGGTAATCGCCACATAGCGCAAATTGCTGCAAAGGCACTCTTAGGAAAATCAGTTAATGCAGGAAAAGAGCTGGAGAAGCTACGAAACGATGTCGTTGATAAAAACTGGCACTGGTTCAACAGGTATAGAGCTACTGACGGCAATGATGTTTGGGGTGGTCGCTCGGGGTTAAGATTTGTTGATGGTCAGTCAAATGCGGACGTCCTCAAGCATGAACTTAAAATGTTGGATGTGATGACAGCCAATCGCGATCCAAAGATCTGGGCAACTGCTCTTGGTTCTAATTTTAAGGTGGATGATTCTAATGTCCCTGCCGCTGTACCTGTTAAGTCAAATATTGGGGGAAAGAGCCGCAGTTCTAATAAAGATAAAGAAGGAAACCCCGATTACTTGAGTCCTCAGGAAACTTTGAAAAAACTCAGAGTCCCTGACGGGTTCAAAGTAAATGTTTTTGCAGACGAGACGATGTTTCCTGAAATGGTCAACCCTGTACAGATGTCAGTTGATACAAAAGGCAGATTATGGGTGGCAGCATGGCAGACCTACCCAAAATGGGAGCCTCTTAAGGAAATGGAAGACCGATTATTAATTCTTCCCGATGAGGACCGAGACGGAGTCGCTGATAAAGCTATTACATTTGCAAAAGTTCATAATCCTACCGGATTCGAATTCTGGAACGGTGGCGTTCTTGTAGGCTCTGCACCAGACATTTGGTTCCTAAAAGATACTGATGGTGACGACGTTGCTGATGTTAAAATTAAAATGCTAGGAGGCATTGACTCTGCAGATACTCATCACGCCATGAACAATTTTCAGTATGGTCCCGATGGTGGATTGTATTACCAAAGAGGCGTTTTCCACGTGAGTAATGTGGAAACACCTTGGACGACACCTCACAAATCTGGTGCATCAGCGATGTATCGTTTTAACCCAAGAACCTTCACTTTCAGTCAGCACGCTGGTAATAGTCCCAACCCTCACGGAATTGCTTTTGATCGTTGGGGTTATCATTACGCAACGGATGGCACCGGTGGCAGATCATATCAAGTTGTCCCTAAAGGTAACGGCTTTGCAATGAGAAGTTTACTTAAAAAGGAAGTAAGACCAGTTGCCTCAAGTGGAATTATTTCTAGCGCAAATTTTCCTGATGAAAAGCAACAGGCATTTATGCTCTGTAACACAATAGGCTTTCTTGGGCTTAAACATTACAAGCTAGCAAGAAATCCTGATAATGGTGAAGTCAATGGTCAACCACTTGGTGACCTATTTGTATCAGACGATAGAAATGTAAGGCCTTCTGATGCTGATTTTGGATCAGATGGCGCCCTATACATTTCGGATTGGCATAACGTTATTATTGGCCATATGCAGCATAATATTCGTGATCCAAAACGTGACCACAATCATGGGCGGGTATATCGTATGATTTATACTAAGAAACCATTACAAGAACCTGTATCTATCGATGGAGAACCGATTAATGTTCTTCTAGAAAATCTCAAACATCCAATCGATGGAGTTAGATATAGAACTCGTATTGAATTGAGTGAACATCCAACCAATGAAATCGTCAAAGCGGTTCAAAAGTGGGTATCCAAATTTGATCCAAACAATGCCAATGAAGCACATCATATGCTCGAGGGTTTATGGGTCCTGCAAGCTCACAACGTACAAGACGACAAACTCATGGGTATGTTGCAAACTAGTTCAGACCTTAACGTTAGAAGAGCTGCTCTAACTGTTCAACATTATCAGTATAATGTAGACTTTACTAGGGGTGGAGGTGAATTGGCTAAGGTCAAAGAAGAAAAAGTGCCCGAGCCTAAGGTAGTTGTAAATGGAGACATGACCTCTGTTGATATCGCTGCCATACCTCACCAATTAAAATTCAATCTCACGAACTTTTCTGTAAAGGCTGGCACCAAGGTTAAACTCACCTTCTTCAATCCTGATGTCATTCCACACAATCTTTTAATTGTTGAGCCAGGTTCAAAAGCAGAAATTGGAAACCAAGCCATAGCAATGGGTGCCGATGCTGTCAAAAAAGCTCCTGAAAATACCAAGATTCTTCACGCTACAAAAATGTTAGAAGCTGGCCAAAAGGAAGTTATTGAATTTAATGCACCTGAAAAGCCTGGCGATTACGAATTCGTTTGTACATTCCCGGGTCACTGGACAGTCATGAATGGCGTCATGAAAGTGACGAAATAAAATTAAACAAACTTTAAATGACCTCTCGTATCATCTTCGATGCGAGAGGTTTTTTATTTGCAAGATTACTTATCGAGGACCTGACAACGATCCGCTAGAATCTGAAGAGCTCGAACAAAGTCCCATGCAGGAATGTTTGATTGCATTTCAGTAATCAGCAATGTTAAACGCTTTGCTGATTCTCTGGCAGTTTCGATATCGTTCGTCTGCAGAGCTTCAACTAATGCGCCAAGCCTTTGGAAGAATGGTTCGTTTAGTTCCTCTAATTTACGACCATGTATATTATTGAGGCCAGTAATGACTTGATCATAGGCCTCTTTTAATTCGTTTGCTGCATGCGCAAGAACTTGAATTTCCTGTTCAACAGTTAATTGATTTTCCACGGTTTCTTCTTGCTTTGAAGACAAAGCAGAAGAGGCAACGGCCTCACTTGTTCGTGCAAGAGGTGAGGACGTTGGCCGCAGTCTTTTTAGCAGCCAAGAGTTCATTAGGTCGGTTGATATAGTCAATGTTCCAGTAGCCATGATTTACTAATTAGATGGCGATTAAAACGAAAAAGTCACATTTTGGATAAAAAATCTTAAAATTATTTCGGAAAAGCTAAATATGTTCAATTTTCCCTTATTTTGTAGTTTTTTAAGTAAAAAGTATCACTTTTTTGCTAAAAATGTCATTATTACTTCATGGTATATAACCATTTATCCAAAAATAATGACCCCAATTTAAGGAAAATTTTAAAAAGTTAAGGTTTCTTTAAGAAATCTAGCTGTCCGGCTCTTTTTTGAACTCAAAACTTTTTCAGGTGGCCCTTTAGCAATAATTTTTCCACCCTTTGGCCCAGCTTCTGGTCCCATATCAATTATATAATCTGCTTCAGCCATAATATTGAGATTATGCTCAATGACAACCACGGTGTGGCCTTCGTCTACTAGGGCGTGTAAAACTTCAATCAAGTTAATGACATCGTTCTGGTGTAAGCCAATCGTCGGTTCTTCAATCAGATATAGGTTAGCATTGTTTCTAGTCTTGCCCTTCATGATAGCCGACTTCGCTCGCCCCTGTCCTTTGCGAATTTCGGCAACTAATTTAATTCTTTGAGCTTCGCCCCCACTCAACGTAGTGCTTGGTTGACCCAAGCTCAAATAACCTAGTCCGGTATCTCGTAGAAGTTCAAGTGTGGTAATAATTCTGGGGTAGGTCTTAAAAAATTCACAAGCTTCTGAAATACTCATGTTCATTACATCAGAAATATTTTTCCCATTCAGGAATATTTCTAAGGTAGCTGGATTATATCGAGCGCCTTTACACTCCTCACATTGAACCCATGTGGTAGGCAGAAAATTCATTTCGAGTTTGATTTGACCGTTGCCTCCACACGTATCACATCGTCCACCTGCAGTGTTAAACGAAAAGTGCCCAGCATCATAACCTCGAATTCTTGACTCGGGAACTGTAGAAAACAATTTTCTTATTTCATCGAATACTTTGACATACGTGGCAGGTGTAGACCGACTCGTCTTTCCAATAGGGCTCTGGTCGACTTCATAGGCTGCTACAAAGTTTTTTTCTCCTTTAATGCTTGTCCACTTTTTAATTGTTGTTTTTGTTTTTTTACCAGCTGTTAAATCAAACGCTGGCTTAAGAATCCCTCGCATTAGAGAACTTTTACCGCTTCCTGAAACTCCCGAAAGTACAGTTAACCTTCCAATCGGAATCCTAACATCTAAATTATTTAGGTTGTTTATGCTTGCACCTTTCACTTCAATCCACCCACCTGAAGCTATCTTTGGTAACTTTCTTCTTGAACCTCTAATTGGGTGCTTAACTTTTTTGCTAAAGGCTGTAACTGTTGGAGATTTTGTTTGTTTTAGCGATTTTTTTTCATCAATCTTGAGCTGGCCCTCATAGACGATCTCCCCACCTTTGTTACTCGCTCCAGGCCCTAAATCAATGAGGTGATCCGA
>MDSZ01102896.1_pt1 | contig 10845 bp, 5 predicted proteins | sample 811201 | NCBI WGS metagenome assembly MDSZ01 (sample SAMN05326647, study PRJNA326480) | marine metagenome | isolation source: seawater | place: Indian Ocean: North | collected 2010
AATGGAAGCAGGTTCTTTCCCAACCTCCTACATCCCCACATCAGGAAGCACAGTGACTCGTAGTGGAGACAATTTAGATATTCCATATAATGAATTTTATAACGATAGTTTGACTTACGATTATGCTTCAACATTTTATGCAGAAGCAAAAGTCTTCAAAGCTAATCAAACTAATATGATTGTTGAAGGATATATTGGATCATCTTTAAGAGATTTTTCTCTTAATACTATGAATGGTGCTAAGATGCAATATGTTCATAGATATACAACTACTAATAGTTATGATAATGACACAGCAAATAATACAGTTACTGATAATGTGTTTTTTAAAACTGCAATGTCATATACTGGAACTAACGGTGGATTGCATGGAACTATAAATGGTAGAAATCCTGTTTTAGGAGAAGATGATCTTGGATCAACTGGTGCTGGTGGAGACACTATGGCTATAGGTAGAAGAGGATCAAACAATACATTATATTTGAATGGTCATTTAAAAAGACTTATATATTACCCTGCTAAATTTACTAGCAATCAATTAATAAATCTCACTAAATAATTAAAAACCATGGCAGAACGTCCACTAATAGGGTTATCTCCCGATCAGGTTAGCACTAATGGAATGCTTGGGGATCTTGCATTTGAAAATTCTGATGGTGCATATATTGAGAAATTAAGAGGTAAAACTACCTTAGAAGAATTACAATCAAACATCAACATTAATATTAAAGATGTATTTGTTTATGATACTTCTAAGGATACTGATGGTGGTGCTTGGAGATATAATACAAAACATACAACCTGGTATAACGAAACTTTAAACACTGAATATAGAGGTAGCAGAAGAGAGTTTCCTTCGATAGCAATTATTACCACTGAAGCAGGTGGTACTTCAGGACCTACTAGAGTAACAATTTATGATGGTGATGATCCAGAAATGCCAATGTGGATGGTATTTAATGGTGTTAACCCAAGAGGAATACTATCCTGGTCAACATCAAATATGAGTAAACTACGTGTTGCTGCTTTGAATGGATTTATAGCAACTGCTTCTAATGATGGTGGTGTGATTTTTGGTTTAACCGAAGATCTTGTGGAATTGATGTATAGTAGTAAAAATTATAATATTAAAACTGGCAGAACAATTGCTGATAGAAATAATACTGTATCATATCAAATTGTCAGTGGAACTGCTCAGGGAGTATATAAAACTCCATGGTATGCAACTAATGATGTTGCGATGACAGTACCACCATCAACACCAATAGATCCATTGACTGGTGTTCAAAGACCTACGATCGCAATTGCGACAGATAAAGGTCTTTCTTTTATAAAACATGATCGCACCGTATCAAATATTACTTCTATGAAATCATATGAAGGAGTAAAAAATATATATTTTGATGATGATCATTATCTATGGATGTCTGCACAATCTTCTTCTAGTTCAGTTACTGGAATTTATAATTATTTAAAATATAGTATTCCAGGTGTTATAGACTATTCTAATAATGTGTATGATGATAACGCAGAAGTAAGTTATTTTCCTGCTAGATCATGGGCAAATTATCTACCAAATTGGAATGGTGTATATCCAGTAAATGATGGAAATGATGAAAATATAAGATACATTGCACCATGTCATGATGGTGGTGTGGTTGCTAATAAAAATGGACTGAGTATATTCAAACATAATACATCAGATCATCAAAATGGAATGGTTGCTTACATTGGAGATGATTTTAATAGTGGATATATGCATGGAGATATTAAAGGTGCTTTTCTTTCATCAACTGATTCCACAACTTTAGATGGATATGATTTAATATCAAATCCAACTTTCGACACTAATCTTACTGGTTGGAATTCTACTAATTCGGCAACTGTAACTAGAACAACTTTAGATACTGAAGGTCTTCTGAAACCATATGGAGTATCTTCGGGAATTATCAAAATTGTATCTGCTGGATCTAATTCTGGTGCATCTACTAGTATTTCGGTTGTATCTGGAAAGACATACATACTTGAAGCTATGGTTTATCAAGTATCATATAACTCTCACTACATATACGTTGGTACTAGTGCAGGTTCAAACAATGTTACACAGATATATGGACCTTCTTTTGAGGAAGAAGGTAAAAAAAATACATGGCAAAGAGCTAGTGTAACATTCACAGCAAATAGTACTGGGACATATTATGTAACTTTAGTCCCATCACAGGCTAGTGGTAGAATAATGTATGCAGATGAGGTACATGTTAGACAAGCTGATCCTGATAGATCTGCTAATGGACTATATCATGATGAGTCATCTAGTAATAGATCGATGACTGTATACGGAACAATATCAAAAGAACCTGTTGCTACTGGTGCTGAATTAATGGCTTATGGTCCATTCACTTCAGCAAATCATTTTAGACATAGACCACACCAAGACTTGATTATCGGTACTAAAGATGCTTATGAAATTATATGGTTTAAAACATCTGATGCGTCTGGTTATGGAATGTTAATGTCATATGAAGGTGGTGATGGTAGTAATACATATAGTACACCTCAAGGTGGTATATTTAATTTAAGAATTGAACAAGGAAAACTTTCTGGATATGCAACTACTAATAATTTTAGTACATATCACTATATTCAACATCCAAATCTAATTGATGATGATAAATGGCATCAAGCTGCCTGGGTAAAAAGAAATGATATGTATGAACTTTATCTAGATGGAGATTTCATTGGATATGGTGGTTCTGGTTCGGGTACTGGTGATTTTGATGGTCCTATCGGTAATCAATATACCGAACTCGTTATAGGATCAAGAAAAAGAAGTCATGAACCAGGAACTGGCGATGAACCATTTAATGGTAAACTTGCTTTAGCTAGATTTGGTCATTCAGCACCAACTAAAGAACAGATAAGATTAATGTATCTACATGAAAAAACACTTTTCCAAGAAAATGCAAAAGCAACTATCTATGGAACTTCTAGTGATGTAACTGCACTTGATTATGATAATGGAACTGGATTACTACATGTTGGTACATCTGCAGGTCGTTCTGATTTCAATGGATTACGCAGAATAAATAATACTACGACAGCAGTTACAACTGTTATTTCGGCACAAGACGGATTTATAGCACAACAATGATATGACTGTTAATTTTTCCAAATCACAAGTTAACGTAAGAGAAAAGTTAACTGAAAATAGTATTCTTCCAAAAAATTTAAATTCTGATAACTTAGAACTTATTGAAAAAGTTATTAGTGTTGGAGTATGGACTGATATAAGAGATGTTTTTGTTTATGATACAAGCAAAGACTCAGATGGTGGTGCTTGGAGAAAGAAAGCAATAAATACATCTTGGTATACTGAGACATTAAATACATCAACCAGAGGTAGTAGAAGAGAATTCCCTGCAGTTGCTATTGTAGTTGCTAAAGCAGAACAAGTAATCATTTATGATGGTGATGATCCAGAAACTCCAATGTGGATGGTATTTGATCTTCTTGGATCAGTTGGTGCTTCTTGTAATATGATTCCTAGAGGTGGTAGTTCAACGCAATCTGATGTAACATCTGTTGCATTTTTGAATGGTATTCTTGTTGTTGGACTTAAAGATGTGGGTGGAAATGTTGGAGAGGGTCCTGTAGAAATTAATTTTATTTCTGAAATTACTAGAGTTTACCGTGAAGAAGGAAGTGGTTATACAGGTTCCCTTTATAGAGGTTTAATATCCGAGAGAAATTCTAATAATGAATATTATGGAGATTTTAACGAATTTGCAATTGTTGCACAGACTGTTAATGATGTAGCAATGACTGTGTTACCAAACGCAAAAATTGATAATGTTACTGGACTTCCTGTTCCTACGATTGCTATTGCGACTGATGGTGGAATAGCGATCATTGATGATCATAAGAGAATTACTAATACAACATTTGTTGCTAGTAATGCTGGGTATAGATTTGTACATATAACAAAAGACGGTAAACTTAGAGCAGGTTTAAGAACTTACTCTACTCTCGATAGTTTTTATATTGCTACTTGGAAAACTCTACCAACAGTTGATAACACCACCAATCCAGATACCATTTATCATTATCAAGCTTCAGGAAATGGGGTTTATCAACTTACAACACAAAGAGGAAGTCCAACAGGCACAAATACAACTCCTTTAAGAAATTGTGTTGATATGGGAGATAATAAATTTGCAGTACAGACTGTAAATTATGACAACAAAGGTTCTTTTGGAGTTGGTCTAGTACAAGAATATGATAAGTTTAATACTAGTGATCCACCAGATCCGTTAGTTTGTTTTATTGGACCAGATTTTAATACTGGATGGGCAAAGGGAGATATTAAACGTATCTATCTTTCAGATACTGATCACAGAAATCTAAATGCAGCGGATTATACTTCAGAATATAATGATTTTGATCCAGGTTTTGGCTCATATCCAGCTGGATGGGTTGCTAATGCTGACTGGTCAGTTAGTGGTGGACTTGCTACATGTAGTGGTGCTAATAATGGAAGATTTTTATATCCAGCAAGACAAAGGTGGCCAATTAAACAGATGGTTGCGGTTGAATTAACTGTTTCTCTCTATAGTTCTGGTACGTTATCCATTGCATACGGCACTGGTGCTGCAACTGCTGGAACAGAGATGACTGCAAATGGAACATATAGATTTGTTGGTGAAGTATCTGGTAATGACCTAATCTATATTAGAAGTGACAGTTTCATTGGTAGTGTTGATAATGTATACATTTATCCAGCAGAGATGGATAGATCTCCAAATGAGAAGGGTTTATATACTGTCGGAACTGTAATTAAAAAACCAGTCAATGATGATGCTGATTTGATCAGTTATGAAGGGTTTAGTACATCAAATTACCTACAAGAACGATATAGTTCAGATTTATTACTTGGTACTAGTGATTTCACAATTAGTGTTTGGGTGAACAATATTTCTACGAGCAATAGTGTTTACGAGGATGTAGTTGCTTTTGGTAACCATGGAGTAGCTGGATACGGTAGTATGGAACCAGGAACTTGGTTTATTCAAACAAATAAAGAATTTGGTTTTAATATGTATTATAGAACCACTGCCGGTCCAGATTCTAGTGGTTGGACTAACTATAGTGCGGGTGGCAATTTCCAAAGGTATAGTCTAAATGGTCTTGGAGTATGGTATAAAATAACTATTGTTAGAAAAGGTGGTAAACTTTACAGTTATACAAATGATGATTTCATGGGATCTAAAGATATAGTTGGATCTTTTGATACATCAAGTAATTTAGATGATATGAAACTAACTATTGGTTGGGATGGTGGAAGTTCCTATAGTTATCCAGCTATTAATAGTAGGTTAGCACTAGTTCATATATCTAAATCTGCAATGACAAGTGAAGAAGTTGCTAAAGTATATAATGATGAGAGAAAATTATTCCAGAAAAATGCTAAATGTACTTTATTTGATGATAATATAAATGATAAAAATCGTGAAGTAACAGGACTTGCTTATGATGAGTATACTAAACTTTTACACGTAGGAACCGCCAAGGGCAGGAGTGACTTCGAAGGATTATGTAGAATAAATAATACAAGATCAAGTATCCAAACCGCAATATCAGCATCCAATGGTCTGATAGTAGAGGCATAATTTATGGCACTAAGAGTTAGCAAAGATTCTATTGATTTAAGGAAAAAACTTTCAGAACTTGAAAGACCTATTGGTCTCAAAGGTAATGAATTGATGAGAGCAGATACTGCTCAAGATGCTCGAGATCTTGTAAGTGCAGGTCGGAAAAATATGATCATTAATGGTCAAATGTATATCAATCAAAGAAACAGTGGTTCATATACAATTCCTAATGCTACTGGTGGTAGTTATGGTGGACCAGATAGATGGGCAATTAATGAAGCAACTGGTGGTTCGGTGAGTGTAAACATGGACGGAGATCCATCCAGCGGAAATGCTACAGGTAGTGAAGTAAAGCAATTCGCTAAAGCTATGCAAATAGCATGTTCAAGTGCTGATACTTCTCTTAGTAATCAGGAGAATTTACATTTCTTTCAAAACATTGAAGGATATAATACGCTTGATCTCAAATGGGGGACTGTAAATGCATCCGATGTAACTCTTTCTTTTTGGGTAAGGACTAATGTTCCTGGAATTTATTGTGTTGGTCTAGAAAATAATAGTACTAATAGATGTTGCATTAAAGAATATACAGTAGAGCCTGGATTTGATTGGCAAAAAGTTGTATTGACATTTCCAGGATGTAAAGATGGAACTTGGGTTAAAGATAATGGTTGTGGTATTAGAGTAAGATTCTGTTTAGGAACTGGTGATACTTATAATGATGGTATTGAAGGTGAATGGGTAAATAGTGATGAATTATCGACAGCAAATCAAACTAATTTTATGACCAGTACTAGTAATAGATTTTTTATTACAGGAGTTCAATTAGAAAAAGGTCGCAACGCCACTGAATTCGAACATCGTCCTTATCATGAAGAACTTGCATTGTGTCAGAGATACTATCAAACCGTAAATGATTCAGACTCATTTGGAGGTAACTACTGGGGATTATCGGCAAATAGCGGATGGCAATATAGCGGAACAGGCGGGTCGTGCCGAATTTTCTTCCCAACAACAATGAGGACTGCTCCAACGTCACTAGTTGTTGGATCTCTCAGCAATAGTCCAGGTGCTAACGGAACTATAGGAGCGTATGGCAATGCTGCTTGGATGAATCCATCGAGCATAAATGGGACCGAAGCCACACTAAATTCAATAAGAATAAATTTAGAAGGATTATCAGGATCTGGAAAGGATGCTTTTGGATTGTATTTTTACGGAACTAGATACACTTCAAATATAACATTACAAGCAGAGTTATAAAATGTATAAGATACTAACAAGTCCAGAAACTCAGCAAATCACTGGGTTGAAAAAAGAAAATACTTTTATTCCAATAGAACCAGCAAACAACGACTACCAACAGTTCATCAAAGATGTTGCTGAACAAGGTATTGGAATTGTAGAAGGTCCTGATGTAGTTGAACCTTCCTATGTAGAACTTAGAGTATCAGAGTATCCATCCCGTGAAGATCAATTAGATATGATGTATTGGGATAAAGTCAATGGAACTACCACTTGGGAAGATACTATTCAGTCAATCAAAGATAAACATCCAAAAACTATTACTGGTGGTACAACCATAGGTGAAGTACCTGATTGGGTTCAAGAAGCAGCAGATAATTGGACATTCAATAAACAACTTCATGAATATGTTGATGCTGTTGAGAGATTAGAACATTATGTTCTTTCTGAAGGTGTTCCAGAAATTACGGAAACATCTATAATTTCAACTGAATTGGTTTTGAATGAAGAAACTAATGAATATGAAACAAAAAATATTACAGAAGAATATGTAGTTCAAAAAGCTATAAAACCATTAGAAGAAACGATAGAAGTTACTTCTACTGATGATATAACTAAAGAGGAAACAATAGAAACTATTCCAAATCCACTCATTGTTAAAGATGAAGAGGAACGTGCTGCAGCTCAAGCAGTCATAGATGCAACACCTCAAAGTGTCATCGACTCAATAAATAACTAAAAAGGATCCAAATAAATGCCAGAATTAACTAAAATACAAACTGGATTTATTGAACCACAAGGTCAATTTCCTATAGATCTAGGCACTAGTAGTGCTCCAGGATTAAAATTTTCTGGCGATGATAATACTGGACTATTTCAATCTTCAGCAGATACACTTTCTGTATCTGCTGGTGGAACTACAGGATTAACTGTTACAAGTACTGGTCCTTTACTTGCTGATGGTATAAAATTAAAACTTGGTAGTAGTGATGATCTACAGATTTATCATGATGGAGGGACTGCTCACATAGATAATGATCTGGGTCAGATCAGAATGAGAACTGCATCCAGCATGTTATTTTATTATGAGAGTACTAGTGGTACTGAGGATTATGCTAAATTCTTACATAATGGTGCAGTAGAACTTTATTATGACGGCGGCAAAAAACTTGAAACCACTTCCAGTGGCGCAAAGATAACTGGTGTTCTTCAAGTCACACAAGAATATCCAGAAATAAGACCTGTATTAGATCTTAATTTTGCGACAACAAAATCTTTAGACGATCGTATTTCATTTCAAAGAAATAGTATTGCAACTTATTATGGTGATGATGGATTACTTAAGTATGCTGCACACAATGAACCCCGATTTGACCATGATCCTGTTACAAGAGAATGTCTTGGATTGTTGATTGAGGATCCTGGCACAAATTTAATTTCTGGTGCTGGAGGTTTTGGATCTGATATTAGAAATGGTAGTAATCTTGGAAACGCACCCCTATCCGATGTTGTAGATGGTATTACTTTACCTGATGGGACAGTTGGTAAAGTAAGAAGAATCCAAATTAGTTCTAGTGGAAACTCTGGTATGAGATGGGGTAGTACGGGTGGAGGAAATGCTAATACTCCATATAGTGCTTCTGTGTGGGCAAGAGCAACTGAGGGAACCGCAACTGCAGTTATTGATGTCAATGATATAGGGAATAATAGTTATAACCTCACCGAAGAATGGGTGAGAATGACAGTAACTGGAACGGCAACAGCTGCTTATCAGTTCATGGATATCATGGGAAGTGCAGGACATGATTTTTATTTGTGGGGATTCCAAATAGAAAACAATGGACTCGTTACTTCTTACATACCAGTAGAATATAATGAAAGTAATCATTCTCGTGGAATGGATCTTCCGTTTATTACAGGAGAAAACTTTACTGATTTTTATAATCAAAGTGAAGGAACATTGGTATTATCTGCAGACATTGCTTATCTTCCCACATCTAATCAAGCTGCAGTAGTATTTGAAGATACTTCAAGCACATCTACGGATTTAATTGCTGTAGGATATAGAGTTGGTGGAGGAAGTTCTGGAAATCTTGGTAGTTGGTATCAAGGTAATGGTAGTCAAGTTGCATTTTTTAATCATAATGCTGGAGTTACTGCTAATACAGAGTTTAGACAGGCGTTTGCATATAAAAAAGATAATCTTGCATCATCAGTAGATGGAGAAACTCCTCTGACTGATAATAGTGGAACATTATCTACTAGTATTGATAGAGTAAGATTTGGGGGATACTATGCTGATAGTATGAAAGCTGGTCACATTAGATATTTTAAATATTATGATAAGAGACTCTCTAACGCTCAACTACAGGGTCTAACCCAACGATAAATAAAGTATACAGAGATATAACAAATGCCTAATTTAGTAGGAACTGGTTTAAATCAAGTACCAACCAACGGTATGTTGGGCGGTATGGCATATCAGGATCCCGATCGTGTAAACATTAAAAGATTACATGCTGATAAAATATCTCAAATTAGTGCAGACTTTGCTGATAACGCAACAGATATTTTTATATACGATACCTCCATGGACTCCGATGGTGGTGCTTGGAGAAAGAGAACTCAACATACATCTTGGTATAATGAAAAATTAGGGACAAAAGATAGGGGAAATAGAAAAGAGTTTCCTTCTGTTGCTGTTATTGTTGCTACAGTAGATGATGTAATTATTTACGATGGAGATGATCCCAATCTCCCAATGTGGATGATATTTGAAAGTGGTCATACTGGTAATGCATGGGAGACTTATTACCTTGGTAGAGGCACTGGTTTCAGTTTTCATCCAGATATTACAGGAGTTGCAATGATTAATGCAACTTTGGTGGTTGTACAAGATGGAAGTGATGTAGGAAATTATGCAGAGGCATATACTGAAATAGATTTCCTCAGTGATGATTGTCGTCATAGAGACGGTAGTTCTGCCAACATAATGAACGGAAATATTGAAAACAGAAATGGAACTGCTGGTGGTTATCATCAACATGGCGATCTCGGCAGTCTTAGAGATTTTGATATGCAAAGTGTAGAAATGACTGTACTACCAAATGAACCTATCGATCCTATAACTGGTCTCCCTGCTCCAGTTGCTGTTGTTTCGACTGGTGGAGGATCATGTGTAATTCATCCTACATATGTCAATGATTTTAATGATGCTCTTGGATCAACCAGACCAGTTACTAGTACAGTGATAAGAGGAAATGATATTGTTCATTGGAATGTGAACAATGGAACTCTTCAACAATTTTTTGATGTTATTTCTAGAACATCAGGTAATGATGGTACTAATAAAGTGAGGTATGATTATACAGGTGGTGGCGGACACGCTACAAGTGAAAATTACAGTCCAGTATTAAGAGGTAGTGGTGATGGTCCATATAAGTTGGTTACAAGAAATTCAAAGAGTATAGTTGCAGCTGCACAACCTGGAATGTCTCTATTTGTAGATGGTGAACAAAGAACTTTTACTGCAAATAATAATAGTATAACATCTTCTATGGTTGCATATATTACATCATCATATAACACTGGGATGCAGCACGGGAGAATCGCTGCTTCTCTTATGACTGATGCAACTAAAGGAACAGATGGTGTCAATTATGCACTTACTGCTCAAGCTGGAGGTAGTAGTAGAGTTTCATCTATAGATTATGACAGTGGAGATACATCTTGGTCAATGACTGATGACACTGGAAGTGCTAATGGATATGTTAATATTAACCTCAGAGGTTTAACTATTGGTCAAACATATCAAGTATCAATAAGATTTAGTGCTAATTCAGCATTAGACAGTGGATATGAACATAGAATACAACATAAAAATGGTCTCACTGGTGAAAATAGTACTAATTTTACACACTGGAATAAAACTAATAATTCTCCAGAAACATTA
>MDSZ01167668.1_pt1 | contig 10845 bp, 14 predicted proteins | sample 811201 | NCBI WGS metagenome assembly MDSZ01 (sample SAMN05326647, study PRJNA326480) | marine metagenome | isolation source: seawater | place: Indian Ocean: North | collected 2010
ATTTCTCTTCAATATATTCCACTGACTCTGTCCTTACGTTTATAGGCTTATTACCAGTGCCTGCTCTATCTACTTGAGGATCTTTAGCTCTCTTTCTTCTAGCTGCAGAAGCTCTATCTTTCTTACTCATAGAATGGGCTTTTGATCTTGGTAAACATTTTGGTTTACCTTCACCAGGTTCTCTTGCACAATCACCTTTTATGTTACCTTTGGTATCCATACGAACCCAATCTCCCTTAGGTCCTTTGCCAAACCAATCCTTAAGAGATTCACTTGTTGTCTCTTCTGGAACACAATTAGGAACCATTCGGTTACCCTTTTTCTTCATTCCAGCTCTTTTGTATCCATCCCAACACCTAGTTGCTTCAATAACATCTCTCATAGTAATTGATTCATTCAACTTATTTTCCCACCAAGGAATTTTAGGATCTACTTTATCATTATCAATTATTTTTCTTAGCCGCTTATCGTACTCTTCTCTCGTTGGTGGTGCATCACCATTTACAGCATCGATAACAAATTGAAGAGTTGCAGCACAAATAGTAAGACTTGCACACTTACCAACAACATAACCATTTAACTCATCTATCATAATTGTAGGTGAGGCTTCCTTTAACTTTCCAACCATTTCTTTAGGAACTTTGAAATACAGATAACCTTCAACATAAATTTTTGCAGGATATGGGTGGAGCTTATTAGTGTTTGAGTCAACAATTCTTACTAAATCAAATCCATCAATGTTTTTGAATGTAGCTGATTCAGCTTCACAGGTATCTGGATTCTTTTCAATATAGTAAGGAGGACCAAACTCATCGATGAGTTTTTTTACGAAGTCCTTAGGACCATCGTATTTCCAAGCTCCAATATCTACACCTTTATATTTTTCGCCTTTTTTCATCGTTACCCCGTTAAGTCATGTACTGGTAATGAATAAGCACTTATAACTTCTGATTCTAATTTTTGTTGAGCTTCCATACCCTGATTCAAAATTGTTTCTCCATTGAACTGAACACCACCTGGTAATTGCATTCCAACAAACTTTGTTAAGTTTCTACCCCACTGTACCTGTATTAAAGCTGTACAATATTCTTGCAGCCACCTATCTGCCCACATGTCTGTATATGTATCAGGATCGTATTTTGAGTAGACATGAGCAACTAAGTAATCCCCAGTATTGAATTTATCCCAATCCATATCCAGATGCAATTGATTAATATGTCTGTTATATCTTAGTGGTTGACGTCCAACTAATATTTCCTCAATGAATCTTATGTTTTGGAAGTTCATATAGAAAGGAACTAAATCATATCTTGACAAGTCATAAAGGTCATTCAATGCAATTTGATATCTAACATTAAACAAGTTATTTGTACTCGTAGCATCACCGACGTCAAACACATCAACAATACCAACTATGTTAGTGTCTGTGATTGATATATAACCGTTTGTTTTATCATCAGCGGTTACTTGATGCTTTAAGAACGTCTTTTGTACTCCATCAAAATGATAATCTTGGTAATAAGCAATAGCTTGATCAACTCTATCATCAAGCTGATCATCATCAACATTGATCTCAATGACTGGCTTGCCAAGTCTTCTCAAGCAATGCTCTTTAAATGTTGATCTTGAATTTGGAACTGCCATTATGTTACCTCTAATTTAACTGTAGTTATTCCTGCAGTGTTTGCAAGTGGATCGGTATTAGCATTTCGAGGTGTTAACTTAAACGAAGTTTTCAATTCAATCCTTATATTTTTTCCGTTCTCTAATTTTCTTAAAGTCATGTTGTGCTCGGATTAGCTTGAAGTATACCTTCAATTAATTTTGTTGTGGTAGTACCTGTTACAACCTTTACATCATATACGTATCTTTTATTGTCCAATAAATATCCTGTTTGTGTATCTGTCAATGTAAGTATAACAGAACCATTGGAATATCCAGCAGCTGTGAATGCAAGGTTAGAAGTACTTGTTGCATTTATCTGTGCATTAGTGTATGATGACTTGATAGTACTCGTAACAGTATAGGCAGCCATATTGACTGATGCATTTGCTGAATTGACAACATCAATTGTGGTAGTAAAATCAGATCCTTTGTCAAGGAAAATATTTGCTTTTGCTGCCATTAATAGCTCCTAGAAACCTTTATAAATATTTATACTTTTACAAAAATGGATATTTTGATATGTCAAAAGTAAGTGAATTAAGGCTTCATGCCAGGAACAGAAAGTTGCCTGCTGCCATACGATTGGACAGAGTTCAACCCGAATTACTTGCTCATAACTTATATATTTATACTGACCTTAGCAGCGATCCAGCAAACTTTACAGGAACAAGGACCGCTGAAGAAAGAGAAGATAATGCTGTTGTTGGAGTAAGCACTGGCAGAGATGTGTATGATCTCGGTGAATTTTATAATCAGATTCATTCTGATGATATATGTTTACCTCTTTCCAGTTTTAATTTATACAATACTAGATTTGCTATGCTTGAATCTGGTCATAAAATAGACTACCATATGGATCCTCCAAACATTTATAATATTATTAGTCCATTAACAGATCCAATAAATTTTGAAACAAAAGACCGCCAAGTAGAAATGCAAGTTGGTGATGTGTGGTTTGTCAATCCTAGCTTTATGCATATGACAGATCATCAGTCAAATGAAACAAGAGTAGCTATTTTAGCTAACTTTAATTACAAAGAGGAAGTATATGAACACCTTGCCGGGATACTATGAAGTAGAACCGGAAGACTGTAGCTTTACGGATGTTACAGCTGACGTTACTCATAAGTGCAATATGGAATGTAAAAATTGTTATATTCCTAATCGTGAAATTCCAGATATGGATATTGATAAACTTATAGACTGTATAAGTAGATTTCCAAAACGAACAATGATTGGAATCATGGGTGCTGAACCTACGATGAGAGTTGATCTACCTGAAATAATCCAACGAATAAAGAAGTCTGGTCATCGTTGTACACTACTGACAAATGGTTTAAAATTAGCAAGTCCAAGATATGTACAAACTCTTAAAGATGCAAAATTAACACACGTATACCTTAGTTTGAATGGGGTAGACGTCGATGACTGGTATGAACACATAGATGAGCTTAGATGTGCAAAACAAAAGGTTATGGCACTAGAAAATATCAAAAAATTTAACTTCCTAATTGATACAGGTACAATAATTTGTAAAGGTATCAACGATGATGCTCCATCAAGAATACTCAATTTGTTTAAAGAAAAAAATATTGAAAATGCATTGATAAGGTTTAAAAATGTTGGCCAACATGGCAGGTATTTACTACCTAGTTCAGATAACTATAGTATGGACGGACTCATCCAACTCTGTTCTGACCACTATAATATATCTGTAGACTATATCAACTCATGGAGGGACAAACCAATCTATGGCCAACACGTCGAACCGGACACATTCATTTTTCCACTGGATCCATCATCAGCAGGAAAACTTTTTCACCGCAGTGGTTTCTGGGTCAAAATTGCTGACTGGGATAGTCATGGTGATAGCAGATTGTATCCATTTCAAGAACAAACTCGAAGAGGAAGAATTACAGAAGACTTTAAGGTTGCTCCACTTCCCGCCCATATCGTCGCTAACGAAGGGAATTACTGATGATGACTACTCCGAGTTGCTTCGAGAAAGCAATGGAAAAGGAGATCAATCCAATAAGGATAATGTACAATGACAGGAAGTGGAAATACTATCACACTGTAACGTATAGGGATACCTATCAAGCATATTTGTCTCCTTATCATTTTAAGGCGAGTGGTAGACTGCCTTTTGAATATGACAAAGAGTTGAGAATGTTTGTGCTTTTGAAAAGTTTTAAGAAATATAGAATGCATGGAGAGAATAAGATTGTATCGTTTACAACAATGGAAGACCATCATACAATAAAAGATTGGTTCATTGCCAAAGAACCTCTCACATTAACTCTCCTATACAAAAGAATTGTACCAGAAACAACTGTTGATGAATACTTGACTATAACTAGAAAATGGTTAGATGATTATGCAGATTGATTTTCATATTATAAAGACGTCTCACTCTGAGAGCCCTAGACAAGGATACGATCCAAGTGAGTATTATAAAGATGAGCATGTCATGGATCTAGTCAACCAAATTAGAACATACTTTCCTTTAGAACATAGGATAAATTTATTATCCAACAACACAACTATCAATGCACCTGATTATAATATCAAAGATGTCACGAAGTATGATCTGTGGGGTTGGTGGAATAAAATGTTGTTGTTTGATAAAAAGTTTACTGGACCAGAGCTTAACATCTATATTGATTTGGATACCGTTATCCAAAGAGACTTCAAAGACATTATCCATCATGCATTTAGAGATAAGCTAACAATGCTGTATAGTTTTTGGAAGCCAATTGATTGGGAAACCCAAGCCTATAGAGTATCTGGTTATAATAAAAGTTTTAAACATGCAACGTTAATAAACTCGTCTATAATGATGTGGCATGGTAATGATTTAAATTATATTACTGAAGAGTTCTTGTATGATCAGGATAAAGTTATGTTAGAGTTCAGAGGTAATGATGAATATATGTACAAGTTTCATAAAGACATAATAACTTGCTTACCTAGAGGATGGGCCTACTCATATTTCTTTGGAGCCGAGCAAGGATCAGAGTTCTTTCCGCATGATAAAGAACCTTGGCAAATTAGACCTCAATATGTGTTTAGATTATTAAACGGAGAAGGAAAAAGAAAAATTGAATACTATCAAGATAGAGACCCTGATCATCACGTCAAGTTGGCAGTGATAGATGAACTTAATGACAATGAAGTGGGGCAACAAGTTTCCACCTGAATATCCTAACTTAATTCATCGTATGGCAAAAAAGCACCTGCCAGTTGAGTTTAAGTCATATTGTATGACAGATGATGGTGAAGGTTTGGATTCTGATATTGAAATTGTTGAGTGCACTGAGAAGTGGTTGTGGGATGACATAACAAATAACGATCAGTGGTATTTTTGGGATGGCATAAAGATGTCTTTGTTTGCACCAAGGTTGTGTGGCATAGAAGGAAAGATATTGTTTTCTGATTTAGATAACTTGTTTCTTAACTCTATGAAAAAAGTTGTTGAAACACCAACACCGGCTATCATTGATTGTTGTTGGATGCCTCCTTGGCAAGTTGGAATGCATGGTGGTAATTATTTTCTTACAATGTTATTCAATGCAAGTTTAATTTATGTTGACAACACTCAAGAAGTTACTAACAAAATATGGACACACTTTACAGAGAATTATACCAAAATAAAAAGATCGCTGTATAGTACTGATGCATATCTATGGAGAGTATGGAGAGATAGTATGAATACATATCCAGCAGGGTCTGTGTATTCTTACAACAGAGGTGCAGAGTATCCAGATAATTTTACTATATCAAAACGAGCACAATACAAGCATAGACCTGAATATGAGGTTTGTATATTTATGGAGGATCATGAACCAGATCCTCTTGACATAAATGAAGGATGGGTAGCAGACGTATGGAAACCGTATCTAAGTTAGACGTTTGTTGTTTGAAATTAGGCAGTGCTTATACTCCAGACAATGTAAACAAACTTTTCAGAGATGTAGAAAAAACAACACATATAAACGACTTTATTTGTTTTACTGAAGAATCTAGTGGACTCAACAGTAACATTACTGTAAGAGAGTTGCCAGGTCCAAAGATGGATGATAGAATGTGGTGGAACAAAGTCTATCTGTTGGGTGGAGATGTTTTTGAGAATGAGACAATATATCTTGATTTGGATGTAATCATTCACAGTAGTTTGATTGGATTGCCAGAAGGGCAAATAATAGAGACAAGTTGGTTTAGTGAACCAATGAGTAAAGTGATACATAGTTGTAATATAAATTCATCAGTAATGAGATTTAAGGATAATAATTTTAGTACTATGTATTGTGATTGGTTAGCAAACTGGGAAAAATTATACAAATCGTTTTATGGGCTTGATATGTGGTTTTATAGAAGACACAAAATATTGCAATCAAGATTCTTCAAACGTGGCCACATATACTCTTATAAGTTTGGGTCAATATATCCAAACGATATAGAACAGAATGAGTTTAGATCAAACCATGTTGTTTGTATATTAGATGATGTAGAAAATAAACAGGAAGTGTTAGATGTTTCATCCGAGCTTTAGTGAGATAACAGAACTATTTTATAGAGGACTTGAAATAGTTGAAACCAAACACACATATAAGTTTAAAGATTATTCAGAGTGTATATTTGATACACAGATACAAAGCAAGAATTGGCTGGTGGATGAATTGTCTGAATGTGTGGATCCATCAGAAGTAAAAAGAATATCTGTTCTTGCAAGTTGGTATGGAATAGTAGCTGTGCCAATGCTTAAAAGAAAGTTTAAGCATGCTATAATAGACTTGTATGATATAGATGAATACACAATAGACATTGCCCAGTTTATTTTTAAACATATTGACTCTGTTAATGTTTATTGTAAAGATGTAGTATTCCATCAACTTGATTTACAAGGTGATGTTGTTATAAACTGTTCATGTGAACATATGTATGACATGAAAGACTTAGTAAACCAATACAGAGGAAAGGTGTTTGCTTTACAAAGTAATGATAACCGTAATGTAAAGTGGCTACATATTAATTGTGTAGATACACCAGAAGAGTTAGTAGAACAAGCAGACATTAAGGAAGTATTATACAAAGGTAGTATACAAGTGCATAGAAATAACAGGATAATGGTGATAGGAAAATGAGTGATAAAGTACTAAATGTTGATAGTCAAGTCTATGGATTTGTCATGTTGCTGTACAGTCAACAATTATTTACACAAATGTTCAATGCAGAAAAAGATTCTGAGTTTGATAGAATTAAGCCTGTCATTCGTAGAATAAGATATGCATTAAGCAGTGAAGTTAGAAAGCAGTCTCATGAAGCTGCATTGCATTACAATGGGTTTGATAATCTTGGATTCAAAGGAATGAACGATCTATGGTTTTGTATATATTGTATTAGTAACTATAGAGTTCCTTATGTTAAAATGTTGAGAGATGATCTTCCTCAGGAAGAAGAAATATTATACAATGTAATTTATAATGTAAATGTCAAGGCTCATAAAATCCACAGGATGTATAATCAAAGATTTGTTTAGCTGTTGTCATCTTTAAACTGATATAATCTTTCATCATATGGTTTTAGTGGCCATATTAATGGCTCTCCTGCAATCTCCTCGACGACATCCATCCACAGCTGCTTATCATGAACAACATAACCTAAAGTCATTCGTGGCTCGTTTGAGTAAGCTGTGTGCCAGATAATCTTGTCGTGCTCATGTTTCTTTCCATAGTATCCAGTCTTACAAGTCCAACCAGCTTGATCAGGAATAGTGATTACATTTTCATTATTTTCACCAAGATTAGGTCTAGGTGAATCAGATCCAGTTGGATCAACATGCCGCCAATATCCATCTCCTGTTGGATTGTATGTAAACAAAATATTGTATCCTGGGACATTCCAATTAGTGTGCCATGAAATATATCCTTGAGGAGGATACCACATCTTTAAAGCACAGAATCGATATCCGATATAGTTACCAAGATTATCATCTAACCATTTACTTTTTTCAACCAAAGGTTTTGCAACGTCAGCAGGGGTGTTACCAGATTCAACCCATCTACCTACTTGATTGAAATCGTAACCATACGAATCAGGAGGAAATCCATCATGGGTCATATGGTCTAAAGACATCAAACACTCTACAGATGCAGCATACTCAGCTCTATCTTCTTTGTGGAACTTGCCACCTCGGTCCCGATACTTTTTATCCGGACCAAAGTTTTCGACCATATCTAAGTCCCAAACAAAGTCTTTCCACTCATCTAAAAATTTCAAAATTTCCGATTGTATCGTTAATATTGGGGTCATCTAATACTTCCTCATCTTGAGTTCTACTTGGTATAGTATAATGGTGGAACACTTTGACTGTGTCTTTTAATTCCCAATCTCTATATCCTTTTACAAAATTCCATCGTGGATGAATCTCTTTAATCTTAACTTCATAGTTTGTGTAAAAATTTGTTCTCCAAAATGCATAGGTATCCCAGTACCATAATGAACTAGGATGCTCAAACTTTTCTCGCCAGTTTCTTTTACTTACAATTTGTTCTGCATAATTATCATACCATGCATGAAGCATTTTTAGGGTATGTGGCTTATTGTTATAAATTAACATACCACAATGCCACTTCATTCTATACACACCACTGTTAGCGGTTGGATCCCAAGAGTGAACTGCATACAGTGGTTTACCATTTTCTGGATCACCACCTTCCCAGATTAACTTTTGATCCTCTTTATCATAATGACGTAGCTCTTTTTCTTTTGTAAAGTATACAACCTTAGCATTATAAGGTCTGTTAGTTGTCATTACCATATCATAATCATCAGGCAGTTCGTCAAAAATTAATTTGACATCTTCGTGTTCACAGTATGTATCTGCATCCATGTACACGGTCTTGTCATAATGAGTTCTATCTAAAGCCCATAACTTGGCTCTACAATGTACTGGTATGTTTGTTTCAATCCTATCAAAGATCTTGCTATCTCTACGTTCGTTGACCCACGGTTCGTGAGTAAACAATGTGATCTTTGCTTCAGGCCAATAATCTTTAATGGACTCTGCAGACATTACAGCAGCATCGTAGTAAGGCTTTGTCAAAGAACCAACATACAAAAAACCATTATTCTGCTGGGTCATTTGCTTCCTTCATATAGTGAGCAGCATATAATGCACCAATTGCACCAAACACTTCCAATTCACTTTTAGCTTTTCTAATACTAGACTTTAGTTCTCTCAAAGGAGAGTCATTAACAATCTCTAATTCAAAAGCATCAACCTTCAACTGGAATAATCTCTCTTGACTTTCCTTATCACGGTCTTCTTTTTGCTTTGCTTCAATTTTCTCACGAGCAGAATTGATCTTATCAATCTCTCTTTGAGTGTTACGTTTGAGATCGTCTTCAGTAAATATCTTACGAAGATGATGCCAGGCTGCTTCATGTTGGGGGTTTTTGTCAATAGTATGTGCCTCAACACTATCATCTGGCTGTCTTAAAAAGAACGTCAATACGTCTCTTGCATCGTTTGCATAAAAGGCATAAATTGGTTCACCTTGAGCAAACGGATATGGTGGTTCTCTTTGTTCTGACATTCTATTATCACTCCTATAATCTATAATAAAGTTTCTCGCCCATACAGTATTATGTATGTCGACTGTTTTTCTTAATCCTAATATATCTTTTGAAGCCATGTTTTCTTTTTTAATTTCATCAATTATACTAGGCAAGTTGTCTGGAGGGGCCTTTGATCGACTTTTAGGTTCCCAGAAATCCTGAAACTCAATAACTCGTGCATCAATTTTAGAATTGACAAGCTCAGCCTCAGTTCCAACTAGATTATTAGTTGGATAGAACTCAGGATTTATGATTTTTATGAAACTAAATTCTTGATCATCATATTCCATTACAACTCATTACAACATTATTTATCACTGGTATTTATAATTACTATCACCTAATATATTGCCTTGGTAAACAAAATTAACTAACCCAGCATCATATCCTCTAATTGCTGCACCAGGCAATCCACCGTCTCCACAATTGTTAAATCTTGATTTAAATCTAAATGCCTCACCGCCAGCTGTTCCATAATGACCTAATGAACCACCAGTACCACTTCTGATTCTCGTATTACCATATGAAAGATTAGGAGCACCTGATTGACCACCTCTGAACAAGCCACCGTTTGATTGTAGTCTATTCAAATGAGCTTCTGCTGATCCTTGAGTGCCGGCATCACCAAATTCAAATCCAGCACCACCACCGCCACCAATACCAGTTACTACAGAGCTACCCATGAAACTTCTAGTTACTTCTCTTGAGTAAACTTGAGATGCATATGACTTGGTATAGTTAGTTGACCAAACCTTTGTATATGTCTTTACATATGCTTTTATGTAATCTGTGGAATAATCTTTGACCCAATTCTTTGTCCAGAGCTTAAGATAGTTTACTGAGTAATCCACATTCCAATCTTTAGACCAAATCTTATTGTAGTCAGCAGAGTAATCTCTTGTGTATGTTGCAATCCAATCTTTTTCATATGTTTTATTATAGGTACCTTCATATGCAACCATTGTTTGATCAACGGTCTTTACATAACCGCCGTAGGATATCAAACCAAGATATGAATTACCAACATAGTTAGCAGCGACACCTGCACCGGTTGTACCTGCATATGTGGTAGTAGTGGTGCTTACATAATTTTGTTGATGAGTGTTGCCACCAAAGTAGAGAGGACCCATCCAATTGTGTGTATATGCTTTTACATATGAAGCTGTCCAAGTACCTCCAACATAATCCTTAGACCATATCTTCGTATATGTTTTTGCATAATCAGCTGTGAAGGTCTTGGCCCAAATCTTTTCATAAGTTTGACTATAGTCTGCTAGATAATCCTTAGACCATATCTTCGTATATGTTTTATTGTAATCTTTTTCATATACGGTTGTCCAATCCTGAGCATAATCCTTCTCGTAGTTACCCACAAATCTTAGTAGTCCACTGCCAGCATATACTTTTTCAAATGTATTGACAAATGTCTTCAAGAAGCCGCCATAGGTTCCGCCACCAATGCTGTAGTGCTTTTCAAAGTCTCCAACGTAAGTTGTCGTATATGTTTTTACATAGTGAGCTTGATACAAGGCTGCATAGTCAGCTGAATAGGCTGCTTGG
>MDSZ01159040.1_pt1 | contig 10844 bp, 18 predicted proteins | sample 811201 | NCBI WGS metagenome assembly MDSZ01 (sample SAMN05326647, study PRJNA326480) | marine metagenome | isolation source: seawater | place: Indian Ocean: North | collected 2010
AGATATTAGAGGTGTACTACAGGCACAAAGAGCGACTTGAAAGAATCTCCGCGGTCCACAATGGAGTGATGAATTATATTCGAACAAGACAGGCTATCAGGATGGCGTTCTATAAAATAATCAGGTGCCCCTTCGTACTGATAGGCAGTGTGGGTGGAGCGGTCGAGCGTGGGGCCACGACCGTAGAGACGGTGTTTTCCATAGTAGAGTCGGGTGTGTATTCCCTGACCCAGGTGGTACCATACGTGCTGGGATTTATTCTTTTCATACTCCTATGGGACACACTTAGGAAACTCAGAAAAAATCTAATTAAATTGTAAATGAAGAAGCAGACTAAATTTCAATTGATGCTTATTATCATATTAGCGTTAACCGCCACTGTCGTCTACCTCGCGACCCACACAAAGAAGGTGTTCGTTCCGCGTCCGCGTCCGCGTCTCGTGCGCCCACCGCCTCCTCCTCGGATGGAACCCGAATTCCGACAGCCGCCTATTCGGACGTGGAAGCCCGGTCACTTCCATCAGATGGGGCTCCTGACCAATGAAGCGGGGGAAACTTTACCCCTCTATGGTAAGGAAGTTAACGGTAGGAGGGATCGTTATAACTTTTATACCACAACCGGGAGTGAAAATTTGTATTCGATTCCGATCGGTATAAAAGATAGAGACTGCATGGACGATGTGGGTTGCCAAGAGCTACACGGGTCCGAATCTGTCGACGTCATGGGAAAAGGTTCTTTCAACGTAAATATGTACCGTGTCAATAACTTCATTTAGACGGCTTCCGGTGAGATACGGCGTTTGGACTCGTCGATGACACGACCCGTCGAACCGCTACACGAGGAAAGGAAGCAGCAGCATGCGAGCATCATGGGGGGCGTCTTGAATGGCATCTTGATAATGAAATACATCATAATGGTGAGGCACAAAACACTCGCGATGTAACTACCAAACTCTTTATCGCTCAAAGGGCCTTCTTGCGGGGTTATGTCACCGATGACCGGAATACCAGCGGACAAACCCGAGACAACATTTATCATGGTCATGGGAAGAGTGAGAACTTCCATCTTTATTATCATCTGATAAAAAAATATAGACTAGTATCAAATGGCGAGCATAATCCTCCTGATGTGCTGTTGCTCGTGCCTATCGAGTTCCGCCGCCGGGGGATTCGTAGCCGGTTTGATACCGGGAACTTCGCCACACTTTGAGAAGGTCATCAGAGCGAAGAAAATGAGGCGGTTCATAGACCTGGCGAACGAACTGCGTCTTATGAGTGCCGAACTGCCAATGGCAGAAGAACTCCCGGGAGATCTGACGGTTAAGAACGCCATGTTGGACGCATTTCAGAACCTCGGGGAAAAGTCACCGGAACTTTGTAATTTATATAACGAGTTGACAAACGAAGAGGTTCGAGCGGAAATCAAAACGGGCATGAAACATTACGAGAAATCAGGAAACGAAAGCATCCTCACATTCAGTGGCTTTCAGAAATGGAAATCGTACCTGGACGATTTGATGAAACCCAGTGAAGAGACTAAGAGTAACTACAAAAAGCTTACCCCGGATAATGTGCGACGGTTGTGCACGTGGCAGAGCCAGGATGAAGAGCGAAAGAATTGTTTACCGTTCACGAGCATAGACATCGCCCTGATGGAAATGAAGGAATCGTGTGAAAATTTACGTGATATGATGGAGCAGGATCCAGAAGTTTTGGTAAACGACATCATCGGTGAGAAACAATGATTCCGAACCTTCTCTTCATAAACTTGTGGACCTGTGGGAACGATGGATAACTCCACAGATACCATCTCGCCCAAAACCCCGGGGTTCCCACACCGTCAGCTGTCCAGTTTTCCTTATTACTTCTACTGACATTGAGCATCCTGCTCTGTATCTTACTGCGGTCACTTTCTCGCGCCAACGATTCGGATATGTACCCACCGTGTCGTCTTACATAGGCCCGCATGCGTGAAGGATTCTTGTGTTTGGTGTAGTTGCTGTATCCAGCGGCACCAAAATCAACAATCCTGAAGTCGTCTAATATCGCCCTGTATTTTTTTAACCGATTAGGGCTTTTGATGATCTTGACGCGCATCACTTCTTGTAATACGCCATGATATATTTTTCACATCACATGCAGGACTTGCAGCCGTACGCCTCCTTCTTGGGGAGGAAGAAGAGGTGCTCGTCGCCGCGCTTTAAGCGGTACATGTGATCATACATGTGCAGTAAAGCGATGGCAAGCGCGATGGTGCTCACCACGACACCCTTGACCTTACGAGAGGTCCACGCGTGGATGACGAGGATGGCGAGCAGGACCATCTGCACGATAGTAAGCTTCGTGGGCATGGCGAAGCGAGTCTTGACCTCCTTCTTCTCCTCGGTGGGTTCGGGTTCGAGGGGTTCGGTCGTGTAACCGGGCATTTCTTTTTGTTATTATCATGATAGAAAAAAATGTGGAGAACCGCCCTGGCGGTTCCTACCCTGATGGTTCTGTGGGACTACTGCAAGTCGCCCATCGACACACTTTATTTTCAGAACTACCGACGACCCATACACGGAATTCGAAACAGCATCAGGGACATCATCCACGTGTTTAGTCAGTGCAGGGTGTCCGATTATCCCGGGCTGGCGCTGATCCGATTCCACTTTGAAAAAATCAGAGAAGAATTCCAACGGTTACATCCGACACTCGAGAAGAGATTCTATCACGACCTCAGCCCGTGGTTCGATAAGAACTACAACTACTATTACTATAGAGTGCAAGATTTTCCCTTGTTGAACAGTCTCCTGAAGCAAATACCTTGTGTGGACACGACAGTAGCCGCATATGCGGTCAGTGAAGGTCCGATGTCCCTGAGCGCACACAGGGCCGAGTCGAACCGACTCCTGAGGTATCATATCACCATCGAAGGGGGTGGCAAATGCATTCTTTACACGGAAAAGGGGCAGCACTCGCACGAGGAGGGTCAGGAATTTTTGTTCGATCATAGCAGGTATCACGAGCTGGTGAAGACCAGTACCGGAAAGAGAGTCGTCCTCATACTAGATGTCCATAGGAGGTGAGGTGATGTCTGCAGACCGGTGCGTACTTATCACTTCCGCCGATCAGCTCCACGGTCCTGTCTTCAACGATGCGTTTTGTAAAAGGTCCTGGTGCCCCGTTTTTACAGCGCGAGCAGAGTGCCGTGAGTTTGGTAACTTCACACGCCAGTGGGATGCAGTCTATGATCTCACCGAACTTTTTCTGTGACGAGTCCGCGTCGAGCCCGGAAAGAATGATCTTTTTGTTCACGTACAGTGCGCACTCGACAAACTTTTTGAGCCGAGGAAAAAATTGAGCCTCGTCTATGGCAACTATGTCAGCGTTGTCGAAATCCGACATGTGTAAGACGTCGAAAAGATCCCATGTCTTCACACAGTTGAACGTCACGTTGTCGTGCGTTTTCAGGACTTGCTCGGACGAACGGGTATCTTTCGCGGAGTTTAACACCAGCACCTTATCACCGATAGCCTTGTGACGTTTTAGACGCCGTATCAGTTCCGAAGTTTTTCCACTAAACATGTTGCCGCATATAATCTGGAGGCTCATGTGTAATTTTTAATGTTCCCTTCTAATATGGACGACGTCCACAGGGCGGTGTTCAAAGAACACCAGGGGTGGTACAACCCACGGACGGGCCGGGTCCGATTTGGGAAACTGATCTACCCTTCCATCGAAGTTGCGATTAAATATCTCAACAAAAAGTAGAAATGCTAGGACACGCCCTGTTCGCGGCGACGTTGACGTACATTCTAAAACAGATACCTAATCAGTCTAATTTCAGGAAAGAACTAATCATCCCCGTGATCGTTGTTCTGATGACTAAATACACACTGGGTGACTTCGACAAGGGATACCAATGGAGTCCAAGTGATGCGTTTTTCAGTCTGTTCGTCCTCGCCGTGTCGTACGTAACAATAAAAATGTGAGTAAACACTAAGGATGCCCCTCGCCGATGCCCAAATCCGCCGTAAGGTCTCAACCTTGCGTCAAACTAAGGGGAAGATTTACGCTCCGCTCAAATATTTCAGGGGACTCCTCACACTCGGCGAAGTTGAGACGCGATACAAAAAGATGCTTCGCAGGAATTACCGACGATTCAAGACGGACAAGGGACGATCGACAAAAACTTCCTCCTACACCCAAAAGTTTAGGAAGAGATACCCGGGGGTCAAATCCCTTCCAAACATTTCTAAGGCTACTGGCATTCCTTTGAGAACGCTGAAGACGGTGTACAAGAGGGGACTCGCCGCATGGAGAACCGGGCACCGACCGGGCGCTTCTCCACAGGCGTGGGCCTATGCCAGGGTGCATAGTTTCGTCGTTAAGGGGAAGACGTATTACACGGCGGATAAGGATTTGATCAAGTAACCGTCAAACCATACTCTTCCCGAATTCGGTCGTTGACGAGATGAGCTAAAGCGATTTCGCTGTATGCATATCCCAGTTCCCTTTCAAATTCGTTTAATTTTGACTCCATCTTTATGAGTTTACGTTTCATGGCATGTCCCCAATAACCCCGAGTCCATTCATTTACGGGCAACTGGGTGGCGGATGAATGATAAAGTCTTCGATATGTAGCAAGTTTTGGTAAAAGATCGCGTATTTTTTTACGTATTTCTTCTCGTTCCCTGTCATAAATCCTGACATACGTATCTTGTCCCAGTTCATACATTGGAAGAATTTTTTTCCAACCCTCATTTTCCATCTGTTGCGAAGTTAATGTGAGACAACCCGGTTGTTGTGAGCATACTTGATATTTCTTATTATCTTTTCCGGTATAGTATTCAATGTGGTCCAAACCAAAATTAAATCGATAAGAACTTAAATACTCGCATTCTTTTTTTTGTTTGACACGGGTTGATCGCATATCAGCCATAAACAAAGATCTTGCCGATAATACAGCGGCAGAAGGATAACCTCTGTGCGAACCCCAATATGTATCTTTATAGAATCCAGGGTTTGCAATGATACGTTCATGATGATGAAATTCTTCGGGATTATTCATCTTACTATCACATGGCATATTAGCTTTAAGCACTTTCATATTTAAAAACCGAGTACAAGTTTTTAAATATAAAGATTTTTTTTGCAAAAGTTGCGTATGAGTATTTAGTTGGAAAACGCGAGGCCACCCATGCCGCTTTGGATGCGCAGAACGTTGTAGTTAGTGGCGAACATGTGGAGGTTGGTCGCGTTACCCGCAGAGGCGGTGGTGATGGACACCTGCGCGTTGTCGATGCGGCTGAAGTTGCACGTGCCGGTCGGTTGCAACTCCTCGGGCTTAAGCGCGAAAGAATACGCGTACACACCGGGGAAGGGGCAGCCAGTGTGGTGCTGGTAGGGCTGAAGCTGGTTGAAGTACTTACCGCCTTGGGCCTTGAAACGGTCCTGGCCGTTGAGGACGAGCTTGAACTCGGTCATCGCACCCTGAGCCTCCTCGGTCCAGGCCTCACGATCGGCGTGGCCGGCGGTCACGACAACGGGGGCACCGGTCGCAGCGGAGACGGGGAGCGCCTGATCACCAATCGAGGTGGAGGCGGACTTGGGGCCCGCCTTGATGGCGAGATGGTCCGCCTGGCCGACGGACTTGCCGAAAGACCAGAGAGAGTCGGCGGTAGTGCCGGTAAGGCACCACACGAGCTCCTTGACGGGGTGGTTGTACGAGAGACGAATCTGCTTGGTACCGGTGCCTTCGACGGTATCAACCCCAGTGTGCTGCACTTGGGTGATGAGGTACTCGTGAGAGCGCTGCGCAAAACGGCGACGCTCTTCGGTGTCGAGGTAGACGTAGTTGGCCCACACCTTGAAGGTGCCGGGGTTGCAGTAGGTGGTGAAGTCGGACGCGAGGTCAAAATCCACCCTAACTTCGTGGTACTGCATGGCAATTAACGGGAGATAGAGCCCCGGGTTCGTGTTGAAAAAGAACATGAGAGGAAGGAAAACGGTGGAACCGTCGGGGGCGGTGGTTAACTTGCCGTACGTCGCCTTCTTCGCCTCGTCATGGTAGAGCTCGGAGTACAGGCGCCACCACTTCTGGTAGAGCTTGTCCACCCTCTGGCCTCCAATTGAGAGCTCGACGGAGCTAACTGCACGCTCAGCGACCCAGCACTCGACATCGGCGGTCTGAGCGTTGGATTCTAACTGCACATACATGTCACCGACAAGGTCGCCGTTGCGGGCGATGGTGACGGAGACGCGACCAGAGTTACCGGGGTTGCCGTTGAGGGTCTGCTCGATGGTCTCCATAGCGAAGTTGGTGTGGCGCTTGTATTTCGCCTGGTAGAAGGTAACTTCAGGGTTACCAGTGAGATAGACATCTTGGGCGCCGTACGCCACGAGCTGCATAAGTCCGCCAGCCATGTTGTAGTTGTTGTTGTACTATAGGCAGAGAAAAAAATTTTGGGTCCACGCGCGCAAATTTTCATTTCGATTTTTCTCAGTACATTTCAAAATGTCGACCAAGCCGCAGCCTGAGGAAATTCCCGAGGATCAGATGGAGGAAGGTGAGATCCTCGATGACGACGAGATTGATGACGAGGACCTGATGGATCTCGATGACGATGTGGACATTGCATCCCTGCTGACGTCACTCCTGGCGACCGACGAGGGCGACACGATCTGCACTGCTCTGGTCTCCATCGGTCAGCAGCTCCAGACCCAAAACAAAATACTCGTAAAAATTTTGAGCGAGCTTAAAGCGTAACTCAGTTAAAAAGAAATTTTGTAACATATGTAACATGGAAGAACTTCACTTCATCGATGCGGAACCGGATCGCTATCAAGCGCTGCTTGAGCTGGAAAAACGGTCAATCGAGTCGATGAACTCTGAACAGGTTTGTCAGGTTGTAGAAATTTTTGAAGACGCGTGGGATCTCAGGCGGAGTTGTCATCGAAACGCTCGCGAATTGGGTTACAGACAGTTCATCCACAAAGACCACTGGGATGCAAACGGTGAACCGATGGTGAACAAAATTGATATCCGTAGTATCAAATCGATAAAAGACAAGCAAAGGCGGTATCTGATTAACCTCCGTACGAGAATGGGGGTGTTGGGTATTAAGAACAAAACCGACGAAGACGGCATCACCCTGCTTAAACGGATCAATCAGGTGGGGAAGCAGCTGAAAGACGGTTTCGACAACGTCCGACGCCACTGGAACGCATTCGAACGCGTGGTTAACCCCACGGCGGAACCTCTGATCAGTTGCTTCGCTGATCCCCTGGCGATGGACGACGACGAGGTCGAGAAGTGCAGCCCGTATCAGAAATGTATCATTCACGCCCTGGAGGAGACCCATCGTCAGGGCTTCCGGAGATACCAAGACTCGTGCTACATAGAGATTCGAAGCCCCTCGGGGTACGGAACACGCGCTTGGAAACCCAAGTTTGAGATCATCCAATTCGTATATTCCCTCGCCCCCAAGGATGACGAATTCGAGAACTGGAAGAACTTCACTTCAAAGGGTGGATGCTACAAGGACGTGGCGAACCACCTGACCAACTGCTACGACCCTCAGTTCCCAGTCATAGAAAAGCGTCGGCACTGCTGGTCCTTCCGAAACGGACTCTTCTGCGGCAAAGAGGACGGACCTACGAATATCGGTCACCCCACCTGCAAATTCTATCCCTACGACAGTCCCGACTTCAGGGCCCTTGACCCTTCCATCATATCTTGCAAGTATTTTGACCAGGAATTCACCGACTACTCACACATCGACGACTGGTGGGACATCCCCACACCTAACTTTGACACTATTCTCCAGTACCAGAATTTCGAGGAGGACGTTCAGAAGTGGGCGTATGTAATGGGCGGCAGGCTGTGCTACGACGTTGGAGAGCTCGACAAATGGCAAGTTATACCGTTCATGAAGGGTATAGCTCGAAGCGGAAAGAGTACGTTAATCAATAACGTCTTCCAGCGCTTCTATGATTCCGTGGACGTGAAAACGCTTGGGAACAATATCGAGCGAAAGTTTGGGTTGAGCGCAATCAAGGACGCGCTGCTGTTCGTCGCGCCAGAGGTAAAAGGAGATTTGGCTTTGGAACAGGCCGAGTTTCAGTCCCTCGTGTCCGGAGAGGGGATTGCGATTAACGTGAAAAATAAAACGGCTACTTCACTGCCCAACTGGAAGGTTCCGGGAATTTTGGGAGGCAATGAAGTTCCCAATTGGAACGACAAATCGGGCTCCGTCCTTCGCCGTATTCTTCCCTGGAACTTTACCAAACAGGTTCAAGAGGCCGATCCTAATCTCGATAAGAAGCTCGAGCGTGAACTTCCCGCCATCCTGTGCAAATGCATCAGGGGCTATCTGGAATACAGTGAAAAATACAGCGGCAGAGACATCTGGAACGTGGTTCCAAAATATTTCAAAACCATCCAAAACCAGGTGGCCATGGTCGCGAACACGCTTCACCACTTCCTCAACTCCGTGCGCGTCATCAAGGAGAAGGACAAGTTCGTACCCGAAGACATCTTCCACCAGGCGTACAACTCCCACTGCGCGCGTTCGCTCAAGGGGAAGAAACCCGACCTCTTCAACCCAGACTTCTATGTCGGCCCTTTCTCCGCCTATGGGATTACGGTCAGGACGTGCGCGGTCAACTATAAGGGGAGAGAATATCCAGCGCAGCCCGTTTTCTTCGGTGTAGACGTCGTCGAGGAAGAGCTTACCATAGGCAACAACCACTAATTTTTTCTGCGTATATATTAATATGGACCCAAGGAACTTCGTCAAACGCTCCGGGTTCGAGGTCCAGACCGAAGATCCCGCGAGGGTGGCTCGTCGACAGGAGATTATCCGTCGACAGCTCACTCGCGAACCTCCTCCTCCTCCCTGCCCGCGTCGGAACCCTTTCGATAATGAATTCAAACCTCCTACCTGTCCAGTGCCGCGCCCACCAGCTCCACCGCCTCCGCCTCCGCCTCCGCCTCCGCCTCCGCCTCGGGTCAGAACTATAGTGAAATACAAAATCGTTCGTCGGGCGCCGACGTGTGGTCGGACCCGGACCACCGACGACGAGGTGATTCGCAGCCAACTCAAGCGATGCTTTGGGTGCCAGTGGATGCGCCGCTACCGACCCAATCTCACCAGAGACATGTGGCGAATAAAGAGGGAGATCAAAAACGGCGCGAACGCCAGGGAAATCGAACGACGTATGGTCAATCACTGGAAGAGAATACGAAAAAACAAACTGGAAAAGATCTACCTGATGAAAAACGCCTCCGTGCGTGGGATCCCGTACCACTCGAGAAACGCGTGGAGAGACGCAGTGTCCACGTACATCATGAATTACAGGAAGACACACAACCGCCGGTCCCCCACAAAAAAACGCATGCGTCTCTTTAAAAAAAAGTGGTTAAAAAAGAGACGCGAGGAAATAAAAAATGCTATTGAGAAGCGTCGACGAAAGGCTCGAGCTGGGCGTAAGAAGGTACGGTCACGGCGTAAGAGTTAATGACGACACAACTACGTGGGGTACGCCCTCAAATTCATGGATAGATATGGCAAGGGAAGAACTTCTCGATGCGATCATTTATATAATAGCTGACTACATACGACTAAAGGGTATTTCATCAAACAGACCTGATGACAATGAACTGATTCGGTCGATAGCTAACAACTGGTCCACGATCGACAGCCCGGAGCACAGACTGTTACTGTGGAATCTGACCAGGATGCTGGACAACAAACTCTTCCGTAATGTCGTCAGCGGTGACGACAGCGTAGACACATGACACGCAGCACCCAACCTGGTAACACGCCTCTCCCCACATCAGCAAAACACAAAAAGGGACCACCATCAAACCGCTCATCGAACCGTGCAGTACCGGTTGGATGATTGTGAATGGTTGCCTCTCGGGATACAGAGCCATGTTTGTGATAGACACCAAAACTAGATTGATAGCGTCGAGCCATCTGCGGAACCACGCGAGCTTAAACATCGAAGTTAAGAACAAGATGTAGACCAGGGTTTTTGCCACTGGATTGAACTTGACACCAAGTGTGCGGCGCATTCGAACCATCGCGATTTCGGGTGGAGGAGGCGGTGGGCGTACGTCTTCGTTGAAAGCTATACACACGCTTCCGTCCGGGAGTTCGACGGACGCATGTCTCATATATTTAATTACATTGTATTTTTCTATTTATCGTTTTCACCGGTTCGGCGATCTGCTTTAAGTGGATGGTGTGGTATTTAAAGTTGTATTTCGGAAAAGACTCTTTGATTTTATTGGAAATCGCGTTGCCCTGTCGACTGTACGGAACTCCTGTGCACACGGCGTGCTTCTCCAATCCCAGGAGTTGATTTTCCATGTCCACAAAATCTTTCAACCTCTGCGCACTGACTCCATCTTTTCGCATCATATGGTACACCTTCGCACTCTCACCGTCACTCAGGTGGAAAAAGCGAGACCCCTGGACACTCTGTTTCTCGTGGGTTATTGATAGTACAGCGAGAAACAGTATGACGAAACGTAACATCCTACCTGTTAACTATATTTTTTCACAGCATCCTCGTATTGACCCTTCTTGACGTATGTTAATCTACCCCCCTGAGGAAAATGTAACGGCATTTCGAAATCTGCCATTTGCTTGGCCCAGCAGCGAGTCATGCTATTGTCGAAAACCACAGCCTTGCAGGTGTCGTCCAGTGCACAATCGTTGAGGCACTTATCCTTATCGAATTTGTAGACGGGATTATCCGGTTCTGGATGGTAATGGAATATATCAGTTGTGCCGTAATCGACGTTGCGTATGAGTTTAAACTTCTCTTTTTTCTCTGGCTTCTTCTCTTCC
>MDSZ01190152.1_pt1 | contig 10842 bp, 10 predicted proteins | sample 811201 | NCBI WGS metagenome assembly MDSZ01 (sample SAMN05326647, study PRJNA326480) | marine metagenome | isolation source: seawater | place: Indian Ocean: North | collected 2010
ATAATATTTATTAACATATATATTTATAAAAACTTTATTATTTATTAGATATTTTGTTAATATAATTTTAAACATCTTTAAAATGAAAGAAATAAATTTATTAAAAAATTATCCTATAACAAAAAGAAATTTAGATGAAGCTTTAGTAGAGAGAACAGACGAAGTTAGAGAGATTGCGAGAAAATTTGACAAAGATTTTTTTGATGGAGAAAGGAAATATGGCTATGGAGGCTATAATTATAATCCTAAATTTTGGATGTATGTTGTAAAAGATTTTGAAGATTATTATGAATTAAAAGATGGCTCAAAAATATTAGATGTTGGGTGTGGAAAAGGATTTATGATTTATGATTTTTTGAAACTTAATCCTAAATTTGAAATAAAAGGTATAGATATATCTAATTACGCAATAAATAATTGCAAAAAAGAGGTAGCAAATAATTTACAAGTTGCTTCTTGTGATAATTTACCTTTTGAGGACAATTCTTTTGATTTAGTAATTTCAATAAATACAATACACAATTTAGAAAAAGATGGATGTGGAAAATCATTAAGAGAAATTAATAGAGTATCAAGAAAAAATAAATTTATTATTGTTGACGCCTATAGAAATGATGAAGAAAAAAAAAAAATGTTTGCATGGAACTTGACAGCAAAAACAATTATGCATGTTAATGAATGGTTAAAATTTTTTGAAAAAAATAAATATGATGGAGATTATTATTGGTTTAACCCATGAAATTAAAAAAAAATAATTACATTAATTTTTTCAAAAAAATTTATTTGATCAGAAAAACAGAGTTAGAAATATCTAAAAGGTATTCTGAACAAAAAATGAGATGTCCAGTACATTTATCTGTTGGACAAGAAGCGCCATCAGCAGCTATTAATACTTTCCTTAAAGAAACTGATTTTGCAATTAGTTATCATAGAGCACATGCACATTATTTAGCAAAGGATTGTTCTCTAAAAAAAATGATAGCTGAAATATATGGAAAAGCTACAGGTTGTAGCAATGGTTTTGGTGGATCTATGCACCTGATAGATGAAAAAAAAAATTTCATTGGAAGTACAGCAATTGTTTCTAGCTCAATACCTGTAGGTGCTGGGTATGCATATTCAATTTTAAATAATCACAAAAATAATAAAGTATGCATCTATATTGGTGATGCAAGTTGTGAGGAGGGTGTTTTTTTTGAAACTTTGAATTTCGTAGTTTTAAAAAAATTACCTGTTATCTTTTTTTGTGAAAATAATAAATATTCTGTTTATTCAGGATTAAAGAATAGACAACCTAAGAACAGAAAATTATTTAAGTTGGCTTCAGCATTTGGCATTAAATCTTTTCACTTTTCATCTTTTAATCCAATAGAATTACTTAAAAAAATGCATAAATTATTTCAAAAAAATTTAGATGAGCCTATTTTTATTGAGGTCGATACCTATAGATATTTGGAACATTGTGGTCCAAACAGAGATGATAACTTAAACTACAGACCAAAAAAAGAAATTAAGCACTGGTTTAATAATGATCCTTTATTAATAACTGAGAATTACCTTATAAAGAAAAAAATTTGTACTGAAAAAAATATTAAAGAAATCAAATTTAATATAGATAGATCAATAAAGAATGCATTCATATTTGCAGAAAATTCTAATCCTCCAAGATATAAAGATTATGAGAGATTAGTTTTGAAATGATAAAATAAATAATGATTAAAAACTACAAAACTTCAGAAGTAATAAATTTAACTCTAGAAAAGTTAATGAAAAAAAATAAAAATATAGTTTGTTTTGGTCTTGGTGTTGATGACCCTAAGTCGATTTTTAATACAACAAAAAATCTTCAAAAAAAGTTTGGAAAAAATAGAGTTTTTGATACTCCAGCATCAGAAAATGCAATGACAGGAATTGGAATTGGCATGTCTTTAAATGGCAAAATACCAATTATGGTACATCAAAGACTTGATTTTTTTTTATTAGCTATGGATCAATTGGTAAATAATGCCTCTAAGTGGAATATTATGTTTGGTGGCAAAAATAGAGTTCCAATAACAATCAGACTAATTATAGGAAGAGGTTGGGGTCAAGGACCCACACATAGTCAAAACCTGCAATCTTGGTTTGCTCATGTACCTGGTCTTAAAGTAGTAGCCCCATCTTTTCCCTCAACAATGAAAAACTTATTGATAGACTCAATCTTAGATCCAGATCCAGTAATTATAATAGAACATAGGTGGATACATAATATAGAAGAAAAACTAAACATTTCTTCTCATAAAAAACAGTTAGGAAAAGTAAATCTTTTAAATAAAGGGAAGGACATTACATTAATTTCTTCATCGTATTCAACAATTGAAATATTAAAAATATATGAAACTCTCAAAAAAAATAATGTTAGTTTTGATCATATAGATCTTTTAAGCATAAAACCATTAGATATGATGGCTATATATAGATCAGTTAAAAAAACAGGAAAGTTACTAGTTTTAGATAACTCAAGTCATAGCTTTTGTTCAGTATCAAGTGAAATTGTTTCACAATTAACAATTATAAATCCAAAAGTATTTAAAAAAAAACCATTAATTTTGAATCTTCCAGAAATAGCCTCTCCCTCAAGTTTTTATTTAACAAAAAAGTTTTATAAATCTGAAGAAGATCTCCTGAAATCAATTGAAAAAATTTTAAATAAAAAATTAAAAAGGTACTTAAAAAAGAATCTTCTTCCACATGATGTTCCTGATCAAAATTTCACAGGACCATTTTAGAATGAAACAAAAAATCTTAATTTTAGGAATTTCTAGCTTTGCAGGGGCAAGTTTTGCAAACTTTATATTGAACAAAAGAAAAAATTTTAGTGTTGTTGGGACATTCAATAACAAGGAAAGTTTTCCACTGAGATCATTATTAGATATAAAAAAATTTAAAAAACTAAAACTATATAAATTAAATTTAAATAAAAATAAAAAACTACTTGGTTTTATCAGAAAAATAGAACCGGATTATATTTTTGATTTTGCATCTATATGTATGGTTAATGAAAGTTGGTCTAAACCAGGTTATTATTTTGAAGTCAATGTAAACTCTAAAATTGAATTTATAAAAAACTTAAATCAATTAAAAAACCTTAAAAAATTTATTTATATTAGCACACCTGAAATATTTGGATCGACACCAAAAAAAATAAACGAAAAAGTTAATAATTTTAATCCATCCACACCCTACGCAAGCTCCAAGTTATCAGCTGAGATGTTTTTAAATAATTATATCAATGATAAAAATTATAAAATAATTATTTGTAGGTTCTCTAATTTTTATGGAAGAGGCCAACCTTTATATAGATTAATACCAAAATTAATTTGGTGTTTAAAAAATAACAAAAAATTTCCCCTTCAAGGAACAGGTAATACAAAAAGGGATTTTTTATTTGATGAAGATTTTAATGATGGTTTATTAAAGGTCTTGAACAATGGAAAAATTGGATCAAAATATCACTTTTCTGGTACAAAATTTTATAAAGTTAAAGAAGTAATAAATAAATTATTAAGTATTAAAGGTATGAAATTTAGTGATTGTATAAAATTTACAAATGACAGAAAAGGTAAAGATCAAAATTATTTTTTAGATTGTACTTTTACAAAAAAAGAAATCAACTGGAAACCAAAAATTAACTTGATAAATGGATTAAAAAAAACTATTAAATTTTATGAAAATAAAAGCTTAACTATTAAAAAAAAAGATCTTAAGTTTTTAATTAAATAAATGAATTTTTTACCTCAACAATATATCGAAGATAAAAAACTTAAGATCCGTCATAATTATTTAACCTCCCAGTTTTCTGATTATAAAAAGATATTTAAGAAGATTGAAAAAGTGGTTAAAAAAAATGATTTTACACTTGGAACAGAGGTTGATCTTTTTGAAAATAATATAAAAAAACTAATTAAACAAAAATATGTTGTTGCTGTTGGTAGTGGAACTGATGGGTTAATGTTAAGTTTAAAATGTTTAGGTATAGGTGAAGGAGACGAAGTAATTACTACACCTTATACATTTTATGCAACTATTGGTGCAATAGTATCTGCAGGTGCGATACCAAAATTTGTAGATGTAAAAGATGATTACAACATTAATCCTGATTTAATTGAAAAAGCTATTACAAAAAAAACTAAGGCAATTTTACCTGTTCACTGGAGTGGAAGAGTTTGTGAAATGGAAAAAATAATTGATATATCAAAAAAATATAAAATTCCAATTATTGAGGACTCCTGTCATGCTATTGAAGCAACTTACAAAAAAAAATTTGCAGGAACATTTGGTGAATTTGGTTGTTTTAGCCTACATCCACTAAAAAATTTAAATGTATGGGGAGATGGTGGTTATGTTGTAGTAAAAAATAAAAAAAATTATGAAAAAATGCTACTTTTAAGAAATCATGGATTAAAAGGAAGGAATATAAACGTAATATTCGGTTACAACTCTAGACTTGATACAATTCAGGCGGTTGTGGCAAATCATTTATTAAAAAAGATTAAATTTATAACCTCAAAAAGAATTACAAATTCTTTATACTTAGAAAGAAATCTAAAAGAAATCAAACAACTAATTTTTAAAGATAGACAGGAAAATTTAAAAGAAGTTTTTCATTTATATGAGTTTAGAGTAAAAAATTTTAAGTTAAGAGATAAACTAGTTAATTTCTTAAAATCAAAGGGTATTGATGCAAAAATTCATTACCCAATACCAATGCACTTACAGCCTGCTGCAAAAGTTTATAATATAAAAAAAGGCTCTTACCCAACAACAGAAAAAATCGCGAAATCTACAATTTCATTACCTGTACATGAATACATTAAATTAAAAGATTTAAAATTTATGATTAATACAATTAAAAAATTTTTTAATGAAAGTACCATACTATAATATTAATAAAGAGTTTAAGAGAATTAGTAAGCTCTTTATTGAAGATTTAAAAAAAATAGGTAGTAGTGGTAATTTTATTTTAGGAAGAAATCTAAAACTTTTTGAGGAAAAATTAAAAAAAATAATAGGTTCTAAAAATGTTATTGGTGTTGCAAATGGGACTGATGCTTTAGAATTAGCAATATCTGCTTTAAATATAAAAAAAAATACTGAGATAATTTCAGTATCAAATACTTTTATATCAACTATAAATGCAATTTTAAGATCAGGGTGTAAACCAGTTTTATGTGATATTGATAACACTTTTAACATTGATCCAACAAAAATAGAGCGATTAATAAACAAAAAAACTTCAGCTATAATTGCAGTTCATTTAAATGGAATGCCATGTTGCATGGATGAAATAAATTCAATAGCTAGAAAGCATAAAATACACGTAATTGAGGACAGCGCACAATCAATATTAAGTGAATATAATGGAAAAAAAATTGGAAATTCAAAAAATATTTGCTGTTTTAGTTTACATCCTACAAAAAATTTTGGAGGAATAATGGATGGGGGTTTTATTTCCACAAAAGATAAAGTTCTGGCAAATAAAATTAAAATTATGAGAAATCATGGTCTTCAAAAAAGAGGTATAGTTAAATATGTTGGTCAAAATAGCAGGCTTTCGGAGATTAATTCAAATGCTTTAATAAAAAAAATAGGTTATTTAAAAAAAGATACATTACACAAAATTAAATTAGCTAAGTATTATGATAATTTTTTAGATAAAAAAAAAATCATAACTCCAGATTATGGCTGTTGTAAAAAAATTTTGCATTCATATCATAGATACGTAATTCGGGTCAAAAAAAGAAAAAGCTTAATGAAATATTTAAAGAGTAATGGTATTGAAACTAAAATACATTATGAAAAAAATATTCATCGTCAAAGATCAATTTTTAAAAAATTAAAAATTCCATTTAAATTAGATCAAACTGATAAAATAAGTCTAGAAACTCTTAGTTTGCCTATAAACCAATTTTTAAGTTTAAATCACGTCAAATATGTAACAAAAAAAATTAATGAATTCTATAATAAATAATTTTAAAATTATTTTAAGAACACCCGACCCGATTAATACATATAAATTTACAAATAGACCAAACTTAATTAGTTTAATATTAAATTTATATTTCAGTTTCTTAGAGACAAAAAAATTAAATAAAATTTTAATTCTTGATTTAATTAAAATAATTTATTCTTACGCTCATTTGATAATTTTTTTTCCGCTTTGTATTATTTTATTCTTTTTTATAAAAATTAATAATCTAACTTTGTTGAGTATAAATACCTGGCAGATAGGAGCTTTTGTTCAGCAACTTGATAGTATAATTAAAAAAAATCCCAAAAAAAAATTTCTTTTGGTTTCTCCAAATTATTTAATGGCGTTTTATTCATACCCAAAAATTTATAATAAAAAAAACTTAATATATTTTGAAAGTATCTTTTTGTATTTTTTAATTTATCCTTTATTAGTTTTTAAATTATTTTCTACAGATGCATTTAATTTTGAAGTTTTAAATAAAAAATCAGAATTTAATGAATTACATCAAATTAATAATTATAAATATAACTTTGAAAAATTATTTAAAAATATAAAAAAAAAAAAATTTAATAAGTTAATAACTATTCATTTTAAGGATGATACATTTACACATGGTTCTTCTTTAAGAGTTTCAAATTGGAAGACTTACACAAAAACAATAAAATGGCTTTTAGAAAAAAATTTTACTGTAATTAGATTTATCCATAGAAATTCAGTTAAAAATATAATTAATCACAAAAAATATTTCGAAATTGAAATTAATAATGATCAAGACAAAATTCAACAAATGTATTTAATTAAAAACTCTAAATTATTTATTTGCAATCAAAGTGGACCAAGTAGTTATAATTTTATAGTTAAAACTCCTTTTCTTCAGGTAAATAGTTTTCCCATTAATGTATCATTTGTATGCAAGTCAAAAGATTATTTAATATTTAAAAAAGTTTTAAGAAAAAATAAATACATTGGATTGAAAGAATTTTTTAAATATAATTTTCATTTAAAATTTTCATCTAATGTAGGAAAAATAAAAGGATTTAAATTAGAGGATAATTCGAGTAGTGAAATACTTAATGCGACCAAAGATATATTGCTAAACAAAAAATCTGTTTATTTTGCAAAAATTTTAAGAAAAAATAGTATTTTTATTCCTGCTAATTATTCAAGATCTAAGATACCTCAATCTTTTATAAAATTTTGTAAAAGTTAATACTTAATAAAAAAATTAGTCTTATTAAAAATTTTAATTCTATCCATTGTAACATTTCCATCTAGATTGATTAAAAAATTACATGTTTCATAAATATCTTTTTTTGAAAGACAATTTTTAATTTTTTTATTTCTCATATTTGTATCAATTGGTCCGGGCATTAAATTTTCTATAGAAATTTTAGAATGTTTTAACTGCATTTTGAAATTATCAATAGCTGCTGATATTTTTGCTTTAGACATAGAATAAGAAATACTTTTTAAATTTGGTATCTCTGAATTCATAGAAGTAATTACTATTACTCTACATTTTGATTTAAATTTTTTTTTGTTTACAACAATATAATTTAAAAATTTAAAATTAAGTTCAAAATTAGATTTATCTAAATTAATCTCTAGATTATTTTTAGAAACTTTAAAACTTCCAATAGTTAATATTATAGCTTTAGAATTAAAAATTTTTTCTCTATCAATCTTCTTTTTAGGGTATGTATAATTTGAATTACTTAGAAATTCTGAAAAGGTAATATTATTTATATTTTTTCCAATGTGTTTTTTTCTTGAGACAGCAATTACTTCGTAGTTTTCTGAAAACTTATTTGTAAGATAATTTCCAATACCACCTGTGGATCCAAATAATGTTATTTTTTTAGAATTTTTTTTAACCATTTTACTGAAAAATTATTTTTTCTATTTTTTATTTCTTTATTTTTAAATTTTTCACATAATTCGTTTATTGCATCAACATAGTTTTTTGTATATTTAAAACCAATTTTTTGAATTTTATCTGAGTTTAGTCTATAACTTCTCGGATCATTTTTATCTTTAATGATATTAATTTTACTATTTGTTATACTCTTTACTGTATTTGCAATTTCAATAATTGACTTATTTTCATACCCAGCATTATAAATCCCACTATAAGATTTGTTTTTTTTTAAAAAAAATTCATAAACACTACACATATCATCGATGTGAATATTTGGTCTAATTTGTTTTCCACCATAAACGTTTATAGTTTTATTTTTTAATGCACTATAAGTTAAAATATTAACTGTTAAATCTAACCTCATCCTTGGAGAAAAACCACAAACTGTAGAAGGTCTAATTATAAAAGGGATTATTTCATCTTTATATGACAAAATAATCCTTTCAGTAATCATTTTAACTTTATTGTAAAGTGAAATTGGTTCAAGCTTTGAGGTTTCAGTAACTTTGCGCTCTTTTTTAATCCCGTATACTGAACCAGAAGATGCGTATAAAATTTTTTTTATTTTTCTGTATTTCATAAACTCTAATAATTTGTAGGTATTCAACGCTGAAGTTTCCCAACTCAGATTTTTATCTATTTCAGCCATTGGATCATTAGCTATAGATGCTAAATGAATTACAACATCTATGTTTTTGTCTTTAATTTTGTCTATTTTAGAATAATCCATTTTATAATTTTTTAAATTTTGAGAATCTTTTAAATAATGTCCGAACCATTGTGTATCTACATTTATCACTTTATGTTTTTTTGCAAGTAATCTTGGAATTAAATTGGAGCCAATGTAACCAGATCCGCCTGTAATGAGAATTTTCATAATTACGATTAATATTTATAATTCTAGTTAGTTTTAATTGCAAAACAATTAAATTTATAATGTAATTTATAGATTGTATTTTTATTAGACATAAAAGTTTATCATGCTATTAATCATATTTTATTTTGAATGAAATATCTAAATATTAAAATTGATTAAAAATAAAATAATAATTCTTCTTATTTAACAATGAAAGCTGCATATATTTATAAATTAAACAAACCATTAAAAATCTCAAATACAATAAAACCAGATGAATTAAATTATGGTCAACTATTAATTAAAAATTATTATACTGGGGTTTGCAAAAGTCAGATTTATGAAATTTACGGTGGTAGAGACAATAAAAAATATATTCCACATTTGTTAGGTCATGAAGCGACAGGAGTTGTTGTTGCAAAACATCCAACTGTAAAGAAAGTAAAAATAGGAGATAGAGTTGTACTGACATGGCTTAAATGTAAAGGGATTCAATCCAAAAACCCTATTTATTCTGACAATTTAAAAAAGATAAATAGTGGAAGTGTATCAACTTTTAGCAGCCACAGTGTAGTATCCGAAAACAGAATTTTAAAACTTCCTAAAGATATTCCACTTAGAAAAGGTGTAATTTTGGGTTGTGCATTTCCAACTGGTGCAGGCATGATCTTAAATCATATTAATAATGGGCTTTATAAAAAAATAGCTTTTGTAGGATTAGGTGGTGTTGGTGTGTCAGCATTGCTAGCTGGACTAAATTTAAATTTCAGTGAAATTTGCTGTTTTGATATAAATGAAAAAAGAATAAATTTTTTAAAAAAAAAAATAAAAAATAAAAAAAAAGTAAGTTATTTTAAATTCGAAAAAAAAATTCAAAAAAAATTTGATAATTATTTTGATTTCGTAATTGAAACTTCAGGGTCTACAAAAGGTATAGAGAGTGCATTTGGAATACTAAAAAATACAGGAAAAATGATATTTGCATCACACCCACACAAAGGAGACAAAATTAAATTAGATCCATTTGATTTTATAAAAGGTAAGCGAATTTATGGATCTTGGGGTGGAGAAGTAAACTATGAGAGAAGCAGCAAAAAAATATTTAAACTATTTAAAAGTATAAAAAATATTGAAAAATTATTTAAAGAAAAAACTTATAGCTTAGCTGAAATTAATAAAGCAATTCAAGATTTAAAAAAAAATAGGGTTTTACGACCTATAATTAAATTATGATCACATCAATTACATTTTTTAGTTTTTTGGTTTTTAAAAAAAAACTAATTATATGAAAAATTTAATAAAATTTTTATTAAAACCGCTTAATCCAGTTGATTTAGAATTTGGTTCACGCTACCCAAGGAATCCATATAATTTTTATGAAAGAATTAGGGTTATAATTATTGGTTATCAAACAAAAGATAAGTATTTTTTTTTTTATATTCTAAACTTTATAAAGTATCTTATATTAAGATTTTTAGTTTTAATATACTTTCCATTAATTTTAATTCTAAAGATTTTTAAATATAAATTTGTTGTAGTCAATTTTTGGCAATTTGGTGCTTTTGCACAACAAATGTCTTTTTTAATAAGAGATTTGGATAAAGAGGAAATAAAAAAATATATTGTTTATGTTCCAAATTTTTCAGTAATAGATAGAAGTTTATTAAATATTTTTAAAAAAAAAATTAATATAGTATCGAATACTTTTCTATGTATTATTTTAATACCATTGTTTCACTCTAATTTATTAAGAAAATCTATACTAAAATATGATGAACATTTTATTGAAACTAAAACATATAAAATAAATCAAAAAATTGATAATTTTAATAAAAGTTATTTTGATCTTGAAAATCAACAAAAAATAAATTTAGAAAATTCATTTTTTGATTTATTTGGTTTCAAAAGTAAAGATAAGTATATTGCCATCAATTTAAGAACAGGCAGCTATTATAAAGATTTTTTTTATAATTCAAGAAATTCAAATCCTAAAAAATATTTACCTATTTTTGAGTATCTCAAAAAAAAAAATTATAAAATAATTTGCTTTAATAA
>MDSZ01027450.1_pt1 | contig 10841 bp, 9 predicted proteins | sample 811201 | NCBI WGS metagenome assembly MDSZ01 (sample SAMN05326647, study PRJNA326480) | marine metagenome | isolation source: seawater | place: Indian Ocean: North | collected 2010
CCGATACGATCGCACCGGCATGTCCCATACGTCGACCCGGAGGAGCCGTACGACCAGCGATAAAAGCGGCACAGGGTTTATCTACATTTTCCTTAATAAATTCTGCAGCCTCTTCTTCGGCTGTTCCTCCGATTTCCCCAATAAGAATAATGGCTTCAGTATCAGGGTCTTCATTGAATAACTTAACCGCGTCCAAATGACTGGTTCCGTTGATTGGGTCTCCTCCGATGCCAATACAGGTGGATTGTCCATGACCGGCACAGGTTATCTGCCAGACCGCTTCGTAAGTCAAGGTGCCCGAACGGGAAACAATTCCAACTTTACCAGGCTTGTGGATGTATCCGGGCATGATACCGATCTTACATTCACCGGGAGTTATGATTCCCGGGCAGTTCGGACCAATCAGACGGGTATTCGATGTGGCAAGTCGTGCTTTTACCTCCGCCATATCACGCACAGGAATACCTTCGGTGATCGCGATCACCAGAGGAATCTCTGCATCAATCGCTTCGAGAATTGAATCTGCAGCGAAGGGAGGTGGCACATAAATGGCAGCAACATTTGCACCCTCTTTATCAACAGCATCCTGAACAGTATCGAACACTGGAACGGAATCCTGAAATTTCTGCCCACCCTTACCGGGAGTCACACCGGCAACCACATTGGTGCCGTACTCGATGCATTGACTTGTATGAAAACTTCCCGCACTTCCGGTGATTCCCTGAACCACGAGACGGGTGTCTTTATTTACTAAAACGCTCATCTAAAAATTTCCTTTCTTTTGATTTAGGATTCAGCAGCCAACTTAACTACCTTCTCTGCAGCTTCTGCGAGGGAATCTGCCGGCTCGAGGGCCAAACCACTATCAGCAAGAATTTGTTTTCCCTGCTCCACATTGGTTCCTTCCAAACGAACAACCAAAGGAACTTTCATATCCAACTTACGGGCCGCGTTAACAATTCCAGTAGCAATGACATCACATTTCATAATTCCTCCGAATATATTTACCAGAATCGCTTTTACCGCATCATCCGAAACTAAAATCCGAAAGGCATTCTCAACCTGTTCTTCATTCGCTCCGCCTCCAACATCAAGGAAGTTCGCAGGAGAACCACCATAATGTTTGATAATGTCCATTGTGGCCATCGCCAGACCGGCTCCGTTTACCATACAGGCAACATTTCCATCAAGTGCGATGTAATTGAGATCGAACTTAGAGGCCTCGACTTCCTTGGGATCTTCTTCGCTAAGATCACGAAGCTCCACCACATCGGGATGTCGGAATAAAGCATTAGAATCGAAATTTACCTTTGCGTCCAATGCAAGTACATCTCCGTCAGGTGTGGTAACCAGAGGATTTACCTCAACTTGGGAACAATCTTTAGACCAAAAGAAATTATACAATTTTGTTACAAGCTTTACGCATTGCTTGAATGAATCTCCTGAAAGTTCCAGGCCAAAAGCGATCTGACGAGCCTGATAAGGTCTTAATCCAAGAGCGGGATCCACTAACACCTTCAAGATTTTTTCAGGGGAGGACTCGGCTACCTCCTCGATGTCTACACCACCCTCAGTGGAAGCAATGATCACCGGCTTGGATGTGGCTCGATCCATCAGCACTGCGAGGTAATATTCCTTCTCTATATCCGAAGCCTCAGTGAAATATACTGTCCCCACCTCCTTACCCTCTTCCCCGGTTTGTTTAGTGACCAAGACATTATTGAGCATTGCCTGTGCTTTTTCCTTAGCAACGGTACCATCAGACACTACATGTACGCCTCCCTGGAAACCGTCGATAAAAGTACCTTTACCCCGCCCGCCCGCATGTATCTGGGCTTTTACGACAATCGGTTTGCCTGCAGGCAGGGCCGAAATGGCTTGATCGAATTCTTGCTCGCTCTGGGCAACCGTACCGTTTGGTACCGCTACTCCAGCGTCTGCAAATAGTTGCTTGGCTTGGTATTCGTGTATGTTCATTGAAGTTTAGGAGGCAAAATAAGTTAGATTGTCATGGAATTTGAAGCAATCAAGCCTATTTAAAAAAGAAAAAATTCAAAAGGGCCCAAGTCGCGGAGGATGAGGGTCCATCGTAAAGACTGAAGCATCAAAGCATCGAGCGAGCAGTTCGTTTTTTCTCTTTTCCGCGGATGGATCATTCCACAAATTGAAGAATTCTTCCGGGTCATTTTTCAGATCGTAAAATTCTCCCTGCTGGGTCCCGTGAAAAACCACGATTTTTTCGTCGGGCGTTCGTAACATTGTACCGTACGCGTCTCCATGAGTCCAAGAATTATAATATTCCGAATATACCTGTTCTCTGCAAAAGTCACTTTCTCCCCCACCCTTTAGCAAAGACAAAAGGCTTTTTCCCTGCATACGGTTCGGAATCTCCAGTCCTGCGGCTTCCAATAAGGTGGGTGCCAGATCGACCAGTTCGATCAATCCGTCAATTTTCCGACCCTCCCGAATGTCTCCATTCGGCCATCGCAGAATCAGTGGAATTCGCAACTGGCAGTCGTAAAAATGGGGACCTTTAAAATAAATTCCGTGATCTCCAAGCATCTCCCCATGATCAGACATGAAAATTACCAAAGTATTTTCCCGCTGTCCGGTTTCTTCTAATGCCTGTAGGATTCGGCCGACTTGATCATCAATCAATGTAACCATCGCATAATACGCCGCACACACTTGTCTACGATCCTCGTCCGTCATCACTTCAGTATGAAACTCGCCCGGATTGTTATGTGCCCATACCCGATCGAGTAATTGAAAACTCGGTTTGGTATTCTTCTCTACTGGATGTTCTGATGGAAGAGGCATATCCTTCGGATTGAATTTATCGAGATACTCCGCGGGTGGGTCAAAAGGATGGTGTGGGTCAAAGCAATTGAAGCTGAAAAACCAGTTCTTACCGTTGTTTTTACGAATAAAATCAATCGTTTTCTCTGCACACCAGGTGGTCTGGTGAAATTCTGCTGGTGGACCCTCCTGCACATAGGGGCTGATCTTTTTGCCTTGTAAATCATGCCAATCCTGCCCGTGCATCTTCAGCCATTGAGTGTAGGCATTTTCTTCCCAGTCAGGCTGAGGATGATGTGACCATGAGAAATCATCATATCCATCTTCGGTTCGAACCTCGACTTTTCCATCTGAGCAGGAAGCAAGATGTAACTTACCGGCAAGCCCGCAATGCCATCCTGCACGATGAAAAAGCGTGGAGACCAATAACTCATCAGGCGGAATCGCCTGACCATTCTGTCGACAACGGGTGGTTCTGGGATATCTTCCAGTCAAAAATGATGCCCGACTGGGAGCACAAACTGGGCTCTGGCAAAAGGCGTTGCTAAAGCTGGTTCCCTCACTGACGAACTGATCCAAATTCGGAGTCTGAGCATTCGGATTCCCAAATGCACCCAAGGTGTCAAACCTCTGCTGATCGGTACAAATCCATAATATATTTGGTCGACTGAACATGTATAAAAGGAAGAAACGGCTTGCGTGTTCTTTGGCAAGACAGTTTGCAAGTAGATTACTTTTTTCTTTTTAGTCCCGAATTAATAGCAACTTTAAATCCCAACCGAAAAACAAATGACAGATCAGCAGATTAGTGGAAACATCGCCCGCTTCATCTGCTTTCGGATGTTTTTTAATGCCAGATTTTATTATCCGGTATTCGCCCTATTCTTTCTGGAACATGGCTTAACCTGGGTGGAATTTGGAATTCTCAATGGAATTTGGGCCATCTCTATCATTTTGCTGGAAGTTCCTTCCGGTGCTCTTGCAGATACCATTGGGCGAAAAAAACTCATTTTGGTTGCAGCACTGTGCATGGTGATTGAGATGCTGGCCTTGTTATTAGCACCAATGAATGGTGGTTCGACTGTATTTTTACTTTTTGCTCTGAACCGAATTATTAGTGGGGTCGCGGAAGCCGCAGTGAGTGGAGCAGATGAAGCACTCGCATACGACTCGTTAAAACAAGCGGGTCGTGAAAACGAATGGGGTGATGTACTTGAAAAAGCTCAAAAATTTACTTCCCTCGCCTTTTTCTTTGCAATGATGACCGGTTCCGCTTTTTACGATTCTTCCTTTATAAATCATTGCTTGGCTTTTGCGGGAATCGATTACTCCTTCACTGCTGAAACTCTGATTAAAGCACCGGTTTTTTTAACCTTCCTATCTTCTTTGGTCGTCCTTTTCGCAGCTCTCGGGATGAAAGAAACCGGAACGAAAGCTAAAAACCAAACGATAGTTGAAACTGTAAGGAGATCATTTCAGACCACCCTAACGGGAGCTTCTTGGGTATGGAGAACTCCGCTTCCATTTGGTATCCTTCTAGCGTCAATGGTTTTGGATAATGTGATCCGTCAGTTCCTTACTATTGCCAGCGCTTACTGGAGTGTGATTGATTTACCCCTCGCGACATTTGGCTTGGTTGCGTCTGGAATGTCTCTAATGGGATACTTTATTCCAAGAGTTGCAAAAAAAATGGCCGAGCACCAAACACCCAATCAAAACTTTTTCCTTCTTTGTTTTATTTTAGTGATCGGACTATTTGGAATTTCGGAGGCAATTCCCATCTGGGGTATTCTACCCGCTGTGCTACTTTACGCCACTATGCAATCCATGAACTACTTGGCGAGTCGATACCTGAACGAGGCTGCACCCTCTGAGCAAAGAGCAACCGTACTCAGTTTCCGGGGACTATCGACCAATGTATCCTACGGTGCGGTTTCTCTACTCTACTCTAGTCTGATTGCCTGGATTAAATTGAAAGGAGTAGATCCTTTGATCTCCGCAGAACACGATAATCAGCAGGATGCAGTTTTTGTCGAAGCGCTTGGATGGTCTCCATGGTATTTCCTGCTTACCCTGCTATTTACCATTCTCATTTTCCGCTTCCGTTTCCCAAAAAAAGATGCCTCACATTCAGATCGTTCTTGAAGTTAACCCCCCAAACCATCACATAGGAAATTATGATTATCTCACTTTTAAGAAAAGTATTTATCCTCTCATCTATTGCTTCTTTGGTGAACGCCGGCGAATGGAACCAGCACCGTGGTCCGTTTTCCAACAACCTTAGCGATGAATCTATTACCTCAGCCAACTGGCTCAAATCTACCAGTGCTGTTGCATGGAAAGAGAAGACCCCTCTTGGATTCAGCTCATTTACCACATATGAGGGCAACGCCTTCACCCTAGTAGCTGAAGAAGATGAAGATGGTTTAATGCGGGAGATTTGCATCGCCCTAGATTTAAAAACAGGAAAACGTGAGTGGAGCACTCATCTTGGAATTATGGATTACAAGGCAGGGGGTGGAAATTCTGGTGCTTCGGACAACAAGGGCGGAGATGGTCCCCGATCCACACCTTCCGTGCTCGATGGAAAAGTCTGGGCATATGATTCCGATATGTCGCTTTACTGCCTTTCAGCAAAAAATGGTAATTTGATCTGGAAAGTAAATGTGCTTAAAGAATACGACGGAATCAACCCACGGTGGGAAAACGCAAGTTCCCCACTTATTGTCGACGACCTTGTGATCATTTACGGGGGTGGTGAAGGCAAATCTTTCTTAGCATTCGATAAAGATTCCGGACGATTAAAATGGAAAACAGGATCTGAGTTAGCTACACATGCCACCCCAATCCTAACCAAAATTCATGGAGTGGACCAGGTCATTTTCTTCTGCCAGTCAGGCCTGGTATCTATCCTCCCAAAGAGCGGTAAGGAGCTTTGGCGTCAGGACTTTCCTTTCAAAGTATCGACTGCAGCCTCTCCAGTGGTTGCCGGAGATTTGGTCTATTGCTCGGCTGGATACGGAGTCGGTGCGGGTCTTTTCAGAATCAAGAAGAACGGAAGTAAATTTTCCAGCGAACAAGTCTGGCGTAAACCCAATGATGTTGTTAATCACTGGAGTACACCCGTTTATCATGATGGCCATCTTTACGGTATGTTCAGTTTCAAAAAATACGGCGATGGCCCGCTTCAATGTGTTGAACTTAGGACCGGTAGAGTAAAATGGAGCGAGGACGGCTACGGTCCAGGAAATGTCATACTTTCCGGGAAACATCTAATTGCACTTTCCGACAAAGGAGAATTGAGTATAGTTGAAGCAACTCCTAGTTACTACAAAGAGTTGGCTCGCAAAAAACTTATTACCGGAAAGTGTTGGAGTACTCCTACATTAAGTAATGGAATGGTTTTGGCTCGAAGCACAGTAGAAGCAGTATGCTTGAGTGTTCGGGAATGAGTTTCCCGCTCAGTGTTCGAAATTAATCCGGTTTTTGGAATTCTCGAATTTGAAGTGTAAATTCAAGTCGTTGTGACTGGAAATATAATCCTCTATGTCGAACTTCTCCCACTTGGATAACCATCGATTCCATTTGAAGACCTCGGTAACTTCTGTATCTAAGTGACGCTTATCACAGGCATAATCAAACATTTCTACGGCTTCATCTAAATCATGTGCCATAAAATATTTGTCTGAAAGTTCAACAGAATCAGAATTACGATAATGAAATTTGAATTCTTCTAGAACAGGCTCCGTAGATTTATTTTTCACAGTTATATTATAGCTCCAAGTTGAATTTTTTTCCATTTTTTCGGGAATTTTTTTCATTTTTGAATAAAAGTGATTAACCTTATCAGATTTTTTCATTGGTAAATCTTTAGTTGTCAGACCCAGAGAACTGAATTTCATACTCATACTCATAAGCGGGTCGTAGCTCAGCTTGGTAGAGCGCTGCGTTCGGGACGCAGAGGTCGCTGGTTCGGGTCCAGTCGACCCAATATCCTCAAATTAGGAAACCTTCGAAAAATTTATGAAAAATTCTTTCGCGTACACGCGGGTACTAGAATGAAAAATATTTTCTAGAGCAAGAAAACCGAGGCTAGGCTCAAAAATGCAAAGAAACCAACCACATCGGTAATCGTGGTGACGAAAACCCCAGATGCAATCGCTGGGTCTATCTTCATTCTTTCTAAGAGCATCGGGAGAGCAACCCCAGCAACTCCAGCGACTACCAAATTAATAATCATCGCACCTGCAATGATGAGACCCAGCATACTCGATTCATTTAAATGACTGAACCATAGGATGGTAATTAATCCGGTCAGAATAGCGAAAAGACACCCGTTTAAAAATCCAACGACTAATTCCTTACGAAAGGTTCTCATAGTATTATAGGGGGCAAGCTCCTTGGTCGCAAGTGCACGCACCGTAATGGTAAGTGTTTGAGTTCCGGCGTTCCCACCCATTGAAGCAACAATCGGCATCAATACTGCCAGGGCAACCATCTCTTCTAATGTTGCATCAAACATTCCAATTACCATGGATGCCAGAATTGCGGTGCCCAAATTCACCAAGAGCCAAGTAAATCTTTTTGCAGAGGATTGAAGAACTCCATCGTCCACCGTCTCTTCTCCAACTCCACCCAGTCGTAAAATATCCTCTTCAAATTCTTCACGGGCAACTTCCATGACATCATCAACCGTAATCATTCCAATCAATCGGTCATCAGAATCCACCACTCCTGCAGTGGTCAGATCATATTTCTCAAACAATAAGGCCACTTCTTCCTGAACCATATCCGCGGGTACAATTACCTGTGTTTGGTCACAAATCTCACGCATCAAGGTGGGTCGTGGAGATCGTAGAATGCGGGATAAAGAAATCACACCACCCGCTTTACCATGACCATCCACCACAAAGACATCAAGAAACTCATCGGGTAAATCTTTTTCATCTCGCAAGAAATCGATCGTCTGCCCAACCGTCCAGTCCATCCCGACCGAAACGAAATCGGTCTGCATTCTTCGCCCCGCGCTGTCCTCCGGATAAGCCAGTCCAACTTGGATATCTTCCCGTTCCTCATCCGGAACTTCACTCAGGATTTCATCCCTTTCGGTCTCATCCATGTCCTCCAGTACTTGGACCGCTTCATCCGAATCCATTTCACTGATGACATCTGCAACCTCTTTCGGGGTGAGAGAGTCAGTTACCTCTTTTCGAAGGTGATCTTCGAGTTCGAACAATAGATCCGGGTCGAGCTGAACTTTTAACAAGTCCAACAGCCTTTTTCGTAAGTTTCCAGACAGTAACCCAAAAGCATCCGCAAGATCAGAATGGTGGAAACCATCCACTTGACCCAAAATTTCCTGATCTGTTCCGGTCTCCAATAATTGTACCAAATGATCGAAGCGATTCGAAATTTCCTCCGAACTCTCTGGATCAATACGATGGATTACATCTTGGTTGTCCTTGGTGGCTTGCATGGGAAAAGGATTGAAAAAAAGCGGAACCGCTAAGTTCCGAAAGGATACATTATTTTGCCATAGTGCCTCTCGATCTGCAATCGAAAAGCCCTTCAGGCACTCATTCCAAACACAATGCCGATTCAATCATTTTTAAATGGGCTTCCGCCCTGATACGAAAATCAAATTCAGAAGGGGTTTCAATGGTTAAACTTCGATTGGTGTGAAGCTTAAAAAGGTAAAGTGCCTCCGGCATTTCATCCGGGATAATTTTTCTCGGTCGTGGTCGGATGATCCCATCCCGGGCCTTTCTTCCATCGATCAAATATCTAGAGTCCGGTGAAATAATATGGTGAACACTTTTTAAAATCTTCGCACCAAGCCCCTCTGCTCCACTGCGTCTGATCAGTTCGTAAAGGTAAGTTCCGTCCCCATCATAATCCTCATGTAAAGTAAGTGCCAACCGGAAGGAAAATCTCTTAATGCGTGACTGGATTACCGAAGTCATGGGATGCTTATCCCCTCCCCATTTTCGGTTCAAATCATCGCCTGCTTTTGAGTTTCGGGAATTACAACTATAACCCCATGGGTTCAAGCAGGGAAAAATAATCACCGGTATTCGAGCCAATTGATCCGGATTCATTTCCGCCCATCTCGTAAGTCCTTCCACCGCACCCGGTTCATCACCGTGAATTCCCGCGGACATATAAATTCCGTCCGTTTGATTCAAATTCGGTGATCTGAATTCATAAACTCCAAAGCCATCGAATTCACCAACTTTCGAAAACTTTAACCGGCTTACTCGGGCAATCTTCTTCCAACGCCTGATTAAGCCGGGATAATCATGAGGTCGATGGACGAAAATTTCTTTCTTCATTCAGGTTCTGGAGATTCACTCCCTACCATTTTCCATAAGTCGGATTTGGAAATAAAAATTGAGTGACCCCAAACGCGCCCTTCTCATCAGTCGGAAAATCTCCTATCTGATCTCCCAAATAAGCCAAAACATGGAAGGGACCATGCTGATCCATTCTTGCCATTCCATTACGAACCTCTGCCCTTCTCTTTTTCTTGGTATCTAATTTATTTTCGCGCAGAAGAAAAAGATCATCCTCATTCCAAACCTTCAAACTCTTCATATTCTCAATAGTCGGTCGGAGATTGTACTGCATTCGGTTGCTCAGGAATATAATGGTCACCCCCAAAGTTCTGGTTCGATCAAGAAAAGTTTTTGCTCCCGGTATCAAAACCGCTCTCTTCTGATTTACCCACTCTGACCAAGATTCCTGCGTAAAACCCATCCCCTTTTCCCATCGATCCACCTGATAGGAGTTGTTGTTCAGAACCGTCTCATCCAAATCAACCACAATCGCCAACTTTCCCTTAGCTTTGCTAGACTGTTTTTTGATCTCTTGCCATGCCTGTTGGTAAATCTGTCGACAAAGATTTTCATATTCCAAAGAGTGTCCAACCCAGCGAATATCATTAGGTAATTTTCGAATTTCTTCGGAAAATAAGCTTCCAGTAAAAAAGAGAAATAGGACTACGAATCGGTTAATCATAATCGTTGACCTAACCAAGCCATAAGTTCTTGGCAAACGCATAGCGACCAACCTCTTCTATTTCATTTTTTCAGATTCAAAAGTTTCACCGGGGAATCGCATTTGACGAGGTTAAGACTTCCCATATTGTAAAAGCAATGCGCTTTTTTTTGATTCAGCATGCTATTCTACTTTTTGTCTTTTCCGTTTCTTGTAAACTGCAAGGACAAGAAAGTAAGGAGCCTGAAAAAACCGTTAAACTCGCTGGATACTACAAGATGGCAATGGTTTACCTGAACGGTGATGGCGTGGACCAAAATTATCCACTTGCATTTAAATGGTTCGAAAAAGCAGCGAAACTTGGTCATGCTGAATCTCAATTCAATCTGGGCTGGATGTACTCTTCCGGTGCAGGTGGAATCAAGGACTTAGCCCTCGCTGCAAAGTGTTATTCACAGGCAGCGGATCAGGGATTAACCGTTGCACAGTTCAACCTGGGTAGAGCCTATCACAATGGCGAAGGCATTTCCCAAGATTTTGAAAAAGCGGTTCATTGGTATTCAATTGCGGCAAATAAGGGCCATGCAATGGCTCAAAATAATTTGGGTATGCTGTACCATGCCGGAAAGGGGGTTCCTGTAGATTACTTGAAAGCGATCAAATGGTATAACCAAGCAGCCCAAAAAGGTTTGCCCGACGCCCAGAATAATCTCGCAATCATGTTTGCCTTTGGAAAAGGGGTTTCTCGGGACTACTTGAAGGCTTATGCTTGGCTCATCGTTGCCAAAGCAAATGGAATAAATAACGAAGCCTTCATGGATTACTTAAGTTCCAAGCTTCCAAGTGATCAAATTTCTTCCGCCCAAATACTCGCCGGAAAATTGCTTACAGCTCTTGAATAATGAGCCACCCTTAAAATTCTTAAATTAAGGATATTTGGAGAAGAATGGAGGCGCGGGCCGGAATCGAACCGGCGAATAGAGGATTTGCAGTCCCCGGCCTTACCACTTGGCTACCGCGCCGTGCTCCAAAGCACTTGTTAAGTA
>MDSZ01158922.1_pt1 | contig 10840 bp, 7 predicted proteins | sample 811201 | NCBI WGS metagenome assembly MDSZ01 (sample SAMN05326647, study PRJNA326480) | marine metagenome | isolation source: seawater | place: Indian Ocean: North | collected 2010
CACGCTCGAAGAGTTGCAGCCGGGGACTCTCGTCACCGTCGTCGTAGAGTCGATGTGGGAGTCGAAAGACGCCTCGTCCAGAGGAGGAAATATGCTCGGCGTTGTGGTGCACAATCAGACATTGCCGCCTCTTGTGAAGTACACTTTGTTTGAGGACGTGGTTCCTCAAAAAGAAGAGCGACGCGAAGATACAGACGAAGACACGGATGTAGAGGCGTAACGATAACTTACTATAAGCTTTTTATTAAAAGTATTGTGTAAAAACAAATGTCTTACGATCCACATCGCAGCGGTTTGAGCACAGAAACGATTGTGGATTGGTGCCAGCGTGATAGTATATCGGCCAACGATAGCCTCACAGAGGTTCCAGGGGTAGGACCCGCACTCAAACAAATATTTGAAGAAAACGGTATTTGCACCATCGCTCAATTGCTCGCTCATTTCCTGCAACAAATTGACGGCGAACGCGATACCACAGAAGTGTGCCAGGCTTTCTTTGCGTCTATGAAAGATATGGTATTAAACACGAACGCGTCTCGTGCCAATATTCACGCGCTTACGTTCGCCGTGGCTAATTTTTTGGCGGAGAAGAGTATTTTTACTTACGATTTAGATTGAACTGGGTTTTATTCTCATTACATAATTAGGTGTATACTGTTTTTCCCTCTGTTCTTGACCGCTCGGTTCTCTCAACAAATAGTCCCCAGCAGTAATGTTTTCTGGTGGCAGTGACTGTTGCTTTCCGATAAATTTTACGACTGTGACTTTTACACCCAAAAGAGTTTCACCCTGCATTTTAAAATCCAAAGCTCGATGTCTTCCGAAATGTTTCGTCACCAATAAAAGTCTTTTCCCCGCGGATTTTGGAACGTAGTCTGGACTCACTATCTTTTTCACCCACTCTATCGGTTTGTCGCTAATCTCTTCTACAATGAGCTGTATTACGCCTCCGGTATCTTTCAACATTTTTTGTTCGCTCTGATCCAAACGTTTCATATTTTCGCGCACAAGTGAAACGCGTCTTATTTCACGCTCGTATTTTGTTGCTGTGTTAAAATCCTGGCACAAATTTAAAAATTCATCGGGTGTCATTTTGACAAAGACGCTGCTCGACTTAAAGAAGGGATGGTAGGTACGCCAGTCCACCTCTGGTTGTGTGAATTGAGATGCCTGCACAGGGTCAAAATGTTTCACTTGAGGAGGAGTCGCTTTTAAAAGTCTTTTTCTTCCTGGAGTCCTTAGTCTCCTACCGAGTGGTAGTCCGTATGACTTTGATGGAGGAAGCGCCTTCACACAAAAATCAATGCGCGGCTGGCGACCAACTACAGACATGCTGCAGACATGCTATTTCGAACAGTACTCTTTATAATTAAAAAAAAATTGTGTCACCTTTACTTACGATTTAGATTGATAATTTCTGCAGAGTGCAGGCCAGGTATACTGCGCCAATCTTTGCCACTCCCTTATTTTTTTTGCTTTCGGCGCACGAAAGTGAGGTCCCACATACACCATTTTGTCTCCACATCCAGAACAGGAAGGGGTGCCGCTAGCTGTTTTGGACACACGACGGCGCGTTAAGTACGAGTGAGGCACTCCGTCGGCCGCAAAGTAAAAGTTTTTGTCTTTGGGTACTTTACGGTTCACACTTTTGACACAGCGGCACTTGAAACAAGCGTGTTGGTCTTGTTTTGTACGTCTTTCATACCAACAAATATTGCACATGTTTCCCACAGGCTTCATATATTGTCAATTTATAATAAAAAAATAATATGACTACTGGTGTTTTGGCGTGACTGTGTAGGACTGCATCAGAGTCTGCTTTGGTGCAGAGTAGTACCACTTGAATTTATATCGACACAAAGGACACTTTCTTACCCTTTTTTGGAGCATCTTTACCAAACACTGTTCGTGAACACAATGGCCACATTCAAACTCTATGACTTTTGTGAGCGTAAACGTCTCTAAGCATACAGGACATGGCATTTCTTTATTACCTCTGCACTAGCTGTTTTATATGTGCACACTTAAAAAAATTTCGTGATGTCTGACATATCTACGTTGTAGGGTTTTATACTGTGCACCATTTTAGACCACACACGAAAGGCTGTGGCAAAGGGGACGGGGTATGTTTTGGCCTTGTTCTCGTGTGCCACGATGTAGGCGTGCGCGTATCGCGTGACGGTCGGCACGAGACGCGGTGTGGTTTTGTCTCTCACGACGTAAAATCGATCGGACCACGAAAATCCGATTTTATTGCTGAACGCCGCGTCGGCCATGGCGCGGTACAGCTCGTCGCGGACCGCCGGGAAGGCCTGCATTTCCTCGAACGTCCAGGTCATGGCGATCACCTGCATGTAGCCTGGCATGTGGAACAAACACTGTTTTCCCATCACGGCGTCCGGTTCCATTTCCTTTCCCTCCTCCCCCTCTGTGATTTGAGTATCGGCCGCAAAAAGGAAGCGCGACACAAGCCGTTTGCGCAGGTTCTCGCGGAACTTGTCCACTTTCAACTGATTTTTCTCGAACTCAAACACTCGCAAAAATACCTGCTCGTCGTACTCTGGGAAACTAGTGGAAGGCAGAACGTCGAACACCACACTTCTCTCGTGCTCCACGAATCGCCAGATTTCGCACATACGCACGACCGTTTTTGTGTGCACACCCAACTCGTGACCGCTCGAAGACGTTTCGGAGGCGTACGGCAGCACAAACGCGGACGCGTCGAGCAAAGATGTGGGGTTGTCGCTGCTGTTTAAAAATATCAGTTTGGCGCACAGCGACCACAACACTTTCAAGTAACCTTCGAGACAAGCACCAGTATTTCCCCACTGATACGGAGCATCTTGCCACGCGTCTTCGCTCAAACGTTCCCACTGGCTCATGAGCGCTTCGAGCGAAAATAATAGATCGGATAATGTGGTGGGGATGTCGCGCACGCTGGCGCGAAGTCCGTTCATTTCTGCCCATGTTAAGGCTTCTGAGACACGCGCTTCCGTCTGATTGAAATCTGCAATGCGCATCAAGAGAGTGAACGCCGCGAGCCGCAGCGTACACTCGGATTTGCCGTGGAGTTTTTTCAGCATAACGGGACGAGACTGCACAACGAGAGATCTTAGATTTTGTTCGGTCGCCTTACGAGCCGCAGGAGACATTGGACACTCGAGCACGTCTATGAGATACAGGGACAGCGCGGCTTCGGCGGAGTGATCCGGAATGTGTTTCTTGGGATCAAATGCCAAAGCGTCCTGCGACGTCTCGACGCGTTTCAAACGGAGCTGCACGTTCATCGTCTCTTTGTACCAACACTTTATCACGGTGTAAATAATAAATTATTAAAACTATTCTACGGCTGCTAAAATCTATTTTACGACTGCTAAAATCTATTCTACGACTGCTAAAATCTATTTTACGGCTGCTAAAATCTATTCTACGGCTGCTAAAATCTATTCTACAACTGCTAAAATCTATTCTACAAAAGCTAATATTTTTTTTGGCGCAGCTCAAACTGCTTTTGAGTGCTCAAACGTCACTTTCTTTTTGGCCGATGCAAGTTTGCGTTTTTTTGCTTGCTGCTCGTCGAATTTTTGCTTTGCAACTTTTTCTTTCCATTTTTCGCGCAGATCTTGTGCTTTTGCTTGTGCGGCAAGACACTGTGGTGTCTTTGTGTGTTTTGCTCCGTTCCACTTGCTGCAAGCTGGACAAGCGCTGCCGTTCTCGTCTCGGCTCATTTCGTGAATTTGTTTCCAAATTTCCTTTCCGTACACGCTTTCCACGCCAAGTTGCCATTGAAATGGTGCGCTCCCGGCTTTTCTTTTCTTTTTCGGTTTTGTCGCGGAAGATTTTGACATCGTGTTATTTTTGGCGGATGCCGCCACGGCGGATGCCGCTACAGACGAGAGAAAATCCAGTCCCTCGTTGTTCGTGTAAGGGGATACACTTCTGCTTTGACTGATTTGCTTGTCTGACGTAGGCGTCTCAGGCAAATATTTGACTGCCTCGGGTGATGTTCGCATCGCTAGCGTCACAATATCTACATTCCTTTTCAAAGAATCAGACGCAAACTGAATAGCGTGTCCGTTCTTCTCCACTGCAATTTTTACAGTGTCAAAGTTATTTCGTTGAAGCGCGGCGGCAAACTGCAGTGCCATAGGATTCTGTGCTAGTGCTGTCTTCACAATACTTGTGGTCGTCTTGGCAATTTCGTTCGCGTACTTCAGAGCCAACCCGTTGTTTTCTACGGCAAGTCGTACCACTTCGTAATCAATTGCTTTTTCTAAAAGATGTTTCAGAACAAGACCGTTGATCTGCACAGCTTTCGTGGCAAAATCTTGATTGCCTCTCAATCGTTCATCGATGTACTCAATAATTCCAGGACCGTGTTTTCGAATCATTGCCAAAGCAAACTCTTCGTTCAAACGCACATCTTCGCGACATAATTTGTAATACTGCCAGTATTTTGTCGCAATATGTATCTGAATTACCGAACTGAGATGCGGAAATACACTGTCTTTAAACGTTTTTCTCTCGACGGTTTCAAAGAGCCGCCTTGAAATCTCAAAAGATGTTTTCCACTTCAAGTCCGCCATCTCAAACTTTGTCCAATCAAAAAGCCATTTTTTCCCTTCAGACCAAAGCTGAAGATCCGAGTTGATATCTTGATCGGCGTTTACCGAGCTTGAAGAGCTCGAAGAGCTCGAAGAGCTCGCAGCGCTCGCAGCGCTTTCCAACTCGTTAGCATCGTCGGACTCGTCGGAGTTATCGTACGTCACCTTGGATTTCTGCGGCAAAGATTTACTTGACGCCACCACCTGTAATCTGTTATCTGAAGTCTTGTCGCCAAGCAAATCATCAATTTCTTTCTGCGTGAGTTCTCGAGGCGACAACATCGGCGTCAACCCCAATCGCGCATCAATTTCTTGAATCTGTCTTCGCACTTTTTGCATCTCTTTCATGTACTTTTCCTGTATTGCAAGAAGTTCTTTCTTCTTCACCTCCTGCTCTTTGCTGCGAATACGCCGCAGAGTCTCTTCCAAAAACAGATTAACATGATGCTCTGTTTGTTGTAACTCTTCAATTAACGCGTGTTTCGCCTTCAGTTTGTCTTGTAGCGCCACAATATCTCTTTTTGCCTGAGCCGCGTCCGCTTGAATACCCGCTAAACGAGTACGCGTGTTCTCCGCTGATTTTTTCAGATCTTCGAGACTCTCATACGTCAAGGATGCTTGCATATTGCTTTTTTTGGCTTTGTGAGATACCGCCACTGCCGCGACGTCCACAACGCTGTTTTTAAATACACGATTTGCCGCGGTCTTCGCCGCGGTCTTCGACGCGGTCTTCGACGCGGACTTCGACGCGGTCTTCGACGCGGTCTTTGCCGCGGTCTTTGCCGCGGTCTTTGCCGCGGTCTTTGACGCGGCCTTCGACGCGGCCTCTGACGCGGCTTTCGACGCCACCCGCGCAGATCTTCGAGGGGGGTCAGACATATATTCTGTCCTAAATCCTGTATGCGAAACTCTGTGAGTAAAATACCCACAAATATAAAGCATATGACATCGGACACCTGAAAAAAAACGAACGGCTGTGAATATCCCAGAATTTCGCGCTCTTTTTTGAATAAAAAACACCACTATGTCTGCAAAGGATATTGCCATGCATCTCATGAAATACAAGCCTGCGCCGCCGCCGACGCACGGCTTGCGCATCAAAACGGGAGAGTGCACCACGCCAAAACAACTACCTTTCCTGGCCTGCGAGTACCGCGACGAAGACGGTAATTTGATCGTGGAAGATTACAGCGCGTCCGCCTACCACGTGTTGATGCACACTGACCCCAAACGACACTACTACAACGTCCAAGACGCTCTGAGATACTCCACTGCAGATATTTTCGAACTGCTGTCGCCTGACGATTCGTCGATCACAAGAATATTTTTCAAGAACAAATTCGCGGTGTTGCCTCATCACGCGTATCAGCATCTGCGTCTCGACGGCAGCAAAGCGAGACGAGCGATTCGGCTTGGGTGGCACGTTACATGTGAGAAATTAAGAAATTATGAATACTTTTAATTATTCTTCTACTTTAGAGACGCTAATAACCAATATATTGGCAAGACCTATAATTTGTATGGACAGCGCGACGGCGGCTCTCACGACGCTGACAACGGGAGGTATCACAATAGAAAATACGATGAACAACGCCACACCCGCCACCGAAAACACTCCTACCATATCCATGAAAAGCAGTCTCGCACAGTTTTCTCTGAGCGTCGTTTCCTCGTCGAGAAGATCCAGCGTCTTGAATCCGCTGAGCCAGTATCGAAAAGGCTGAGTCGTGCGCAGGTAAGAGTACAAATCCGGCAGCCACGCGCGAGTGTAGTGCGCCGTCGAAAAGAAATAACCTAGTTCGTCCACGGCCTCGTCGTCGAAACACGTTTGCCACTTTGTCTCTCCGTAAAAGCTCATGCTCGTCTGTGGGTCGCATTCCTCGGCCAGCGCAGGCCATCTCTGGCAAAGAGGATAGGGATGCATGCGATCTCCTATGAACGCCGTCGCGTCCGCAAACGCCAGCACGGGAATGTTCGGAGTGCAATTGTACGTGAATTTGTACACAATGAACATAAATCCGTAGAAGAGTACAGATACGATGATGGGAGAGAGAATCAAGGCAAACAGTGGAATTCCGACGTAGTACTGGAAAACCAGCACAAACACCCCTCCCCACAAAACAATCCACAAACCGTGATCGATGCGATCCATGCGCTCCTGCTGCGTGGTCGACTCGCTGTACACCGTCTGGCTCATATCACACTTTTCGAGCAAGGGTTGGCTGAGACTGTAAAACAGCGGCTGGCCAAACAGCGGAACGTACTCGTCGGTCGTCAAACTGACGTAAAGACCGAACGCTTTGATGAGAGATATCGTAGGCACCGACCCTTCCACCGGCACGTAGTCTCTGGAGTGCGTCACGTTGGCCGGCAAGTTCGGCCAGTTCTGCCACAGAAACTCCCAGTCAATAGCCTGCTTTTCGGCGATGCTCATGACTCTGTAAGGGTGCTGCACTCCGTCGCTACCCATATCGTACTTTATGTTCTTTTGCTCGAGACTTCCGAGCGCGTCGGCACTGTCGGCGGTTTTGTCGAAAGCCTTTTTGGACGACGACTTCAACCCGAACTCAAGCATGTCGGCGGCTTTGCCGCTCCCCGACACAATGGACTTGGCAAGATACGCCGCCGACGCGGCGCCGGAAGCGCGCACGCGATCAAAAGCTTGTGCCATATTCGGTGGACGCGGCATCGTCACGTCGCTAAAGACCCCCTCCACACCCTGCGCGATGCCTGACGATAACTGCAGGCCTCTGGTCTTCACGTGCTCGGCGAAGAGAGGCAAAGTGATTTCAGTCCAAGTGTACCTCAAGAACAAAATGACGCGCACACCCTCCTCCACCGCGGTCTGCAATACGTTGTCGATGATTGCGCAGTTCGTGCACACAATACTAAACTCCGAGGCGCACGGATTCACGTCGCTTTGAACTCCGGCAGCGCCAAACGCGTACTTGGCCGTCTGGTCCACAAAAGTCGCCGCACCCGCCGCCACGACGCTCAGTTTGCGCCGGGACGACATCCATACCTCCTTGATCTGAGGGTCCCTGCCGAACTGTATGTCCAGAGGTACATGCGTTTCGTTAAAGTTCAACGGCGTCGTCAGCAGCGTACCAAATCCAAGCGTCATATTTCTCTGCAACCAGTGATCGGCAAACGACTCGGCAATATGCTTGGCGTTGTGAATAATATCTCCGGCTCGCTTCGACGACCCGCCTTCGGATCGCATTGTTTCGGACATCGTGGTCACGACGTCTGAAAACAAACGCTTCGCGTTGTCCGCGTTCACGACCGAGGCGGTCAGGGTAGATAGTTTCTGCACCGCGGGAAGATACTGTCGAAACTCCACGCGCGTCAAAAAGTGTTTGCTCTGCGAGGGAGTCATGCCGTCAAAGTACGCGTACAGAGCTCTGGCCAGACTCTTCACGGCGTGGAATCGTTTTCCCCAGTCGTACACCACCGCCTGCAAATCGTCGATGCCGGTCTGCTCGGCAATTTTGACCCCGATGTAGCGCTGCTTCAGGCACAACACCAAGTTATGCTGCTCCAGAGGACGCAGAGCGTGCCACTGGAAGTCTTTGTAGCCGCGCACGATACCGTCGCAGAAAGAGGGACCGTTCCATCCCAACTCGTGTATAATCTGAGGCAGTTGATTCATGCCGCGACGCGACTGCGCCAACGTCGCGTTCACCGCGTCGGCGCCGTCGGCGCCAAAACCTTTCAGGCAACCCATGTCCAAATCGTCCAAGTTGGCGAATCCCATGGAAATACCGTTAATGGCCGCGATGATAGAGTTGATAATGGTTTCCAACACGTTGCATATCTCTCCGACGAGTTTGGAGATGAATTTTCCCACGGGACCCAAACTCTCCAGAATAATTCCCATGAGCTGCATGGCGAGGCGAGGAATCAGCGTTTTAATGTGTGACAAAAATTTTATGATAGAGTTGATCAGAGCTGGAATTTGTTCTGTTTTACCAGACACCACTGCAACAAACTCTCCCACGAGTTCAATGTAGAAAACCACGATTTTCACCAACTGGTCCGTCAAAATATCTTTGAATTGCAGCATAAAGTCCGCAAGACTGTCCAAAAATTCTCCTGAACCGTTAAAAGACTCGATCAGATCGCTTGTTGCCTTGAGCACGTTGGCACCGTACACCAAGTACGTCCCGGCGATTTTTTCAATGAACTCCAGTATGGGACCCTCCTTGGTGCTCGAGGTGAAAAGCTCCCCCTTCACCGTGGCGTCCAACAAAACCAGTCCCGAATTCACGAGTCCAAGCTGCTCCACGTTCCACTCGGCGGCCAAAAACAACAGTTTGTTGACGGCTCTTCTCGTGTCTCTTTCCACGGGGAACAGTCCGCTCAGCACGGACATCTGGTAGCCTATAGACTGCTGCATGTCACACAGACGATTGGACAGATCCCAATTGACGAGCTTCACGTCGCCGTTGAGCAAGGCCACTGCCGAGTTCCAAAGCTGACGCGCGGTACCAATGTAGATTTTTGCCGCTCTCTCGGCGTAACCGTTCAGCGAGCACATGAAATCGTGAGATCCGTACACGGAGCACGTGTTCTCCTTCCACTTTGCCAAAAGTTTCGATCGGGAGGTTGTTTTTGCAACAAGACAGGACGAGGTGATTTGCGTAGTAGCCACTTTTTCGTCAAAATCATGACTGTCCACGGTGAGACCCGAATGTTGCTCTATTACGCAAGATGAGGTTGCGTCGGCCAAGGCTCTTTCCCCTTGAATTTCCACCACGGCGGCGCGCGTCTCCTCGAGTTCAATATCCACTTCTTGCGTCGCAGACGTGGAGAGCTGCGCGCGCACCCGCGCGTCGAGTCTTTGCTGCACACGCGCGTCAATGTTTTGTCGAAGCTCCTTTTCCGTGAACAGTCCTCTGTCTCTCAAAAAGGCGTCCGCCTGCCACTCCCTGCGAGTCAGTTGGTTCATATTGGTCTGCATCACAAGATACTCCTCTTGACCGCACCAACCGACTTCGGACTCGCCGTTGAGCGCGTCCACGAGAGAACTCAGCGCGTCCCCGCTCTCTTGCTCCAACCCGCGAAAGATGGGTTCTAGAATCTGCGACCCGCACCATCCAAACATTTGGAAGTCCTCGGAGTAAAACCTCGCCGTCGTGTACGAGTAGGCCGCCGTGCTCTCGTCGTCCGGAAACACGAACATGCACTGACAGCGACTATCCTCGGATATTTCCAGCGCGGGATTGCACATACAGTTATCTCGGCTGTTGGTCGTGCGGCACAAAGAACCTCCGTCAAATCTCTGAACTCTTGCGTCGTGGAGTCTTACAACGTTATCTAAGGACATGCAAGGACTCGAAGGCAACGCCGTTTCTTTGATCTGACCCTTCTTGCACCCGGCGGAGGTGATCTGATTTCCCTCCTCGACCCATTTGGCCAAAGCCAAATCCTCTCTGGCACCATACCCAGCGCGACCCAGTGGAAGCTGGAAGAAATCTCCGCTAATAATATCGGAAGAGGACAACGCCAGTCGAAGTCCGACGCTCATGGCGTCGGACACGGTGATAAAGTACGTTTTGTAAAATGGAGCAAGAAAGGGAACGATTACGTGACTGCTGTGTCTCACGGCCTCCTTGAACTCAAGAATGGCATCCTGCAACTGCGGCTGCGCGCACGACACACTTTTATCTCCGCTCAAACTCGACCACACGTTCTCATCAAACTTTGGATAGGGTCTTGCTATGTCCTCGTCCAGAGTGCAGTCGCAGAAAGATACGTCCGTGCTCATATCCCAATCGCTTTTTTCACGCACCTCGCAGGCGGAGGCACCCAGTGGTAAGTTGCGAAAGGGACCGTCGTAGCGCTGAAGCAATTGAAAACCGTTCCTCTCCTGTGCAATCACAGTCATCACCATAAACTCCACGGGTAGCGTCGAAGCCACGGCCAACACGGTCGTCAGCGAACGGCCGATATTTCTAGCCGCGCAGAAGAAAGAGTTGAAAATGCGATCGCCGTAAAAGGCAGGGTCTAACGTCTTGCACTCGAGCACCGGAGCCGGCGCCGGTTTGTTGTTCAGTCGATTGTACGCGTAGTCCAGCACCCAATGCACGCTGAGCGTCGCCGCGTTGACCGACTCTCTCATGTGCACATCAAAGATCTCTCTGGCGCTGAGCATCTGAAAAACGTACTTTGGATCTGAAAGACGCAAAGGTATGAGCAGATGCACCGTAGCTCGAGCTCCCAAGTACAAAGTG
>MDSZ01171555.1_pt1 | contig 10840 bp, 3 predicted proteins | sample 811201 | NCBI WGS metagenome assembly MDSZ01 (sample SAMN05326647, study PRJNA326480) | marine metagenome | isolation source: seawater | place: Indian Ocean: North | collected 2010
TGTATCATTACCAACTACTGTCAATTGAGTACTCTTTGAACTAACAGAATTTGATGCTTGTAATGGTTTAACTGAGAGTCTAGCAGTTTTAGCAACAATTGTTTTACTATTTGGTGCATCATCCTCACCTAAGAAAAATGGAGTAGTAGCTCCACCACCACCCTGTCCACCAGCAGGATTTTGAACTGCTAGAGTAGCTATAGTTTGATCATGTAATATAAATGTATATGAATTATCTTGTACATTAGCAGTAGATGGTGCAACTGTTACAGGTGGCTGAACTAATCCAGCACCAGCAGTAAAATGTACAGTAGCAGGTTGTACTGTGAGAATAGGCATTTTTTGAGTATTTTTTGGTAGAGTTACCAACTTATACCTCATTACATGATTTTCATCGGAAAATGCTTCAAGTAATGGCATATTCTCAATGACTGCACCATAAGAATCCGTTCCGTTAGGATGAGTAACATCGAATAATTTGTAATCTACCTCATCATCAGCTAATGCAAATTTTGTTATATTGAAAGCGTTTGAACCCTGTGCTAATAACTCTCGACCTTTCTTAGTTAATATAGCATCTACGGTTACTGTAGTGTTGTTGAGAAATCCCATAAAAAACTCCTAAATGTATTGTTTGGATTTTAAATTTTGATTCATATATAAATATAATCAATTTAAGTTTTTCGTAAATAAAAAACTATTTCTTCTTTTTCTTATTTTTAATATTATTATTTTTGTTAAATTTATTAACTACTTTCATAGTTTCTCCAAATGTTAGAAAATCGCCCTTATCTTCTTCTGCCTGTTTTATAGCTTTTTGAAGAGTAGAAGGTTTTGTTTTAGCAAAAGATTTTTGGAAAAATCCACCCTTTTTCTTCTTCTTTTTCTTTGGTAAAAATTTAGCAACTTTACCTTCGCCAGTATCTAATGATGATGCTCCACCTTTACTCTTAACCAATCGTGTTGGTGATGTAATAGTAACTTCAATTGGAGGTCCACCATCAAATGTGGTTAGTTTTGTATTTTTAACTCCTGCATAATAAGAATTAAATTTTGCTGTACAATGTTCTACTAAATTATCTATATCAACATTGTAGTATGTAGAAGAGTCAGCAATACCATTTACCGCATTAGCATAAGTATTATAAATTTTTCTTAATTTTTGATTATTACCATAAATTCTAGACCCACTAATAATAGGCTGTAATACTTCTGCAAATTTTACATCACCAGTTGTAACTGATCCTGATTTGTAAGCTCCTTCTTCACCTATTCTCTGCCATATCGTATTTTTATATACTTCATCCTTAAAGCCAGTTACATTACCTTCGTAAGTTTTGTAAGCAGCACTCATTGAAACAGTAGCACTACCACTATCTATACGATAAAGATTTATTGTTGAGTTATATGCATCATAATCTGTAACTATGTGTCTGTCATGATTATAAGAAGAAGTAACTTCAACAAAATCATCCATAATCTTTATGGTATCTCTGTAAATAGGAGTTTCCACAACAGGATCTTTTCCTATAATTACTTTAGGTCTTTCAAATATATTAGGTTCTACTAATATTCCCAGATTAGCTTTTGCTCTAGCAGGTATCATTTTTCTAACCTGTGGGAAAATGGATTGGTCGTAGTATTTTATTAACCTAATATAATCCCAAAAATCATTTTTACCTGTATACTTTTTCCAATAATTATTAGCAACATTTTTCAATCCTCTATATTCTAATTTCTGAACATCTCTTGGATCACCTAAGTAATTGTCAAAGTTTAAATCAGCTACTGATTCTATTATATCAGTATTGATTACATCAGTAGGAGCAAAGTAAACACCAATTTTATTAGAATCTACTGGTGAAGTATCATATGAACCCATTGTAGCTCTACTATTTGCACTTAATATTGTACCTGGTATGTGTTTATTAGGTTCAATTCTAATTTTATTTGTAACTCTTCTTAAAGCACCTATACTTGGTACAAATGATTTTGTTTGATCTTCAACATTTCCAAAAAAGTTACCCGTAAACCCACTATGAGATCCTGAGTATGTAGTTGTTTGATTAGCACTTATATCACGAATACCATCTATATCTGTACTTAAATCTAAATTATCATCAAAGGAATAGCGCAGAACTAAATTTTCATACGATGATGATAGTGAATTTCCGTTATAAGCTTTTGGATTAGCTATATGATTTTTAAACGAACCTGTGTTTAATGGTTCTGTCCAATGTCTATATTCCATTAGAGAACCACTAAATTGAGCACCTATCGTAGATGTTACTTCAATACTTCCGCTACCACCTATGTATATTTCACCATCATTTTCCCAATTAAGATTGTAAGATGCTGAATCGGCATTTAAATCACCTGGCATAGTTAATGTTGATGTGGAGTATAGATGTATTTTACTTCTACCCGCATCATATTTACCGACAGATAATTCAAAAGATTGTGTTACATAATGATTATCGCTGCCAGAAACTCTACGAACCATAACAGAATAAAAATCATTGTCATATACTGGTAAATTAGAAGATGTTATTTCCTTCATACCATCAGAACCACTTATTTGAAATGCTACATGACCATAATTATCAGGCAAATTATTATCTTTTAGTTTAATGTAGAAGCTAGAAGATACATTGGGAATAATTGATGCTTTTTCTACTAATATTTGATTAGAACCTGTAGGCGATTTAAATCTAAATTCAATCGTATCAGGTTTTCTACCGCTACTCACATCATCAGACCAAGCAGTTTTTACAGATTGAGATCCTCTAAATCCTAAAGCTTTAGTAAATTTTCTATTAATTTCAAATTGTGGAGTTGCATCGTCTGGTAAATTAGGACCCCCATATTCTTTTACTCTGAGTATCGTTGATGGTATACCATAAATACTTATTAATCCTCTTATAGCTCTAATAGTTCCTTTATTTTTTAAAAAGAAAGGCATGTTATTTATTATACGGCTCCAAATTTCTCTTGAAATATCCTTTTCTGATTTTGTAGAATAATTAGAATATGATGAGCCAGTAACTTCTTTTCCTAAAGCAAATCTAGATAATGATATGTTTGATTTTCCATCATCTAATTCCCAGCCTAAAGATTTACCTACACTTTCTAATAAATCTTTAGAGATACCTTCTGTAAGTTTTTCTCTTCTATCGTATGTATCACCTAAAGCTTTTATGTATACCCAAATATTATCAAAATGATGACCAAACATATCTGTCATTTTTAAATAATCCTCATTTGAAGAATTAATCTTTATATGTTCTGGTAAAATATCACTTAGTTTATTTAAATTTTCTAAATCATATATAGAAGCACTTGATATTTGTTCACTATACCAACTTTTAGCTTTATTTGATGTTGTACTAGACAAAACATATTCGTTACCAACAGTACCGTCTCCACTTTCTTTAGGCCACGCATTATCATAAAATTCTCCTAAAGAACTTGTAACATATGAAGAGCTTTGAAAATACATATACTTTTCAAAGTCATCGAATCCAGTTTTATACTCATTAATGGTATTTAGAGCCTTTTTTAAATCAGAGTTAGAACCACTAACACCTACATAAGAAGCACTAATAACTTTTTGAGCTTCTATTTGTTGAACTTTATATCTAAAGTTTTCTATTCTTCTTTTAACAGAACTAAAATTTATAAAATTTTCAAATCTAGAATAGTCTACATTAATCTCAGCACTATCCATACTTTGACTTAAAAATTCATTTCTTAAAGCATTTGATACTTCGGTATCTGATGTCAATACATCGCTTTTTGTTTTGTAATTAGTTGCTCTTCTTTGTACTGGACTCTCAACATTAGATAAGTCTGGAGTTTTTAAAACTATATCACTAACTTCTGTATCTACAAAATCTATTATTTTAACATTTTCACTAACAACATCAGCCATTTCTTTAACAACAGTAACTTCATCATTTCTTTTTATTTGTTGTGGAAGTTCTTCATATAGCTTATAAACTACTGAAAATGGATAGTTGTTACTTGTTTTATCTTTTTTAAAATTCGTAGTCAAAAACATTTGATTGTTCATTTTAATATATGTTCTCAAATCGTATGGGTTGTAAACTAAGTAACTTATTTTAAAATTATCAAATGAAACAGGATTTGAATTTTCTAAATTTGCAATAGATAATCCAGGATCTTCATTTGTTAATTGTTGTGCAGCATCTAAATATGTTCTATTTACTTCTATAATTTGATTATCAATAACATTGACTATTTTAGCTGTATAATCTCTATAAATAGGAGTCTCAACAGTTTGATCTGTTAAGGTAAAATCAGCATATAAATTATCAACCCAAGTAACACCACCTATATTGCCAGTAAGCCCAACTTTATGTCCTCTTATTGCAAATCTCCACGGACCTGTAACATCCCAGTTTTCAGGTATTGTAACTTCAGTAGAATATCTATCCCATCCACCAGCATTACTAGCATACATAGTGGCATAAACACTACTGTAAGTATAATCAGGAGCACCACCGATTGAAATCCACTCATCTCCGTTCCATTTCCATTGTTCTCCTTCACTCATAGTTCCTTCTTTTTTAGGATTATCATCATAACTATAAATTGCTGTACCATCATCGTAAATAGGAGCATCTAAACCTTTGAATCCAGAACTATTACCAACTCTTCCGTCAGGATTATCTGCTGGTGGATAACCATAATTATCAGCACCTGGATCTCTAACTCCTGTTGGTATAGGAGCTCCCGCAGTTGCAAATTCACCTAAACCATAAGCAAATTCATCTATATTAATTCTTTCTGTTATACCTTGGTCAGGTGGATTTTTCATTTTAATATAATCTGTTTGGTTATGTATACCGCTCCAAAATGACCAATGGGATGAAGCGTGTCTTGCTGGAAACCAAACATCTAAATAATTACCATCAATTCCAGAAAATTCAACACTAAAATCTATTGTTCCATTATCATCATCTGCTGAATTTAACCAAGAATCTCCCGTATCTTCTCTTTTTTCAAAAAAATCACCATCACCATCAGTAAGCTTAAATAATCTGTTAGTACCTTTTACTATACAATAATGATCCCACGCACCACCACTCATTTTTTCACCATTGTAAGACCACTCCATCTCACCACCACTTTCCATTACAAGATCATTAAGTCCAGAATCTAAATCTTTTAAATGAACCACTTTATCATGACCATGACCTGGATTTATAAATGTATTAGGACTAGCCATATCAACCATAAAAACTTTATTAGACTTATCAGTTCCTCTTCCGTCATTATAAAATACAACAAAATAGTTTGCTCGAGTTTTATCATCATTTTCACTATCTGTTCCTAAATTTTTTGTTCGTGTAATACTTTGTATGTAACCTTGTTTAAATATATCATTATATACAGAATGAGTACTATCTTCTGAAGAACCATCTGAAACAAGTTGATTTCGTATAGCTGGCAACATTTGATCTATTGTAAACATATAAATGTATTTATAATCTGTGGTGTACTTTTGCTGAGTACATGCCCAAACTAAATCGTCTTTTAAGAGAATAAAAGCGTTTGAGCCAACTGTAGGTATAAGTCCGTAATCAGCAAATGCGGTATCCCCATCATCAATTACAGTTCCAGTTTGCCACCCTTTATTTTGACCAGGAAAAGTTTCTCTTGAAAATATAGGCTCACCATTTCCTGGTAAAGCATACGGGTGTGTATTTACTATATTTGAAAAAGGATATTCTCCAGCATTTACAGTTCCTGCAGGAGCACTTGGATTATCTGTAGCATTTATTGCATTCCAACTACCATATCCATCCCACTGCCATTCTTCACCGTCACTAATAGTATTTATTTTAGTATATGTTTCCGAAATTAAATTTGGTTGCCAAGTATATACTGGATCATTACCTTCAGTAGTTTGAGTTATTACCCAAACACCAGCTCCTCCCCAAAATTCACTAGTATCACCTACAGCCAAATCTGCAAATGTTAAATTATAAGCCGTTAGAATATCACTTAATTTGTTTGGTGGCTGTGATTCTATTTGCTGAGCCTCACCAGCAGTATTTTCAACATATCCCTCTGGAGGATCAGTAGGCATAGTTTCCGTAGGAGCAGTAGGATTTAAAGGATCCCAATATCCTTCTGGTGGACTTGTCGGTATTTCTTCCACAAAAAGACCACTCGGATATATTATTCTTATAGATACACCCTTACCAGCAACAGTACTTTTAATGTCCATTTCTAAATTCATTATATCTAAGGGTTTAGCACCAAAAGAATTTAAATTAGTGAACATATGTGAGACTTCCAATGTACGATATTGATCTGTTGTAGGCCACTCATCTATATTTACATAAGCATCATTTTGGTCTATAAATTTTAAGCAATTTCCACCACCCTTTCCTTCTCCTTTGACGAATTTTGCATGAGTTCCTATATGAGCACTTCCTCCCCAAGTACCACTATAATGACCTATATAACCAGTAGACCATTCTTTAACCTCTATAGCATCGTTATGTAAACTTGGATCCCATCCAAGCCCACTAATATCTTTTGGTTCTCCTGTAGTCAAATCAATTGAAATTCTCTCAAAATCTTCATTAGGCATTATATTTTCTTGTGTACGAACAGTAGTGACATCTGTTCCAACTCTGAATGCATTAGGAAGTGTTATTGTACCTAAACGTAAATTATCAGTAAAAGAAAACCCACCATCAGTAGGTGTAATCTGTAAATGTAAACTGTCATTTAAATCAAAATTAGGAGGCCCTGTAGCACCAGCATTATAAGTAACATTGTAACCAATAAATTCTATTTGAGTAGAAATATTATCAATTTTTGTAGATTCTTGTAATTTTAAAAAATCCGTATTGTAATTATAACCATTAAAATTTTCATCACTAATTTTTTTAGCTTTTAATCTAATTTCTTTTCTGTCAGCTGATATGGTGTCTACTTCATATTTAAAATTATTTAAAAATAATTGCTCAGCACCATCAGGATTTTGACTATACTCATCTTCTGTTCCAGCATAAATCCTTTTTTCATCTGTTATATAAATGTTACTCGCATCATCATTTATAGAATATATATTACCTTCAAAACCTGATTTAGTTCTTATTAATGCAACATCTTCACTTCCAGCTAAGTTTCTTATAAACCTATATCGTATTTTAAATTGACCTGTTTCAAAACCAAATGCAGATAAATGAGAACCTGGTTTTAATTTTAATTTATCGTCTACAATTTCAATACCTGCTTGAGCTATACTAAAATCTTTATAATCAATTAAAGTATCTGATAAATCTAATAATTCAACCAATACACGATCTTTACTAGCAATAGTACCCCAGTGACCATTTTCGTATGGTTTACCGCCTACTATCTTTGTTTTACCTTTTAGTATTTTTAATTTATCTTCAGTTTTTAATTGACTTGACATTATAATTCTCTGAATTGTCTATCTATTACTTCGTTTATCGAATCATCATCTTTTAATTGATCTACAATTTTTGAAACAAAAAGCTCTGTAGTTTCATCTTCATATAATTTACCTGTATAGGGATTTTCAAAAAGAAGTATAGTTCCATTTTCATCTCTTGTAATTAAATTACCATCATACGAAGATCCAGAAATAGCTATTTCTGTTTGAATCATGCTTCTTCGCTCTAAGTAATCTTGCTCATCCCCATCTACCAAATTCTGATAGAATGGTAATTCTTTTAGTTCTTCTTTACTATATGGCATTTTATCTAACTACTTTAAATGTAAAATTATCATCAAAATATTGAACAGTCTCATCAATAGTTCCGCTACCACTAACCATTTTGAATTCAAATCTATAATATCTCTCTGCTTGAAAAGCGTTTAACCACATATTAAAATAGTTACCTGATGAATCACAACTAACAAGTGAACCAGTTCCAAATGGTATTATTACATCTTCTGTTTCTGCATCTTTAACTGAATAGTAAAAACCATCACCTGAACTTTGTGATATTGGTAAAAACTTTGTAGTTAAAAAAGGTGATGATGTAGTAGAGTAAGTTTTTGTAGGATATCTACCTCTACCTGAAACTCTAAATTTTACTTTTGATTTTTCCTTATATTTGTCTCTGATATTTTTCATATAGATTACTAAATCTTCTAATTCAGAACTATCTAATGCACTTAATGAGCCTGTAGAATATTTAGCATCAGACCATTCAACTTCTAATTTAGGTGGATATATAGTATTTGTTTCTCTAGAAAAGAAAGAAAAATTGCCTAACCTGTCATTACTACCCTCATCACCTGAACCAGTAGCACTCCCATCACCTATACTTCCAGTTCTTTTAATAATAAATCCTTCATTTGGAAATGTGCGATTTAACCAACCATTTACAATTGGAGTTACATCCATTCTGATATCTTTAATATCATAGTTCAAAGATTGTGAAGCATATATGGTATTATAATAAGCACCACCTTGAAAATAAGAACCAGACTCACTACCTGATTCAGGTCTCCAATAATCTTCATCATTTATACTTGTTCTAAAATTCCAACTTGAACCTTCACTTGTAACAGGAACATCCGAACTAAATCCATCGCCTGGCACCCAACTTTGACTGACAGGATAAGCCCATAACGATTGACTAGTAGCTAAATCTGTAGAGTTAGCATCAAAAAGATTAAGATAAAATTTTGGATTTTTTATTGTATTTCTAACCATAGATTGTGATATTTCCGATAAATCAAATTTCATTAGTATGCGAGATGCTTTAACATTAGTACCATCGCCCTTCATATCTTTTCTTATTTCTAGTATTTCATCTAATCCAGCATTCATACTAGCAGATGAAAAATATAAAGTAGTATCCGATTCTGGAAAAATAAAATAATGCATTAGCTATTTCCTCCCGTAGAATCACCCACCACACGACATTCAATATCTATATTTGGGTATTTCATTTCAAATATACTTGGATCCATTGATGGGTATACAACTCCTTCTTTAGTAGCACCAGCTATATCATATAAATGTCCAGAGTATCCTTGTGATTTTAAATGTTTATTTACAATTTGAATCAATGGTGGTTTTTTATTAGCTCCTAAATCATCCTCTTCTTCTTCAGGCGGAACTACTGCAGAAACCCCATCTACTAAAGATATCTGATAAGCTAAATCTCCCAATACAATTGGTTGACCAATTTGCCATTTATCAGAATCAAAAAAGGATGTAACTTTTTCTATAGCCTGTAAAACTACTTGTTCTTTGTTGTATCCTGATTTAGTTAATATATTAAACCTAACTCCAATATTAATCACATAAGCATTTTTAATATTAATAGCGTCGGTCATCATTCTAAACTGAGTTAAGTAAGTTTGTATGTTTTCTTTAACTGCTTGATTAACTTTTACTAAAAATCTGTTAGCATCATATCCTAAAACATACAAATTCATAGCCAACGGATTTGGTATGACTGAAGGCTTTTGTGGTTCTATATTCACCACCTCTTTTCCATCTAAAGCTCTTTTCTTTTTTTTCTTTTTAGGCTTAACACTAACAGTAGAAGGATCTATTTGAGAATCTTGTACTATATAAGCCTTTGCAATATTTCCATATTTAGGTGGTAGAGCATATACTCTAGTTATATAATCAGCTTTAGTAACCGCTCTTTGTTGTGCCTGAAAATAAGCTAATGTGTTATTTTTTACTTCTATAATTTCTTCTGGTCCTTTTCCACCATGTGTCGAATCTGGATTACTAACTGTTAGTGAAGCTTTTGTAGAATTAACTAATCCAGCATTTAATCCCGTTGAATTTAAAATTATAGTAGAAGATATTATGTTGGTAATAGAATTAGAAATAACATTATGATTTACACCCCCACCATATCTATAAGTTATTTCTAGTGTTGTATTAGATGGTGCTTGTCCGTAAGTCTTAGTGTTTAAGAAATTGGAGGGATCAAATGCAGTATTTAGATAGCTTGGTGAACCAGGTAAAGACGATCCCACATTATTTGGATTCGGAATAATCTCTTCATCTGGCGAATCAGATATTCCAGCACCAAATCTTAATTCTGTTTTACCATCGGTTCTGATAAAAGTTGTAAATCTTCTAGAAGTTTTTAAAAGTTTTAATAAATATGGTGATTGGTCAGCATATTGAGCCAAATCAGGATCATTATTTGTATTATTATCCATATCTTCAAATACAGTATCTTGCGCTAGATAATCAACTGGATACCAACTATTACCATCATCATCTGTACAACTCATTATTTCAGTAACTACTGGATTTGAAAGAGCAACACTATCAAATTTAACAGCAGTACCAAATTGAAAAAACTCTGTTGCAATATCTCCACTTTCTATTTTAACTGATTTTTTTAATAAATAAGTAACAGGTATATTATCAGCACTTTCATAAACTGTTATATCCATTGGATCATAAGAACTTGAAAATTTAAAATTACAATCTTCTACTGTTGAAAAGACTATACCATCAGTAGATTGTAATCTCATCCCACCTTTAATTTCCATAGCATATCTTAAATCAGGTTTAGTAGTAAAATTTTCACCTACACCAGAAGATATCGCAGGTACTGTTTGAAATACTTCTAATTCACCAGTAGAAGGTGATCCCAATTTAGGTTTATATCCAAAAGATTGTGCCATATTATATACAGTTCTTTTTTCTTCTGCAAAAGATAATAAACTTTCTTTGAATTGATTGTCAATATAATAAGAAAGTACATCACCGACATAAGATGCCATTTCAATAAACATCATACCAGGTGAAGATTCATTGAAATCATTATAAGTATTTGGAAAA
>MDSZ01261916.1_pt1 | contig 10840 bp, 17 predicted proteins | sample 811201 | NCBI WGS metagenome assembly MDSZ01 (sample SAMN05326647, study PRJNA326480) | marine metagenome | isolation source: seawater | place: Indian Ocean: North | collected 2010
AAGATCCTTTCCCGGGAGCTTCAGGTGTTCATCATCCATTAATGTCAGAAGCAGCAACACAGTTTCAAGCTAGAGCTATTGCTGAAATTTTTCCTGCTGGTGGTCCAGTTAAAACTCAAGTTATTGGAAAAATTACAGATAAAAAATTAGATCAATCTCAAAGAGTTCAAGACTTTATGAACTTTCAAATTACACAAGAGATACCAGATTACTTTAATGAATTAGATCAAATGTTATTTTATTTAGCACTTGCCGGTAGTGCTTTTAAAAAAATATTCTTTGATAATTCTTTAGATAGAATTTGCTCTAAATTTGTACCTGCTGATCAATTTGTAATTTCTTATGAAAATACAGATTTAGAAACAGCAGAAAGATATACTCAAGTTATGAAACTTACAGTTAATGAAATTAAGAAAAAACAAATAGAAGGTTTTTATAGAGATGTACCTATAACTAAAAATCAAGGTGGAAATGATAGTCAAGATGTTGTAGAACAAACTATACAAAGACTTGAAGGTATGTCTTCTTCTATGTCTGATAATATTCATACTATATTAGAAATACATGCCGATTTAGATTTAGGAGAAGATGATTCAGGTTTAGCTTTACCATATATTGTGACTGTTGATTATGAAACAGGTCAAACTTTAGCAATAAGAAGAAATTGGAAAGAAGATGATCCACTAAAAAGAAAAAGAACGTATTTTATTCATTATAAATATCTTCCTGGTTTAGGCTTTTATGGTTTTGGCTTAATTCAAATGATTGGAGGATTACAACATGCTAGCACTGGTGCATTAAGAGCTTTATTAGATTCAGCAGCATTTGCAAATCTAAATGGAGGTTTTAAAGCAAAAGGTGCAAGAATAGAAGGTGGTGATCTTACAATAGCTCCTGGTGAATGGGTTGATGTCGAAGCTTATGGTGATGATTTAAGAAAATCATTTATACCTCTCCCTTTTAAAGAACCATCACCAACATTATTACAACTATTAGGTGTTTTATCTGAATCAGGAAGACGTTTTGCTAGTATTGCTGATGCAATGGTTGGTGATTCTGCAGGATCAGGACCTGTTGGAACAACAATAGCATTAATAGAACAAGGTAGTAAAGTTTTTTCTGCTATACATAAAAGATTACACCAAGCTCAAGGTAGAGAATTTAAATTAATTTATGAATTAAATGGAGAGTATTTAGATGATGAATATCCATATGATGTTATTGGTGAAAGAAAAATTATTAGAAGAAAAGATTTTAATGATGCAGTAAATGTAGTTCCAGTAAGTGATCCTAATATATTTTCTCAAGCACAGAGAATAGCATTAGCTCAAACTGGTTTACAATTAGCACAACAAGCACCAAGTATTATAGATACAAAAGAAGCTTATAGAAGATTTTTACAATCATTAAATATTCCTGATTATCAAGATTTAATAATAGAAGATGAAGATGTACCTAGACGTGATCCTGTATCAGAAAACATGGCTTTATTAAATGGTAAACCTATAAAAGTATTTGAAGATCAAGATCATCAAGCTCATATTGCAGTTCATCAACAATTTATTAATGATCCAAGATTTGGTGGAAACCCTCAAGCAAAAGAAGTTTTATATCCTTTAATGATGGCTCATTTAGGTCAACACATGGCTTATTTATATCAACAACAAATGCAAGCTCAAGTACCAGAAGGTATGATTACTTCTTCTGGAGAAATGAATAAAGAATTAAGAGATGAAGAACCTAAAGAATTAGATATAGAACAAGAAAATAGAATTGCCGCAGCGGCAGCTCAGGCGGCTCAAAGTCTTATGGGAAGTATGCCACCAAGTCCTGAGCAACAACAACAACAAATGCAAATGGCAGAAAAACAAGCAAATTTACAACTAAAACAAGAAGAACTAAGTATTAGAAAAGCGAGATTTGCTGAAGGAGTAAAAGATAAAGAAAGGGTTAATGCAAGAAAAGATGCAGAAACAAAAGCTAGAATTATTGAAACAGCATCTCGTGTTGCAAAACGTGATTAATTATGGCAGTTAAAGCCGAAGAAATAAGACAAGCAAAAAAATTTTTAGAAAATAAAAAATTATCAATTAAAATTGTAAAACCAAGAATATTTGCACAAGTTGCTAAAAAAGCAAATGTTAATTTTGATAAATTATTAAATTCAATGTTAAAAGAAATAAATGGAAAAGTTAATAATAGCAATAAAGAAAAAAATACAACATCATAAAACAGATTTAGGTTCAAACTTACTTTCAAAAGGTGTAGAAAATGATTTTAAACGTGTGCAAGGAGTTGCACAAGGTTTAGATAAAGCATTAGAAATAATTGATGAAACTATTCAAAAATATAAGGAAGGAGATTTAGATGATTAATCAAGATGTATGGGCAACTGATGACAGTGTTCCAACACCTGAAAAAATTCCTAATCCAGTAGGATATAGAATTTTAATAAGACCAAGAGGCGTAATTGAAAAAACAAAAGGCGGAATTTATTTAACAGATACAAATAAAGAACAACAAAGTTATTTAAATTCAGTTGGAAAAGTAATTGCAATGGGTCCCGAGTGTTATAGTGATAGAAAACAACCTTGGTGTAAAGTAGGTGATTGGGTTATTTTTGGAAGATATGCAGGAGCCAAAATTTCTGTACAAAAAGTTAAAATGGTGTTAATTAATGACGATGAGATTATTGCTACTTTAGAAAATCCAGAAGTGATATCTCAACAAGTGTAATATACGTTGATAAATTCAACGACAACATAGGAGAAACTATGATCGAAGAAGAAAATAATAATGAGAAAGAGTTAGAAGTTAAGCTTGATGAAACACCTGCTGAAAAAGAAATAGAGATACCACAAAATCCTATTGATGCTTTAGTAGAAAAAGCTGAAACAGAAGAAAATGAGAAAGAAAATGATAAAACTTTTGAAAATGAGAGACAAGTTAAATTAGAAGAAAATAAAAAAACACCTCCATATTCAAATGATATGCCATATTCTGAAAAAGTTCGTAAAAGAATTGCAAAAGAAGTGGCAAAAAGAGCAGAAGCTGAACAGAAAGCAGTAGATTTAGAACAAAGATTAGCTGAATTAGAGAAAAAAACTTTAGATATAGCTAGTAAAAGCCTAAAAAATAATTACTCTTCTGTTTCAAATCAGTTAAAAGAAGCAATTGAACAAGGAGATACTGAAAAACAAGTTCAACTTTATGAAAAAATGGCTGACATTAGAGGACAAATGTCTAAAACTGATGAAATGTCTCAAGAAAAACCTAAAGTTGAAAAAAAACAAGCACAAACTCCACCTTTAGCAGCAGATTGGGTTAAAGATAATAGAGATTGGTTTAATAAACCTGGTTATAGAAAAGAAACTGCTATGGCTTATGGTATTGATGCTGAATTAACTGAAGAAGGTTGGGATGTTAATGATCCAGATTATTATTTAGAAATGGATAAACGATTAAAAACATCTGGTTTATCTTTTTTTAATAAATCTGAAGAGAACGCTGTCCAAACTGATAAAAATGTAGTACAAAAAAACAACAGAGTGCAATCTCCTGTTGCTGGAGTATCTCGTAAAAAAGGAAATGACAGTAATAGAGTTAAGCTAACCTCTGATGATATTAATACTGCTAAAACTTTTGGTATTGATATAAATGATGAAGCGGCACTAAAACGATTTGCTAAAGAAGTAAAAAGCTTTAGCAGCAATACGTGAACTTAAGGAGCACGACATGAGTAAAAATAAAATAAATCACGAAACAAGGGAAGAACAATCTACCCGAGTTTCACAATGGCGCCCTAGTAATTTATTGGAGGCACCTGAAGCTAGACCTGGTTTCAAACAAAGATGGATTGCAACTATGGTATTAGGTCAGGAAACACCAACAAACGTAGCTAAACGATTGAGAGAAGGTTGGCAACCTCGTGACCCTAAAACGGTTAAGAATGTTCAACATTTTCCAACGATAGAACATGGCAAGTTTGCTGGATGTGTTGGTATAGAAGGTATGGTACTCTGTGAAATGCCTGAAGAAATGGTTAATGAACGTAATGATTATTACGCTAAAATGACTGAGAATTTAATGAGATCAGTCGAACAAGACATGCACAAAGTAGAGCAACCTGGTAATCCAATACAAAAGTCCTTTAAAACTGAAGTTACTAGAGGAGGCTTTAAAGAGTAACTTAATATCTAGGAGGATATAACATGGCAAATACAGATGCCCCTCAAGGTTTTATACCTTTGAGACACTTAACAGGTGGAGTTATCAGAGCCCAAGAATATCCTATAGCAAACTCTTACGCAGCTAATTTAGCAAGTGGTGACTTAGTAACCATGACTACTGATGGTACAGTTATCAGAGGAACAGCTGGTGGAAATGCTTTAGGTGTATTTTATGGAGTAGAATACATTGAAAACTCTACAGGTGATGTCAAATTCTCTAAAGTTTGGAATTCTGGTACTGCTGTAAAAGCAAATACCAAAGTTAAAGCTTTAGTGTATGACGATCCAAATATAACATATAAAGTTCAATGTAACGGAACTTTTGCTGCAGCCAATGTTGGTGAATTAGCAAATGTTACTGTTGGAACTTTTAATTCAACTTACGGACATTCTACAGATGAATTAGATATTAGTACGTTAGGTACAACATCTAAAGTTCTTAGAATTTTAAGATTAGTTGATGAACCAAATAATGCAGCTGGTGCAGATGCGAAAGTAGAAGTGGTTATTAATAAATCACTATACGGAGTAGGCGGCGCTGGTGCTGGTGTATAAGGAGATTGAACCATGGCATTAAATAGAGCACTATTTACCAAACAGCTCAATCTAGGTTTAAACACCGTGTTTGGTATGGAGTATGATAGATATCCAGAACAATGGAGAGAAATATACTCTACAGAGCAATCACAAAAAGCATTCGAAGAAGATGTACAAATGATCGGCTTCGGTGCTGCACCTACAAAAGCAGAAGGTGCTGCAATATCTTATGAATCTGGCAGAGAAGGATTTGTTTCAAGATACGTGCACGAAACTATCGCTTTAGCATTTTCAATTACTGAAGAAGCAGAAGAAGATGGTTTATACGGATCTTTAGGAGCAAAATATGCTAGAGCTTTAGCAAGATCAATGCAACACACTAAAGAAATCAAAGGTGCAAACATCCTAAACAATGCAACTGGTACATCAGTTGGTGGTGATGGCGTTTCATTATTGAATGCTTCTCACCCACTAGGTGGTGGCGGTACTGCTTCAAACAAATTATCTACTGCAGCAGATTTATCAGAAACTTCTCTTGAAAGTTTATTGGTACAAATCTCAACTGCTGTTGATGATAGAAGTATACCTATTGCATTAACTGGACAAAAGCTAATTGTTCCACCTCAATTGGTGTTCATTGCTGAAAGAATCCTTAAGTCTAATTTAAGACCTGGAACTGCAGACAATGATATCAATGCAATGAGAAATATGGGTATGATCCCGGGTGGCGTTGTAGTTAATCAAAGATTAACTGACCCAGATCAATACTTCATTATGACTGATTGTCCTGATGGAATGAAACACTTTGTAAGAGCGCCAATCAAAAAAGCTGTAGAAGGCGATTTTGAAACTGGTAATTTAAGATACAAAGTTAGAGAAAGATACTCTTTCGGTTTCACAGACTGGAGAGCTGTCTACGGTTCAGAAGGAGCATAATAAATAAATATTGGTTAGGCGTGTAAACGCCTAACCACCCTGAAGACAGCATAGCTGACTATTCAAAGGAGGATAGACTTATGGGAACAACAACATTTTCTGGTCCAATTAAAGCCGGAACAATAAGAGAAACAACTGGAGCAACTCTTGGTTCTAATGTAGCGAATACTGGTTTTGCAGTTATGGCACAATCTGCTAAAATTGATATAACTGGTGCATCACATTTAAATCAAGTTTGTGGTACTATTCCTGCTAATTCTCAAATAATTGATGTAGTTTTAAATGTTACTACAGTTAATAATGATTCTAACGCTGCAACAGTTATTGTTGGAACAGCAGATGATGGTAATGCTTTTATTCCATCTACAAGTGTAAAATCATTAGGAACAACTCGTGGTACTTTAGATACTGAAGCAACTAATATTGGAACTACTGATATTCAAGTTTTAGCAGATTTTACTGGTACAGATGGAGATGGAACTACTGGAAATGCAACTGTTACTGTTATGTATTTACAAAACAATAGCATTGCAGATGCTGGAGATATTCCATCATAATTAATTTGAGGGCCTTCGGGCCCTCTTTTAATTTGGAGTTATATGTTTGAAGATTTTTTAAAAAATTTAAGTGCATTTAAAAATGAAGTTGATAAAGAAAAAGATTTCAGTAATACTTCTACAGAAGACGAAAATAAAAGATCAACAGAAGAATCATTAGAAATTGCTAAAAAAGCAATTCAAGAAAAAGATAATGAAGAAGAAAATAGCGAAATCGATAATGTAATTAAAGATATAGCTAATAAAAAAGAAGAAGAAAAAAAAGAAGACGGACTTGCAAGTAAAATTAAAGATATAGAAAAAGTTTTAACTGCATTTTCTGATAAACCTATTACTAGCTCTAAATCTAGTGCTTCTAATTTAAATACTGGAATACAATTAAATAAACCAATTGATTTTAGCTCAGTTGTTGCTAAAGGTTATGTTAATCCTTATATTCAACAACCTACTAGCCAATCTGATAGAATTGGATTATTATATGAAAACCTAAAAAAACAAAATTTAATATAGGAGGATAAATGGCAGGATCTGACATACAAGCAAATAGTACAACTACTCAAGGTTCTAATGTTGCACTGCACGGTGGTTCTACAAGACTAAAAGGTTTTATTATAACACCTAGTGCTACCGCTGGTACAGTAACTTTTGTAGATGATGCAACAACTAAATTTACAATTACAACAGGAGCTAGTGCTGATAGTGGTCCAATAAATATTAGCTTACCAGATGAAGGTGTTAAATTTGATACAAATTTAAAAGTTAATATTTCTGCGAATGGAGCAAGTTCAGTTACAGCATTCTTTGCATAATGACTACATCAAATACAGCTACATTTAATCTTACAGTTAATGACTGTATACAAGAAGCTTTTGATAGAATAGGAGGAGATCCTATTTTAGGTTATGATGTAAGATCAGCTAGACGTAGTTTAAATATTATGTTTAGTGATTGGGCAAATAGAGGATATAATCAGTGGACAGTAGAACTTAAAGATTTATCAATATCAAAAAGCACAACTGAGTATACATTAGATTATGATACTGTAGATATTATAAATGCAAATGTTTTAGATGGATCAACTGAATATTCAATGACACGATTAGGACTTAATGATTATGCAGCAATATCAAATAAAACGACTGAATCAAGACCTACTCAGTTTTATTTGCAAAGATTAAATACACCTGTAATGAAAATTTATCCAGCACCAGATAAAGCTTACACTATAAGATATTATAGAATGAGAAAAATACAAGATATAACTGCTTCTACTGTAGATGGAGTTCAGCAAACTTTTGACATACCATTTAGAGCTTTTGAATGTATGTGTGCAGGTTTAGCTTATTATCTTTCTAAAAAAAGAGTCAATATTGATCAAGCTCAAAGAGCAGAATTAAAAATGGATTATGAACAAGCATATCAAAGATTAGTTGCAGGAGACGATACACCATCAACAAGAATTTTACCTAATACAGGTTACTATGGCCAATAAACTAGCTGATCGAGGACAAAGACCTCATAGAGCACCGCATAATAAATTTTCACAAGGCAATTTTTCTAAAGCAATATCTGATAGATCAGGTTTAGAATTTCCTTATAATGAAATGATGTTTGAATGGAATGGCTCGTTTGTACATTTTTCTGAATTTGAACAAAAACATCCACAATTAAGTTTAATGTATTTTACAGATAGTGAAACTTTAGAAAATGCAAGACCTCAAGCTAATTTATCTGCTACCGGTGGGGTTCCAAATCAAATAGATTTAATTTTTCCATCAACATCTGGATCTGTGTCTAATAATGGTATTTCACAAGCAAGCACAAATTTGTTATCTACTGCTTTAGGAAGTGTTACTATTGTTATATCATGAAAAATAAAAAATATGGTGTTATGATCGCAACACCTTGTTATGGTGGTCAACTTACAGAAGCATATCTACATGGCATTTTGTCTTTATCGATAGAAGCTCAAAAAAAGAATATTCAAATACATTTAAATACAATAGGTAATGAAAGCCTTATTACAAGAGCTAGAAATACTTTAGTCAGTCAATTTTTAGATAATGTAGATCAAGACCCTGATAAATTTACTCATTTAATGTTTATTGATAGTGATATAGGTTTTAATCCAAACTCAGTTATAAGATGTGTAGAATCAAATTATGATATTTCTTGTGGAATTTATCCTAGAAAATCTATTGATTGGAAATCAGTAACTGATTTTTCTAAAAAAAATTTACATGAAAATTTAGAACAAAAAGCACTAGGTTATAATTTAAATTTTTCAGATCCTTTAAATATTAAAGTAAAAAATGGTTTTACAGAAGTAATGGATGCAGCCACAGGTTTTATGTGTATTAAAAAAGAAGTTTTTTTTAAAATGAAAGAAGCATATCCTAATCTTAAATATACAAGTGATCAAATTATTAATAATAATAGATATTCAAGTGATAATTGTTATGCATTTTTTGACTGTATTATTGATGAAAAAAGTAATAGATATTTATCAGAGGATTATGCTTTTTGCAGATTATGGCAAAAAATAGGTGGTAAAATATTTGCAGATGTTATAAGTCCACTTACTCATTACGGTACATATGCCTTTAAAGGAAATGTATGGAATAAATTTGATGTAAAAGAGGAGAATAAAGATGGTAATGACATACAGCTCACTGAAAACTGATATTCAGACATGGGCAGAGAATACAGGTACTGATTTTGTAGCACAATTAGATACTTTCATAAATAACACTCAACAAAAATTAGCAAGAGAAATAGATCCTGTAGGTTTTAATGAAAATGTAACTTCTTCTATGGTTGTAGGAGATAGATTTGTAACTTTACCATCTTCAATAGAACCAATGGCTTTAAATTATTTAAATATAATAGTAAATAACGAAAGACAATTTTTAGAAATTAAACCAGTAGAATTTTTACAAGAATATTGGCCAAATGTAGCAATTACTGGAACACCAAGATACTTTGCTAATTTTGATGATTCTACAGTATATGTGGCACCTACACCAGATGTTGCTTATGTTATGGAATTAGGGTATCAAGGAAGAATAAATTCATTATCTAATACTAACACTACTAATTGGTATACTGAAAATGCTTCAGATGCTTTACTTTATGGAAGTTTATCAGAAGCAAATCTCTTTACAAAAAATATAGAAGACTATAATATATATAAACAAAAGTATGTCGAAAGTGTGACTGCAATTAACAATGAAGCTCGTAGAAGAAGAAGAACTGACTATAAGTTTCCTGGTAGTCCACTAGGCGAAAATACATTAACTGGAGGACAATAATATGGCAATATCACAAGCTATAACAGTTGCATTTAAACAAGATTTAATGTCGCCTGGCGGAAATCTTGAAAGTCAGACTATAAAGTGTGCACTTTATGACAATACTGCAACTTTAAATCAAAACACTACTGCATACATTACTGCAAATGAAATATCTTCAAGTGGAACTAATTACACTACAGGTGGTGCTACATTAACAAATGTAGCTATCTCTACTGACGGTACTACAGCAATTTTTGATGCAGATAATGTTTCATTTGCTAATGCAACTATTTCAGCACAGGCAGCATTATTATATAATGCAAACAATAGTAATTCTTCAATTGCTGTTCTTGATTTTGGTGGAGTTAAAACTTCTACTAACGGTACATTTGAATTACAATTTCCAAATGCTGACGCTACGAATGGTTTAATAAGAATTGCATAAGTGTTAATTTAATATTTTTCTATGGCACTTGTAATTCATGATAGAGTAAAAGAATCATCTACGACAACTGGAACAGGAACTTTCAGTTTAGCAGGTGCATTTACTGACTATGAAAGTTTTGCAAACGGAATAGGAAATAATAATACTACTTATTATACAATTTTAAATGCAGGTTTAGACGAATTTGAAGTAGGTTTAGGAACTTATTTAAATGGTTCACCTAATACACTATCGAGAGATACCGTTCTCTCAAATAGTTTAAACAATACATCTAAAATAAATTTTTCTGCAGGTACTAAAATTGTATTTTGTACATTACCAGCAGATAAAGCTGTTTATAAAGATGCATCAGGAAATGTAGTAGGAGGAGTTAGTGCAGGTTTTGTAACTGCAATGGCGATAGCATTATAGGATAATTTATGGCTCAGGATTTTGAACGATATATACAAAGAAATATAGGAACTTCAGCAGCAACAATACATACAAGTAATTCTGATGATGCTGTAATTTCTATTCGTTGTGCAAATACAACAACGTCAACTATTAACATAGATATTTTTATTAATGATGGATCAAATGATTATTATTTAATTAAAAATTGTCCAATAATAAGTGGTGGATCTTTAGAACTAATAGATGGCGGAAGTAAAATCGTAATGCAAAACAATGATATATTGAAAGCTAAATCTGATACTGCTTCTAGTTTAGATGTATGGGCTTCTTTCGTTGATTCAATAAGTACATAAGGAGAACCATGGCCTATTTAGGAAACAGTCCAAAAGGAAATTTACTAACCATGAACTCCTCGCAGTTCTCTGGTGATGGTTCAACTGTAAACTTTAC
>MDSZ01006236.1_pt1 | contig 10839 bp, 12 predicted proteins | sample 811201 | NCBI WGS metagenome assembly MDSZ01 (sample SAMN05326647, study PRJNA326480) | marine metagenome | isolation source: seawater | place: Indian Ocean: North | collected 2010
ATGGCGGAGAGACTGGGATTCGAACCCAGGAAAGAGTTGCCCCTTTGCCGGTTTTCAAGACCGGTGCTTTCAACCGCTCAGCCATCTCTCCGTGTAAAATCTTTTATAATTAAAATCATTTAATTCAACAATAAAATAGTCTATTTAATGTAATTTATAATTAATTCATTTAATTTTATGTTAACTCAATTTAACAAAGGCCTATTATTAACCTCATTAGGATCTTTTTGGTGGGGCTTTATAGGTGTTATTTATTTTGAATATATTGCATTTATTGGTCATGTTGAATTAGTCATTCATAGATGTTTGTGGACGGCAGTAATGTTAATTGTGACGACTACTTTTCTATCAAAATGGAAAATTTTTTTTGATATTATTTCTAATAAAAAAAATTTAATCTATCTTTCTATTTCTGGTTTATTGATATTTATAAATTGGGCTGTATGGATTTATGCTGTTGCCACAGAGAGAATAATTGATGCTAGCTTTGGATATTTTATAATGCCAATATTAAGTGTCTTATTAGGATATGTTTTTTTTAAAGAAAAGTTAAATAAAAGAAGATTTGTTTCAATTTTATTAGTTGTTATTTCAGTTTTGATTTTAATTTTTTTTAATCTTAAAAGCTTGCCTTGGGTTGGTTTAATAGTTGCACTAAGTTGGGCCTTTTATAATCTGGTAAGAAAAAAGATTAATGTAGATACAGATATTGGTCTATTGATTGAAAGTTTATATATACTTCCTTTCGCAATAATAAGTTTTTATTTTGTTGTTAAAAGTGGGTTAAACGATTTTAATCTATCAAGTCCGGGTCTAAGTTTGTTTCTTTTATTAGCTGGACCTATGACAGTGATTCCCTTGTTTCTATATGTTAGAGGTGTTGAGTTGATTGGCTTAGGACCAACAGGCATGATCTTTTATATTACGCCTACATTACAGTTCATATTAGGTTATTTTCACTACAACGAAGAATTTTCATTAGTTAAATTTGTAAGTTTTATTATTATTTGGATTGCTGTAATTATATATTTAAAAGATCTTTATGAGACTAATTAGCACTATATTACTACTCATCTTTCATGCCTCAGTGTCATTAGGTGTAGAACAAGATAATTTTAAAAAATGGAAAGAGAGTTTTAAAGATGTTGCAATTGAAAATAATATTTCAGAAAAAACTTTTGATTTGGTTATGTCGAATGTTAAATTTTTACCTAAAGTAATTGAGTATGATAGATTTCAACCTGAATTTTATGAAGATACAAAAACTTACATATCAAAAAGAACTTCAAAAAAAAAAGTAAAAAAAGGTTTAGATTTTTATAGTAATCAAAATAATTTAATAAATATTATAGAAAAAAAATATGATATTGAAAAAGAATTATTGCTAGCTTTAATGGGGATAGAAACTAATTATGGTACATATGTTGGTAAAATGGATATTCTATCTTCTTTAGCAACTTTAAGTTATGATAAAAGAAGGTCTCAATTTTTCACAAATGAATTATTAATATTATTAAAGTTAATTGATACTAATCAAATTGATTACAATACACTTTATGGTTCTTGGGCTGGTGCATTTGGTTTTTTTCAATTTATGCCATCTACAATCAAAAATCACGCGATTGATTACAACAAAGACAATTATATTGATTTAAAAAATCCTGATGACGCTTATGCATCAGCTGCAAATTATTTGAATAATATGGGCTGGATATCTAATTCACATTGTTTTTACAAGGTTGAATTAAACGAAAACATTTCTAGAAAATATTTAAACGTTTCTGCAAAAAAAATTAAAAATAAGAAAAAGCTAAAATATTTCAAAAAATTTATTAAAAATCGAGAACAGCTTAATTTTATTGATGAAAATTTAAAAGTTGGAATTATAACTCCTGATAAAGATATAGTTCCTAATTCTGAAACTTTAAGACCTGCTTATATAGTATTTGATAATTATGAAATAATATTAAAATGGAATAGATCTTTGAGATTTGCTTTAGCGGTTTGTACATTAAAGGATAAAATTAAAAATGAATTATAGACTAATTGTTTATATTTTTGTTGTTATTTTTTTGAATAGTTGTGAAAAAACAATTGGTTACAACAAAAGTAATACAGATATATCATTTGAAAATAAATATAAAAATATAGGTTTTGCTTTAATTTATAAAGATGAATTAAAAGATATTAAAAAATTAGAGGAAAGATCTTTAGATATTTATCATAAATTTTTAAAAAAAAATTCTAATGTTAAAATCACCAATCCAGAAAATGGAAATTCTTTGATAGCTATTGTCAAATCAAATAAAGTTAAATTTTCACCTTTTTATAATTCAATATTGAGTTCAAGAATTGTCGAAGAATTAGAACTAGATCTGAATGAACCGTATGTTGAAATAATTTTAATTTCAAAAGAGTCAACTTTCATAGCAAAAAAGGCAAAAACTTTCGATGAAGAGAGAAATGTTGCTGAGAAAGCACCTATCGACGGTATTCAAATAAATGATTTGAACTCTAAAAATGTCGCAAAGAAAAAAATAAAAAATAAAAAGTTTTCTTATTCGATTAAGGTAGCTGATTTTTATTATGAGGACACAGCTAAAATAATGAAGGATAGAATCAAAAAAGAAACCTCTTTAAATAAGTTGCAAATAATTAAAATTTCTTCAACAAAATATAGGGTATTAATAGGACCTTTTAATGATATAAAATCTTTAAAAGAGTCATTTGAAAAAATGAATTCTTTAAAATTTGAAAATTTAGAAATATTAAAAAATGTTTAAAAAAGTTTTTATTTTGGTTATTTTGAATTTATTTTGTTTTAAATTTGCCTATGCAAATTTAGAAATTAAAGCAAGAACCGCAATTCTACAAGATTTTTTATCAGGTGAAATTTTATATGAAAAAGAACCTGATCGATCAATTTATCCAGCATCAATGACAAAAATAATGACTAGTATAATTGCTTTTGATTTAATTAAGTCTGGAGATTTAAGTCTAGATGAAAAATTTATTATTTCAGAAAAAGCGTGGAGACTATCAACATCTGGATATTCATCAATGTTTGTTATGGTGGGAGATAACGTAACTGTAGAAGACTTATTAAGAGGTATAATTGTTGCTTCTGGTAATGACGCTTGTATAGCTTTAGCAGAGGGTATTGCAGGTACTGAGGAAGAATTTTCTATTATGATGACCTCTAAGGCAAAAGAAATTGGAATGATGAATACAAATTTTGCAAACTCATCTGGAATAAATGATCCTGATAATTATTCTACAGTTCGAGATATTATGATAATGTCGAATTATCTAATTAAAAATCACCCAGAGTACTATACATGGTTTAGTGAAAAAGAATTCACATGGGATAGGACAGGTGGTGATCCAATCACACAAGGTAATAGAAATCCTCTTCTTTATAAGAATATGGGTGTTGATGGTATTAAAACTGGGTATTTAGCTGTTGAAAGATATTCTCTAGCATCATCATTAGAAAGAAATGGAAGAAGATTAATAGCAGTTGGTAGTGGTTTTGAAACCAAAAACTCTAGATCAAGAGAAAGTTCAAAACTTTTAACATATGGTTTAACAAATTTTGATTTAGTTAAAATTTCAAAAGCTAAAGAACCTATAACATCTTTAGATGTTTGGTTAGGAAAAAAAAAAACAGTGAAAGTTTACACAAAAGAAGACATTTATAGAATAATTAAAAAAGGACAAAAAAAAAAGCTAAAAGTAAAAGTAATTTATGATGGTCCTGTTGAAGCACCTATAAATAAAGATCAGACTTTAGCAAAAATGAAAATTTTTTATGATGAAGATGAAATTGGAGAATATGAATTGTTGGCATTTAATGAAATCAAAAAAGTAAATATTTTTTCTAGATTGATGAAATCCTTAAATTATTTAATTTGGGGTGATGTATAAAAAACCAGTAATAGTTTTTGAGGGCATTGAAGGTACTGGAAAAACGTACTATAGCAACTTTGTTTCTAATTATTTAAAAAAGAGAAAGATAAATTTTATAAAAATACGTGAACCAGGTGGAAATAAAAATTCTGAAAAAATAAGAAATTTAATACTCAATGAAAGATCTAAATTTAATCAAAATACAGATTTACTTTTATATCTTGCCGCAAGAAGTGAAAATATTCAACGATTAAAAAAATTTTATAAAAAAAGAATTATTTTGATTGATAGATTTATAGACTCAACCGTTGCTTATCAACATTTTGGTATGGGAATTGATTTATCAATTATTAATAAAATTAATAATCATTTACTTGATGGTTTCAAAGTTGATTTTACTTTTTTAAATATTGTAAATTCAAAGAATATGAAAATAAGATTAAAGCAAAGAAAAAAATTAAATAGATATGATAATTTTAATATAAATTTTTATAGCAAAGTACAGAAAGGTTTTTTGAAAATAGCTAAAAATAAAAAAAATTACAAAATTGTAGACTCAAATTTAGATATAAAAAATAATAAAAAAATTATAATAGATAAAATAAACAAATTAATATAATGTTATTAAAACCATCAAATCAAACGAATCTTTACGGTTTAGAAAATAATTTAAGTGAATTAATTAATCTATATGATAAAAATAAATTTCCTAATAAAATTTTACTCTCTGGACAAAAAGGTATTGGTAAGTGCACATTAGCATATCATTTTATTAATTATGTACTGTCTATTGATGAGGATTTTTCATATGATTTAGAAAAAAATAAGATCAATTTAGAAAATAAATCTTTTAAATTGATTCAGAATCAATCTAATCCAAATTTTACAATAATTGATATTTTACCCGATAAAAAAATGATTGAAATTGGTCAAATAAGAAATCTTATTTTAAATATGAATAAATCTTCTTTTAACTCAAAACCCAGATTTGTTTTAATAGACAATATTGAATATCTTAATCAAAATAGTGTAAATGCTCTGCTAAAAACATTAGAAGAACCCAATGAAAATATTTTTTTTATTTTAATTCATAATCAAAAAAATGTTTTAAGCACACTTAAATCTAGATGTTTAGATTTTAAAGTTTTTTTTACTAATCAAAAATCTTTAGAAATTACAAATCAAATTTTAGAGGATGATATTTATGAAATTGTGAATAAAGATTTACTGAATTACTATATCACACCTGGAAACATCTATTGTTTAGTGAAATTTTCTCAAGAAAACAAAATTGATTTAAAAAATATAAATTTAAATCTATTTTTAAAAACAATAATTCGTGAAAATTATTATAAAAAAAATAACCAAATAAAATATTTTTTATTTGACTTTATAGAGTTATTTTTAATGAAAACATCTAACTTGTTAAAATTTGAAAATCACAGTTATTTCTTAAAAAAGATTTATGAAATGAAAAAATTTAACTTAGATGAGGAAAGTTTTTTTATAGAATTTGAGTCAAAAATATTAAATGGATAAAAATTTTTATATAACAACTCCAATTTATTACCCTTCAGCAAAACCACATATGGGTCATGCATATTCAAGTATTGTTGCTGATTTTTTTGCAAGATTTAAAAGAATTGATGGTTTTGATGTTCATTTTTTAACTGGTACTGATGAACATGGACTAAAAATACAAAGGGCAGCAGAAAATAAAAAAATTAATACCCAAGACTTTTGTGATGAAATAAGCCAAACTTTTAGAAATCTTTCTGAAACTTTAAATTTAACAAATACTGACTTTATTAGAACTACTGAAAAAAGGCACAAAATTTCTGTTCAGCACTTATGGAATGAATTAGAAAAAAATGATGACATATATTTATCAAAATATTCTGGCTGGTATTCAATTTCGGATGAGGCTTTCTATAATAATGATGAAATTGAAGAAGTAGATGGTAAAAAGATCGCTACAATTTCCAAATCTTCTGTTGAATGGATTGATGAGGAGTCATATTTTTTTAGATTATCAAAATGGGAAAAACCTTTACTTAAATATTACGAGGAAAATCCAAATTTTATTTATCCTGAATCAAGAAAAAATGAAGTAATTAGTTTTGTAAAAAATGGCTTAAAAGATCTATCTGTTAGTAGAAAAAGTTTTTCATGGGGAATTAAAGTTCCAACAAATGATAAACATATTATCTATGTTTGGCTTGATGCTTTAACTAACTATATAAGTGCACTTAATTATCCAAAAACTAATGAAATTTTATATAAAAAATTTTGGCCTGCAACAATACATTTGATAGGGAAAGATATTTTAAGATTTCATGCAATTTATTGGCCAGCTTTTTTACTTGCTGCTAATATCCAATTACCAAAAAGAATTTATAGTCATGGCTGGATTCTCTCTGGTGAAGAAAAGATGTCTAAGTCAAAAGGAAACATTCTTGATCCTATTGAAATTATTAATCAATATGGATTAGATCCACTACGATATTATCTCATAAAAGAAGTTTCTTTTGGAAATGATGGTAATATTTCACAAGAACGTTTGGAAAATTGTATCAATAGTGATCTTGCAAATAATTTTGGTAATTTATGTCAGAGAACAACTTCTTTTAATATTAAGAATTGTAAGGGTGTGATACCTTCAGATATAAGTTTAAATAATGAAGATTTAGAAATATTAGATAAATATAAGAATAATTTAAATCTGATAAGAGATAAAATTGATAATCAGGATATTAATTTTTATATTGAATATATAGTCAATTCTTTATTTGAAGCTAATAAATATTTTAATGACCAAGAGCCATGGAATAAAAAGGAAGATGTTAAAAGGTTAAACACAATAGTTTATACAACTCTTGAAATAATTAGAAAAATTAGTTTTTTATTATATCCAATTATTCCCAACTCATCATTAAAAGCTTTAAAAATTTTTGGAATAAAAGAAAATGAAATTAATCTTTCATCTTTAGAAAATCACCTTTATTTAAAATCTGGTAGTAAAATAAATCAAATTGAAATACTTTTCAAAAAAATAGAAAAAAAAAATGATTGATTCACATTGCCATCTTGATCACGACCATTTATTTTTAGATTTAGATAATATTATTAAAAGATCTAAAGCTGTAGGATTAACTAAATTATTAACTATTTGTACAACTATAAAAAGTTTTGAAAAAATTCTAGAAATAATTAAAAAAGATACTTTTATATTTGGTACATTTGGTATTCATCCACATGAAACCAAAGATAATCCTGTTACAACAGATTTAATCATAGATAAAGTTAAAAAAAATAAAAAAATTATAGGTGTGGGCGAAACTGGATTAGACTTTTATTATAATCATAGCGATAAAGATACGCAAATAAAAATTTTTGAAGAACATATAAAAGCTTCTAAAAAATTAAAACTCCCACTAATTGTTCATTCAAGAAATGCTGAGTCAGAAACATTTGAGATCCTAAATAAACACAATAGTGAAAATCTTAAAATATTGATGCATTGTTTTTCTGGCTCAAGTGAATTTGCAAAAAATTTAATGAAATTAAATACTTATTTTTCTGCTAGTGGCATAATCACTTTTAAAAATTCAGTTGATTTGCAAGAAACATTTAAATCAATACCTGATGATAAACTTTTGATTGAAACTGATAGTCCATATTTAGCTCCAGTGCCAAATCGTGGAAAAAAAAATGAACCATCATTTATTAAACACACTATATTAAAACTTGCAGACTTAAAAAAATTAGATGAGGAGTTGATAATTAAAAAAACAACTGAAAATTTTAATAAACTTTTCTTTAATTAATATAAATGAAATTTAGAATTTTAGGATGTGGAAGCTCTATGGGAGTTCCGAGGATTGATGGTTTTTTTGGCAAATGTGATCCAAAAAATAAAAAAAATTACAGAACAAGATGTTCAGCTTTATTAGAAACAAAATATAAAAACATTTTAATTGATACTTCACCTGATTTGAGACAACAATTTTTAGTAAATAAGATAAAAAAAATAGATAAAGTTTTTTTTTCTCATATGCATGCTGATCAAACTCATGGAATAAATGATCTTAGAATTTTTTATTTGAAGAATCAAAAACCTATACCTGTTTATGCAGATAAACAAACCTCTAAGTATTTGTTAAATTCATTTAACTATTGTTTCAAAAAAAAAGATGATGGATACCCTGTTACATTAAAATTACACCCAATTAAAAACCGTTTTTACATTAATGATGGTTCCAAAAAAATTTTAATACAATCAATAAAAGTTAAGCATGGAAATGTTGAAACTGTTTGTTTTATCATAAATAAACAAATTGCTTACATTAGTGATGTTAAAAAAATTTATAAAAAAGATTATAAATATTTTAAAAATTTAAAGTATTTAATTATTGATTGTTTAAGATTCAAAGAACATCCTTCACATTTAAATTTAAAAGAAGCAATTGAATTAATTAATTTATTTTCACCCAAAAAAGCTATTCTTACTAATTTACATTCAGATTTAGATTATATGAATTTAAAAAAAATTTTACCAAGCAATATCTATCCAGCCTATGATGGTTTAACTTTAAAATTATAAAATTTTTTCAATTTTGCTTGTAATTTTTTTTGACATTGGGTTAATAAATGAGCCAAAAGAGTCCTCAATTTTTCCTTCTTTATTAATTAAAATTTTGTGGAAATTCCATTTAGGTATTCCTGAGTTACCATAGTTTTCTTTGATCCATAAATAAATAGGGTGGGCGCCATTACCCTTGACCATCGATTTATCCATAATAGGAAATGTTATATTGAAATTTGTTTCACAAAAATCTTTAATTTCTTCATTTGTACCAGGTTCCTGACCACCAAATTGATTTGAAGGTATTGCAATTACGATAAGACCATCATCTTTATATTTATCATAAAGAGTTTGTAAATCGGCATATTGCTTTGTAAAGCCACAATTACTTGCAACATTAACTAATAAAATAGTCTTATTTTTATAAATTGATAAGTCAACTTGATCCCCATTATTTCCTTTAATTTTAAAATCAAAAAAAATTTTATTATATTCAGCATTTGAATTGTTAAAAAAAGAAATCATAACAAATAATGTATAAATAATTATTTTCATTATTCAAATTTTTCTTTTAGATGAAAAAAACAATATAAAATAACCAAATAAAGTTGAGAGTAATGATCCTGATAAAACACCAATTTTTACACCATCAATGTATTGTGTATTTTCCATAAAAGCTAAATTTCCAACAAATAAACTCATCGTAAAACCAATACCTGTTAATATAGATACACCATATAAACTCAACCAATTAGAATTATTTGGTATTTCAGCTAACTTAAATTTAATTGAAATATATGAAAATAAAAGAACACCTATTTGCTTACCAAAAAATAAACCAAGTAATATACCCAGTGGTACCGGAGACAACAAACTACTTAAAGACAGACCAGTAAGACTTACACCTGCATTAGCAAAAGCGAAAATTGGCATTATTAAAAATGCTACATATGCAGATATTGCATGTTCTATTTTCATTAATAATGAAAAATCTTTTTCCTTTTTTCTATGAGGTATAGTAGACGCCAATAACACACCAGCAATCGTTGCATGAATTCCTGACTTATAAGTAAAAAACCACATTAATAATCCTACTATTAAATAAGGGGTAAACACTTTGATAGAAAATTTATTTAAGATTAAAAGCAATATATAACTTAATAATATTAAGCTAAGATATGGAATACTTAAATCACCTGAATAGAAAAAAGCTATTATTAAAATTGCACCTAAATCATCAATGATTGCTAAAGCTGTTAAAAAAACCTTTAGTGAGATTGGAACTCTTGAGCCTAAAAGTGATAAAATCCCTAAAGAAAAAGCAATATCTGTTGCTGAGGGTATGGCCCATCCATTGATTGTTTCTGGATTATCAATATTAATTACAATATAAAATAGAGCTGGAATAACCATTCCTCCTATCGCTGCTATAATAGGCAAAAGTGCTTGCTTTATATTAGATAATTCACCTTGAATAAATTCACGTTTAATTTCTAACGTTACAAAAAAGAAAAATATTGCCATTAAAGCATCGTTAATCCAATGATGAACAGATAATTTTAATCCAAATTCATTTACACCAATAAATAAATATTTTTCTAAACTATGAAAATAAAGCTGATCATATGAGCTATTACTTATTATTAATGCAAGGATTGCTGCTATTAATAGAATAAGACCACTTGCTGCTTCAAGTTTAAAAAACCATTTAAACGGTTTGGATAAATAATCTATCATTTTATATCAAATCTTTAATAAAAAGACTTATATCTGTTATTGTTTCGAAAAGATTATACAAAATTGTCTCTAGTTGAGGAAAAAAATCATATAAATGAGTTTTGAAAGTGTCTAGTATTAATATAATTGCAATAAATGTTATTATAGAAACTATTATAAATGACAAGAAATTGCTAATTGTGAAGCTTCTTCTTTTTGTTTTTTTGGTTTCAGATTTATTTTTTTGTTCAAGAGATTTTGATATTTTTTCAGAGGTTTCTTTATTATCTTTAATAATGTTGTTTTTTGCTTCAAATAATTTTTTTTCTGGGGAAATATTAACTTCAGATGTAGAATCTTTCTTAAAATACCATATATGATCACATGATCCACATTGAATTGATCTTCCTTCATTAGGTATTAATTCAGAATTTACTTCAAATTTTTTATTACAATTAATGCATTCAATTATCATGATATTTTTATATCAGATTCTATTAAAATTACCTTTATTTTAGCAATCTTTATACTTTGAAATAATTAATAAGTACTGTATTAGTAAATCTTTCGGAGTGTAGCGCAGCCTGGTAGCGCATCTGGTTTGGGACCAGAGGGTCGCAGGTTCGAAT
>MDSZ01016051.1_pt1 | contig 10839 bp, 10 predicted proteins | sample 811201 | NCBI WGS metagenome assembly MDSZ01 (sample SAMN05326647, study PRJNA326480) | marine metagenome | isolation source: seawater | place: Indian Ocean: North | collected 2010
CCCCCCGGAAAATCTTTTTGTCGCCAAAAAGAATGAATAGCCCCCAGAGGGATTCGAACCCTCGGCCGCTGGTTCAGGAGACCAGTGCTCTACCACTGAGCTACAGGGGCAAAATGTCGTTTAGATCCTACGGGACTTTCGATTGAAATTCGAACCCGTAATCCCCCGATCCCAATCTCATCAGAGTTAAAAGTCGGATGCGTTGACCATTGCGCCAAGGACCCTTAACTGACAACCAGGCCAGGTTTTGAACTATATACCTCAATAATTTCGGTTACCGGGCCACGTATTGGCACCGGTCAATGTCCGGGAAACGGCAATTTGCCTGCCCCGTACTACCCCAACTCGCACATCTGGCCAAAATCCTGCGCCCCTTTCTCGAGTGTTTAACAGCCAATACCAATTACAGGGGATCCTCGGGAGTATCCAGTCGCCACGTCTTGTTGGCCAGGTGTAGGATGCTGGGCGTCAGCGTGGCCCGGAGTATACTGTGGCAGAGTGCCAACTTTTTCCTGGCCTCGAGGTGATCTTCGAGATCGGCGCCGCCTTGGTTGAGATGGCCGCCATCAATGGCCATCCTGCACCCCCCGGCCAGCCTCGAGGCCAGAATGGCACACTCGACCACTTCGACGGCGGCACCCCTTGTCGACGCGTCGAGACCATCAAGAACACTGGGGATGGAACCAGAAGGGTCGTCTAGGAGTGTGGGGAGCCCAAAATGGCGTCCGCGTGGTGCCCCACGGGCGTAGCGGCGACCCGAAAGGGATTCCCAGGCCCGACAGAGCGTCTCGGGACTCGCGGGCGTCGCCCACCGAAGGTAAAACTTTTTCATCGGCCTCGAATCCCCGAGCCACGCATCCCTCTCGGGGTCGGGGGCCCGGATCCCCACCTCGCGTAGAAGACACCTGCCGACGGCGGGGACCAGCGTGTAGAGACGGAGGGAACAGACGCCCTCGGCCTCTTTCATGCCCTCGACAAACTTTCGGAGCCCCGTCCTGGTGCCGGTATGGCTCTGCCGGTCCTGGACGTACTGCTGGATCATCCGGATCTGAGCCCACCGTTCCGAAGTCCAGTTGTCCCAGTTCTTAATCCCGAGCGAGCTCTGCTCTCGGATGCTGTCGACCTTGCCAATCAGCTCGACCAGCTCGGGGCTCTTGTTTGGCTTTTGGCGAATCTCTTGGTCGAATCGGGCGGCATCCCCGGGCTTGACGTTTCGGCCATCAAACGTGCCGGCGGCAACAAGATCCTCGAGCTCGAGCCGGACCGAGGAATCGGAAACGCGCCTCCCCTGCTTTCGCTTTTGCCGGAGAATGTCGGGCGACCGGAGCTCGCTCGCGTAGGGCGCACTGTGGGGGTCGACGACAATCGGCTTGATGTACGTGTCGGCCTTGGCACGACCAGGGCCCCGCGATTCAATCGCCGGTTTGATTGGCTGGTAAAAGGCGGAAACGCCGGCGTCCCCGTCGGTAGAAATCAGGGATTCGCCGTTCAGGTACTGGAGCCACGCGCGCGCGTGCTCGGCCGGAGACGGCACGGTGCGGCGAAGGGAGGCCGGAAGCTGGCGGTACCGGCTCACGGCCAGCAAGTTGGAGAGATCCCGGAGCGTCACGGTCGTAGATTCGGCATCTTGGACCCGGGGGATTTTCCGCAGAAACCCCGGGGGCACCTGGATCCCGTTGCCTCCGAGCGAGTTGATGTAGTGGACGACGGCCCGGGGCGGAACACTGGTTGTCCCGAGCACCTCGCGCGCCAGCATGTGGGCGTTGAAAACGAGGTTACGAAGGATGACATCGAGCTGCTTTGGCGGAGGAAACAGAGCGGGCGTCACCGGAGTGCCAACGCGGATGCCAGTGTCCCCGATTGGCGCGACCCGAACGACGCGTCCCCGGCCAGGACACCTGCGGTCGGGCGCCACTTCCACCAGAAATACCGCCGATGGTACCGGCTGGCCTGGAGCACCGGAGCAGCCAGTGGCCGAGGCGAGCAGGGGCGTCGTGTCGGAACGGCAAAAGGCGGAAAACTTGCCGGACGTGATCCAGGTGGCATCGTCTGGGACCTCGACCACTGGACGCGTAGTCTGGCCATTTGATACCTCGACCACCTTGTTCAGATTCTCTGGCAGACGGGAAACGACAGTGACTGGCATCCCCTCGAGGTCTTCCGCCGCGACTCGAGCAGATTGGGTCTCGACCCTGTACTGCTGTCCAATCACGGGCCGCGCTGAAACGTCCCGAAAGGTGAATGGAACGAGCCACACGCCGTCCCAGTCCTTTGGCCGTCGCTGAAACGACTGCGTCTCGGCGGGGTCCTCGAGGTACCTCCGGAGTGGCGGCGGCGACCGTGGCTTTCCGGCAATGTCAAAGGGATCGTATTCCGATCCGCGACTCGATCCGCTCGCGTACTCTCTTGCCCGCCGAGACTGATCCAGAAACTCCTTTCGCGCCTCGAGAAGCTGAATGAGGGGAACAAAGCTCCGCCCTTGGCCCACCTTGGCAACGCCGTACTGGAGCGGGTGGTCGGGAACGGTCATCCGAGGGTAGGCGTACAGCTCGACCTGGTTCTTGGCTCGGTCGGGATGGTCGAATGGCAGCGGGTCCACAAGTAAATCAATGTTGTCCAGCCGCTGCGAGAGTTTTGCGCCAAGAGACGGACACGGCGTTTCCGGCCGCACAGGCTCGACCGAAAGGACCAGCTTGGGCTTGCCGCCGAAAAGACTGGCGCTCCCGGGTGTCTTTGACGCCGTACCACCGCGAGAGGCGGAAATAATGTCCGACAGAAAGTGTTTGTGGACATCCATCTGGTCCTCATTAACGCCACTCCGAGTTTCAGCGACGCCGGGCGTCTCGGGGGAATCGTGACTCCCCGTCGGATTCGGGCCTCCAGTGTTGCCACCGTCGTCGGATTCGCCTCCATCAAAGATGCCGTCAAAAGCATCGTCTGGGATTCCGTTCATCGGACTCGAGGGCACGGGAACCAGCTTTGGGCCCCGGAGAATGGTGATTGGAATGCCACGGGGAGGCACCCGTTTCCGCGGGGGCGGCTTTTCGGGGTCCCGAACACGCTCGGAAGCTGGTTTGTTCAAAGACGCCGGGAGATGGGTGGCACCCAGTGTCCCCTCGGAAGCACGAGGGGGCGTCTCCTCGGGCAGAGGAAGGCGGCTCCGCTTTCGGTTCCGAACCACCATCCTCACAATGTCCTTGACGGGATCAACCGGGGATGCGCGCGGATCACGGCCATCGTTGTTGTCGAGATCAATCAGGCCGCCCATCCCGAGGCTTCCGCCGACGCGGCCATCGTCGGTGCCGACAATGTCATGGAATGCCCGTTGAATGTGGCCGGGGCGCCGGTTGATTTCCCCGAAAAGGTCCCCGACGTCCTCCATCCACCCGCCACAGGAAAGGAGAAGGGGGATTGTGACGGATTTTTAACCGCCAGCCAACACCGGTGGTTTTTTAAAAAACCCCCAGAGGTAAAAAATTACTGGGTGCTCGGGGGAATTTTTAAAAACAAACTGCCGCCAGAACCGGCATTTCCCGACATGGGCGAGTTTGAGACAATGGCAAACGGCATCAAGGCAACGGAAGACAAGATTCTCCGGGTCCCCAGAGTTTTGACGGCCGGAAGGGGTTGCGTTTGCTACACCAATGAGAAAGGTGGCCACGACTGGTACACGGGGGTCCTCATGAACGGCCGCGTCGACTTTGAAGATGGGACCGACCCCGTCCCCTTTGACCCGGTCAAGGACGAGGCAATCCCGGGAATGTTTCACCGCTTTATCGATCGGTGGCCAAACTCGATCGTCATCAACATGACGCGGTACCGGCCGAGACCCGCCATGCCGGAACACTTTTCGGTCGTCTACGGCGACGGAGACAACTCGCTGTTCGAGTTTTGCATCAACTTTAACAACTTTATGGAGCGTTTCGGCAGCGATGCCAGGCTCGACACGGCGGGAATCGAGAGATCGAGGAGCCTGCGGGATCTCGCCAACTCGTGCAAGAACGACCGGCTACAGGTCGATTTTGGCAACCTTATTGACGCCTAGGGCAGAGAGACGACGGCATCGACACCTGGGAGGGGTGGGGCTTCCCCTGATCCGGGAAAATTGCCCAGAGGGGAAGGGAGCGAGAATTCGCAAACTTGGAAGCATTTCTATATAAACCACCGATGACGTTGGTGTGTCTACCCCGAAAGCAATGGACCCCCAACTCACCGATCCCATCCTACGGCTCGCCAAGATCCCAACGGGGAAACGTCCAGTACGCCAAGATGTCGAGGGATCGGTCGCCAAGGTGGGTGTTCCGACCCGAGGGTGTGGTGGTAGAGGCGCGCGCCTGGTGTCACATTAATCAATGGTCTCCATCCCCACCACGCTGCACATCCCCAGGTATACAGGAACATGGGAACAATTAGTGCTCGTGATTTACGAATGATAGCAGGAAACCACTGGTTTGTAGAGTGGAAGGGGTCGACCTATACGCTCACAGTGAGCAATGGGGCCGCCATTCCAAGCCAGACGGACATTCACCAGTGTGGAAAGGCGAATACGCGCGGTTCCCTGATGTGGGTTGGCGCCCCGTTTTGAATCCACGCGTCACACCATTTTGAACCGCGTGGGACCGGGTGTTGGCCACCCGGCATCCTGACACCCCCATACCACCCTCCTTTAGCGTCGACTGTGCCAAGAGCGATCGCCTCACGGGAACGTCGGCAGAAAACTTTTTTGCCAACCCGAGAAGCCACGACATCCTCATCGAGGATACGGGATTCAAGTACATTCGGCTTCGGGAGGTCATGACCAAGATGAAATCGAGGTTTCCGCACCGGTTTGCGGCCGATGGCCTGCATGGGGTACGGAGGGCCCACCCAAAGAGCGTCTTTAAGAAGGCCAAACAGTAGTTTTCACAGAGACAGCAGAGATGGTGGCCGACATGATGATGGAGATTAAAACTCGGTAAAGGTCACATTTAAAAGCCATAGATCGCCGGTACGAGAATAATGGTGGGCGGTCTGGTTTCGGCGTCGGTCGAGTTTAGCTCTAGTTGTGCATTTTGTGGCCAAATGCCAACTTGAAGATCCAAGATTGTAGCAAATCTACTCGTACCAACGGTAACCTTCCTCGGTCCATCTGTGCCCGGGCGTATAGAATAGTCAAAAACTGTACCAGGAACAACATTGTCCCACACGAGGGCAATTCCACCCAGACCATTGACTGCGGTCGATTGCTCCTGGACCTCTCCTGGCTCAAGACCCCCCCGAACATACCTCCCAGCGCTAACAAGGTCTGGGACGCTTGCATTTGGTCCCAAGAGTGCGGCAAGGTTAGGATACTGGTCCTCTTCCACCCTCCTTCCATCGCAGATGATCCACCCCGGCGGCAGATGAAGGGTGGCGAAAAAACCCACCTGGCCGAGGGATCCGAAATTGCTGCCGACAACCCCCTCGGATTGAACGATAACCTGGGTCGCCGAAGAGTTGCCAAGGTCGCGGCGTTCGACCCCCGAGGGAAGAAATACCGAAAAGACGACCACAAAGAGGATGGCGTAGAGAACAAGAACCAACCTAATCCACGGCGATGAGGCCGTCTCCTTGATGACAACCTTTTGCGGGTTTGCCCTGGGAAGCTCGGGCGCACTCCAACTTTCCCGAAAGGCGGGCTCGGGGGGCGTTTGGTCTGCACGAGCGTTTTCCTGGGAACGGCCAGGCCGACTCGGAACCCGCTGAATTGGCCTTGGAACTGGTATCTCGCGGCTTTCATCAATGAGGGGCTGAGGTTCCAGATACCGTTCCCCAGTGAGAATGTACCCATCTTGGGGTTCCACAACGGGGGTGGTGTACTGACTCGTGGTCGCCTCGTCGTAAATGGCATGCTCCCCGGGAGAAGTGTAATGGTCTTCAGGAGAAGAATTAGGATCGCCATACTCGTAGAGTTCATCCCGCGGAAACCCGTTGAAGCCAAATCTGGCAACATAGTCTGGATCGCCCATAATGACAGAGTAGGAGGCAAATCAGGTCCCCCAGTCTTGTTCAAAGAGGAGGTCTACGGTATATACGGTGCTGGGAATAATATCCATAAGAACCACCAAGGAGAGAAAGGGGAGCGGAGCGAGGGAGGGGGCCAGAATGTCGGTGGCTCGGGCACTCCTTCTCGGAGGAGGGTATGCGGCAGTCAGCGTCATCTCGTACGCATTTCAGTCGCCGCCGCCCCAGGGAAGCGAATCCAGGGCCTACGTGATTGGAGAAAATGTCGTCAAGCTCCAGGGAAACACGCTCTCCCTCCCAGAACTCACGAGGACGCCGGGGTTTGAGGGGAGCATCTTTTTCAACTTTGTTTCCAGGACAATTACCAATACCCGAATCGACGACGGCGGGCGGCGGCTGTCGCCGGGATTTTCGGGACACTCGTTCAGGATGGACGGCAACCTCTACAACGCCACCTTTGATTTCTCGGCAACCAAAATCGGCCACTGGCTTCCCGTGCCCGCAGGCTCGTACACAGAAATTGAGATTCTTAACCGCGAGACGGGAGGCGTCGCGTGGCACGGCGTTGTTCGATGCGACACCCAGATATCGCCAGATTCGGTTGCCCACCTTTCCCTCTCGCAGCTTCGGGCCAGCGTCGAATTCGACAGGGGAATGGCCCACATTATCATTCCGGCAACCGACACGTCGTCGGCCGTCACCATATTGTCGACGCTCCTCTGCGGAGTCTACCTGATTGGGATTGCCGCCGTGTGCGGAGAAATTGACATGGAAAATGCGTCGATCGAAGATGTCGTGGGGAAAGATGGCCCGGCGTATTCGGGCCTCCGACTCTTTCTCCTCGATTCCTCGTTGAATGGCATTGGCGTGTGCGTTTCGTCGCTGCTCCTCAGCTACAGCCTACTCCAGACGCTCCGGACCGGTATTGCCCTTGTGGGCTCGGTATGGGCCTCGGCGGCAACACTCTTTATGCTCACGACAAAGAGGGGCAGCCAGTGGAGGGCTTCGACAATGAGGTGCATGATCGAAACGAGTCTGCTGTCGGGAATATCGGTCGCGCTCGGCGTCTACAGCCCAATTGCCAGTTTCAGTGCCATTGTATTTTCGATTGGAATTATCGGCGTGTGTCTCCGCGACTTTGGACTGCCCGACAAGGAGGAGCACCGGATCAATTACTATGTCGACCTCGGATTCAAGATTTACGTCTTGTTGGTGGGTGACATTCCCCCTTGGGGAAACCCCAAAACACTGTTTGCCCGGGCGTCACGGTGGGGGGTTTAATGAGCCCCACCCCACCCCAAAATGTACTCACCCTACGATCAAACCCCAACTTGATCAACCAGGTGTGGGCACCGGCCATCTTTACCCCATCAATCTATAGCTCGCTCGTTCACTATCAGAGTGTTGTCGTTTCCGTCATGGCATCTACAGGGTGACACTCCACCCCCTTATTGATTCATGTCAAAATCAAGTGCAAGAGAAGCGTGGCACTTACACCAACGCGCCCCACCCTATCACCCAGGATTGTTCTCGCCCTTTCCAGTCTCTTTCTAGCAAATGGAGGAAGTACCTCCTGAGCTCCAGGGGACGTTTTCATGTCTCTGGGCTTCAGACCTACAGCCCGAAGTCGAAGTGGAGATACTCCGAAAGATGCAGCAGGAAGACGCGTGGCCGGATGGCTCGACAAAGATTGAGGAAATGATACTGTCGGTCGACCAGAGAAAGGCATTCTTTTACCTGTGTTGGCAAAAAGAAACCGAGGATGCCACCGAGGGGGAAGCCGTCCATAACCAAAAACGAGCACGAGTATTGGAAATTTAAACCAAAGAGTAAAAGGGCTCCACCCGCGCGCGGGAGACAAGAACGGAAAAGTGGAGGCGGAAACAAGGTCGCTGGGATGGATTGGATAACATCCCTCGAAGATGCCCTGCCGCCTTCCCAGATGCTCTACCTCTTTTTCACGGCGCCAGAGACGCCACAGGTGGCCCTCTACCTGGAAACGATTATCGCGAGCCACCCCCCAGCGTCTAGAAGATACCTCGACGAGGCCGCCATTCTCTGGGCCAAACATGTCCACCGGGAAGACCTCGACGACGACCTGGATGCGTGTGTCGTTTCTCCCCTCACCAATGCCGCCAAGCTGCGAAATTGGTGCTCAAAGAGGCTGCGGTCCTCGTGGACCCGAACGGTGCTCCCAAGTTGCTCGGAAAAACACTGCACCCAGTTTCTCCGAATCCTCCACTACATTGCCAAGAGGACCACCTTTAACCGGACGGGCGACCTGATGGTGCACGCATCGCTGTACGCCGACTTGCCATCGGAAACACTGACGCGCCTGGGGCTCTTTGAACTGCCGTACGAGATTGCCGGCGAAGTCTACGGCGCAGAGGCAAACCACCGGGTGAGGCCCCTGTTTGAACGCGACCCAGAAGACAGGTTCTGCGAAGTCGACTGGAGAACGGACGAATCGCCGGAACACCTGGCACTGCTGGGGTGTCTGATGGCGGAAACGCCGGGGTTTACCATCCCGTTTCACATTGTCGTCAAGCACCAAATGACCTACGCCAGAAACGAAAATCTCCCGGCCATCTACATTGACGATGACGACTTTGGGATTCTCTGGAAGGGGAAATGCTTTGTCATTAATCCATCGGCAAAGCACCCGATGGTGTGCCTCTTGATCCGGTACCTCGATTTCTGCGCAACGATGGGCGAAACGGAGGGAATGTCGGCACAGAGTATTCTACGGGGAATCAAGGACCCAGAGAGGGTAAGGCCAATCTTTTTAATCCTTGGTGCCCCGGGGAAGTTCCTTGGTGTCCCACGGTTTTCTGCCATCCCCCACTCACCAATCAATCAACCCCGCCTCGGCTTTCCTTCCTCGGCGACCATTTCAATGTACTCTTTCAGACTGGAGTCAGGGAACCTCTCTATGCAGTCATTCACAGTCTCTCGTGATTGGAGCGACACCATGTTGTCCTGCACGAAGGCAAGGTTGGCACGAACAAGGTCGTTGACGATAAAGGCCGTCATCTCGACGTTCAGGCGGCACGCCATGCTCACCAAAAAGGTGGTCGTGGCAGGCGCACTCTGGGCAATGGCAGTGGCCACCAGGTAGTGGCGGGGGGAAAAGAGAAATTGGGCTACAAGCGGCGCGGGGTGCGCCTCGGTGCGGAGAACACGTAATCGTTTAGACTTGGTTAGTTTACTTGCCGCCTGCCGCTTCAATCGTTTCAACTTTGCTGGCTTCTCCATCGACGAGGCCGAGTACCTCTGCGGAAATGCCACTGGGGAGCTCGACGTTGCCGTGGTCGACGCTGGTGCCGTCCTCGCCGATCGACTGGACGCCAAGGGGGTCACACTCGCGGCGGTGGAGCGTGATTTCCATGTGGACGGGGCCCGACGGGGGCTCGTCGCCGAGAAAGTGGGTCGTGACCTTCAGGCTGTGAATCTTGTGGTCATCCTGAAGGGCACTCTGGAGCTGGGCAGCCGAAGCGTTGGCGTGCTCGAGGTCGCACGCAAAGTGGGGCTCGCCGTTGTGCTCGATGCTCTTGATCGTGCTGCCGTTCGCAAACTCGGACTTGCCGTCGTTCAGCTCGTAGAGGCGGCCGAGGGCAGACGCCTTGGGGATCAGAGCGTGCTCCGTCTCCTTGCCGTCCTTGTCGGTGATCCGGATGCCTTCAATGGCGTCCGAGATGGTCGAGTGGTCGACGTCGTCCCACCGGGCGGCAGTGGCCTTGGCCTTGTCCTCGGGGATCGTCTTGACGTCGAGGGGCACCTTGATCTGCTGGTTGTAGGCGTCGCCGGAAAACGTGTTGTACCGGTCAACCTCCTTGTCGTCGTACACGTGGTGCATCTGCGACTTGGTGGCCGACACGAGACCTTTCGGCGTGTCCCAGTGGAGCGTGACGCCAACCGGGCGGTCGCCAGCGCCAGTGACTTGACCGATCGTGACGTGGGTGAGTTCCCGCCCTTCGGCCCGGTGGAGCTGTCCCTGAGCGCCGGTAACCTTGGAAAGGGTAGAGGCAGGGATGTCAACCTGGCTAAAGTGCGCAATGTCACCAATGCCACGGGGGTAAAACTTGTCCATCTTGAGGCACAGGTGCCCATCGGCGGCGGCAGTGTCGAGCGGTTCGGTCGACATTATTGTGTCGGCAGACCACCTCGTTGTCATCTTCCGCAGCCAAGTCCTTTATACAAATCGCCCTACTACCCGAGATCTTGCTTAGTGTCGACCCTCCGTCTTTTGTTCCCGAGCAGCCGCATCCGGGATTTGTGCTCGTCAAAATTTCGCATCGTCGTCATCAGGGCCTTGGCGGCACCTTCGTCGACCGAACCGCTGTCCATGTCCACAACCCGCTCTGCCTGCCGCACAATCATCGACTTGAATACCTGCGACTGATAGGCCTCGAAAATGACCTCAAACTCGGACGACATGAGCAGGTGCCGAACAATCGACGACGTCTTCCACTCGGGCTTTTCGACTATAGTCTTGCCGCCCTCTTTTTCCCACACGCTAAACTCCCGGAGCTCGTTGTCGTAGATGGCCTGCACGGCCTTGGCAATGAAATGGAGCTCCTTTCCCTGATCCACGAGCGCGAGAATGTGGTCCTTCAGGAGGGTTCCCGAGGCATCGGGAGTGTCGACATAGTTGCAGAGGTAACAAAACTCTGATTTCTTGCTCCCAGAGCACCCAATATTCCCCCGCCGGCGGGGCGCCCCGCGGTCGGCAAGCGCAGAATAGATGGGCTCGAGCTCGGCGGCCTCTTCGGCATCTACAACAACCTCGGCAGCTTCGCCCTCCATTTTTTTTTGCGGGGAGTCAAACGCCGAAGACACACCCAGCGGCTCTTTGGA
>MDSZ01172715.1_pt1 | contig 10838 bp, 10 predicted proteins | sample 811201 | NCBI WGS metagenome assembly MDSZ01 (sample SAMN05326647, study PRJNA326480) | marine metagenome | isolation source: seawater | place: Indian Ocean: North | collected 2010
TAATTTACCCCTTTTAGGTGTAAAAGCAGATGCGTATCTTATCAAACTTCCTTCACCACACATATGACCAGAAACGGCCATTACATTAACAAGTGGTTCGGAAAGAAGATCTGTTGTATCATCCCTGTCGGGATGAGGAAGAACAAGAACAGGCGTCGTTGTTACCTGTGTCAAAACATCCAAGTATTCACCAAGACTAAAGGGCCAACGCCAAGAGGGACTTCTGAGGTTTCGATATGTAATCAGTAAATCCGGGCGAAATTCCTCAATTTTGCCTAGTAATTCTTTTACCGAGGCAAAGTCATTTGCAGACAGAACCGAACAGTCTTTATCAGCAGAAAAGTTTTTCTCTAAAAATTTATCTACAAGATTTAAATATAATTTTGATTGGGCTTCATCCATATCAGTAACCAAGAGAATTTTATCAATGGGCAGATCATGATGAACATAAGTTGTTTTGGCTGCTGCCCGAAAAACACTTTCAAATTGGTCTACAGTACTCATAAATAATTACATTATCAACTAAGCAAATTGACTAATTCAAATCAACACTAATGAATCGACTAATAATTTCTTATTAATTTAGCTTCAACCATAAATGAATTCCCCTCCCAACTCTGCTTTTTCAATGCTGAAAGTAATTCACTAATCATCGCCTCAATAGGAACCTCAATCGTTGGTAAGGAATACTTGAAATATGGGAGCGAGTTTATTCTATCGAATCCTAAGATATTAATATTTTTAGGAATGGAAAAACCCGCCTCGTTCAAAATAACTGCGATTCCCTGTGCGATTCGGTCAGAGGAAGTAAGAATAAAATCATAGTTATTTTCACGAATACGAGGGATAAGTTTATGAGCAAGTTTTTCTCCAATAAGAAATGGGTTTTCATTTAACTTGTCACTTTGAGGATTAGGGTAGGTGTCAATTAGTTGAAAATTCTCACAAATTTTACTTAATTTATTACCTGCTTTAAATAGGGCAAAAATTTTATCATCCACTAAAATTCTAGTTTTTCCGCCAGAAACCAAATCACTAAAAAATCCTGTGTACGCATCCTCTTTTGAAAAGCCAATTAAATGAACTCCTCCATCTGTTAGTTCTTTCTGCAAAGATTTTTCATGAATACCAAATGGATAATTATATATAATACTAGGAACCACCCGAAGTAATTTCAATATGGAAGGATTTTTAAGATCAACTTCACAAAAATTCCGAGTCATAGGACTTAACAAAACTATCAAACTATCGACCCTGAGTCCCATTAAATCACGTAATCCTTCTGCCAACCCTCCTTCTGCACTCATGTGCATCTCAACAGTGATATCCTGATTCAAAAAATGATGATTCAATTTCTCAATCGCCGTCAAAACATGAGAATACAACGGACCATGACAAAGAAGTCCAACAGTCTTACGTCTGTCTTTTTTTAAAGAAGTGGCTTTCCTATCAGGCACAAAGCCAAGATCAAACATGACCTGCTTGACCCGATCATATGTAGCTTGAGAGATTCTTTTTTCTTTCCATTTTTCATTGATAATTGCAGATATAACTTGGCGAGAAGTTCCAGTCTTCTGAGCCAATTCAGCGGTAGAATAATACTTCGCCTTCAAAATGCAAAAAGAGGAGATTTAAACTCCGCAAAAACATGAAAACCCACCGTCCACAGCAGCTACAGTACCGGTTACAAATAAAGCAGCATCTGATAGTAAGTAATGAATGGTTCCATAAATCTCTTGCTGTTCTCCAAACCTTCTAAAAGGAGTCTTATTTATAACCTGCTGACCCCGTTCAGTAAAAGTTCCATCTTCATTCATTAGAAGAGAACGATTTTGATTAGAGATAAAAAATCCTGGTGCGACTGCATTCACACGTACTCCATCTCCGTATTTAAATGCCATTTCAGTTGCCATCCAACGGGTAAAATTATCGATTGCTGCCTTTGCATTCGAATACCCCAAAACACGTGTCAAAGCCTGACCAGATGACATGGATGAAAAATTTATAATCGAACCAGAACCTTGTTCTTTAAAAGCTTTTGTAAAAGTTAGGGTAGGCAGAACAGTGCCTTTAAGATTTAGATCCATAACTTTACTGTAGTCATCTATACTCAAGTCAAAGATTTCCTTATCTGGCCCTATGGTTGCACCCGGCATATTCCCTCCTGCCCCGTTAATTAAAGCATCCACGCGCCCAAATTTATTGATCACTTTTTCATATCCGGAACTCAGACCATCCTCATCAAGAACATCCGTGGTAATACCCAGGCACTCATCAGAGATTTTCTTAGCTTCAGCAATTACATAATCAACTTTTTCCTGATTCCTACCTAAGTAAACGACTTTTGCACCCTGCTCTTGCAAATACTTCGCTGCTCCACCTGCAAGAACACCAGTAGCTCCAGTAACAACAATTACTTTATCTCTAATATTAAATAAGTCTTTCATAAAAATTAATTACTCATCTACCTAACAACGCGAGCACCACCACCATCCATAACCTTCTCCACATCAGCCAGTGTGACCATAGATGTATCCCCGGGAGTAGTCATCGCCAATGCTCCATGTGCTGCTCCATAATTAACCGCCTTACATCCATCATGTCCCTGAAGAAAACCGTAAATCAAACCAGACGCAAAACTGTCTCCGCCACCTACACGATCCATAATTTCCAAGTTTTCACGATAAGTAGCTTCGTAAAACTTTCCATCCTGCCAACAGATTGCCCCCCAATCATTTAAACTCGCAGTCTTTACCGTTCTTAAAGTGGTGGCCGTAGCTTTAAAATTAGGAAACTCCTTAACAACTTGTGAAATCATTTTTTTAAAACTTTCTACTTCGATTGAAGAAATTGCTTCATCAACACCTTCAACTTCAAAACCAAGACAGGCAGTAAAATCTTCCTCATTACCAATCATCACATCAACATTTTTGGCAATCGCACGGTTCACCTTTTGGGCTTTTTCAATTCCACCAATTGATTTCCAAAGAGAAGGTCGATAATTTAGGTCGTAGGAAACTATTGTTCCATGCTTTTGAGCACACTGAACGGCTTCAGCAGTAACTTCTGCGGTGGATTCCGATAGTGCTGCAAATATACCCCCTGTATGGAACCATCGAACGCCCTGATTTCCAAATAAATCGTCCCAATCTATATCGCCAATCTTTAATTGGGATGCTGCTGTCAGTCCACGGTCAGGCACTCCAACAGCCCCCCTAATGCCAAAACCACGTTCAGTGAAATTCAATCCATTTCTAACATCCCGTCCAAGCCCATCATAAGGCACCCATTTAATGAGTGAAGTATCTACGCCACCCTGCAGAATAAAATCTTCAATCAATCTGCCAATTTCATTATCTGCAAATGCAGAAACTACTCCAGTTTCCATTCCAAAACAACGACGCAAACCACGGGCAACATTGTATTCTCCTCCACCTTCCCATGCACTAAAGCTGCGTGCAGTTCTAATCCTTCCTTCTCCTGGATCTAGTCTAAGCATTATTTCACCAAGTGAAATCAAATCATATCTGCACTCGTTCTTGGATTTTATTTCTAAACTCATAATATTTAATTTTAATTTGCTATCTCAAACTGAGAAATGTCCCATTGGTTTACTCCACAATCTGTGCCAATTTGATTAAATTCCTCAATTTCTTTTTCCGAAAAAAGAAGACCACCTGCTCTTTCAGATCGCTCTGCAAATTCAGCTTCAAATTGACCTGGAATAATACACTTCTCATTCCCTTCACTCAAAATATCATCCAAAATTGTTTTAATATTTTCTGACTGAGTTCTTCCATAAGCAAATGCACCACTACTAAGAGCATCTGGATGAATTACCTGAAAATAAAAATTGGGGGTGTGTTTATCACCATCCTTTATATGATGGCTTCGTAAAGTCGGTTTTGATGCACCAATAAAGCCCGCAACTAATTCATTAATTAATGAAAGGCCATATCCTTTATGAGCACCAAAAGGCTTTAATGCGGCTACCTGATTTGGATCTGTAGTTTCATTTCCATGGCTATCAACTGCGGCACCAGTTGGTAAACTCTTGCCTTCCCTTTTAAGTTGTTGAACACGCCCCATAGCAATCACTGATGTTGCCCAGTCTATGACTACTGGATAGCCAAGAGCTTCAGTGGTTGGAAAACCCCATGAATGAGGATTGGTACCGAGGGTCGGTTTAGACCCCATAAATGGAACTACTTCAGTTATGGAGGCTGTGCAGTTTGTATATGCTATGTATCCCCTCTTGGCAGCATCCATTACATATCCTCCTCCCCAAAGGTAATGAAATGCCTGATCTACAGAAACCTGGCCTATACCATATTTTTCAGCAAGATCGATACATGCATTCATCGCTTCATATGCAGTTGCCTGCCCCAACTTAAACTGACAATCCCAAACCTGAGATGCAGGAAAACGGGATTCCTTATTTACTATTTTTGCTGACGGCATGCATCCACCCACCTTGGAACCAAACAGATCATCTAAATGCAGTGCCTTAAGTGCATTATGTGTCCGAATTCCGTGGTGCGTTGCGTATGCTGCGAATTTTGCGGCTGCATCGCATTCACTCTTATCAAATCCTCTTTTGGAATAAGCCTTTTTTACTAAATCATTATGTAAAGATTCAGGAACAACATAAAAAGTTTCTTCTTTTAAATTCATAAAATTGTTAAATTATAAATATTTGACTAACGGAGCTTCATTCGCCTGTGCAAGTGGCTTTTCCCCTTTTAGAGCAAGAATCAAGTTCTTAGCAGCCATCCCAGCTTGTCTTTGAACAGATTCAAAAGTTCTTGAGCCGATATGAGGAGTGATAACTGAATTTTTTGCGTTAAGTAATGGATGATTTTTATTGGGAGGTTCCTGATCAAGAACATCTGCACCATATCCTCCAACAGCTTCGTTACTCAAAGCATCTGCCAAATCATTTGTATTTACGATTTCTCCCCTTGCGCAATTAAGAATGATCACGCCTTTCTTCATTTCATTAATCCTTTCTTTATTGATAAGATTCCGGGTTTCTTCAGTAAGATTAACATGTAAACTTATGACATCACCTAAACTCAAAGCCTCGTCAATATTTGAGCAACGAGTAACCTGATTTTTTGTTGCGAATTCATCATCCCAAAAAAGATCAAATCCAACAACTTTCATACCAAATGCACGAGCTCTCACTGCGACTTCTTTTCCAATTCTGCCCATCCCAATAATTGAAATTGTTTTTCCCATTATTTCATTGCCTGTAATCCTAACCCACTCACCATTCGAACAATAGTTTGCCTCAGCAATTAAATTTCTGGATAAGGCAAGAAGAAGTGCAAATGTATGCTCTGCAACTGTTGTATGATTAACTCCGGGACAAAAAGTTAATGGAATTTCTTTTTCAGAAACATAGTTAACATCAATTTTATCCAAACCTATTCCATATTTTGAGATTACTTTTAAGCGTGGAAGGGCTTTATCAATAACTGCTTTTGTAATTTCGTCATCTCCACACAAAAACGCATCGATATCACCGACAAGTTCCAACATTCTAGACTCAGACAGAGGTCCTCGCTCACAAACGATTTCAAAGCCTGCATCACTTAATAAATCATGATGAGGTCCATTAGTATCCTGGAAAGAAGTAGTGGTAAGAAGCAGTTTCATAGGGTTAATTTAGGGGTTAGCACTAAAGGCTTTACACGAGTTAACCCAAACGTCAATTTAGAATAGATTTTCGATTTAAATCCTGTATTTTCACACTTTTTTTTAGGTATATGTGGTCAAATCTTATTTTTTTTCTAACGGTCAACTTTACATTCTTCATTACTTTAAAAGGAGAAGAGAATTGGATGGATTTGTTCAACGGTGATGATTTAACTGGTTGGCATAATCCTTATCCACACGGAGAGTTTAGAGTTAAAAAAGGAATCATAGAATTGGTTGCTAATAAAAAATTCTTCTTGGCTTATGATCAGAAATTTAGCGATTTCATTCTTAAAGCAGAAATCAAACTTCCTAAGGGAAAAGCAAATTCAGGATTTCTTTTCCGATCACAAAAAAAAGAGAATGGTACTTTATTTGGATACCAAGCAGAAGTCGATGGTTCTGACAGAAAATGGTCAGGTGGTCTTTACGATGAAGGAAGACGTGGTTGGATTCATCCCAAAAAGCCAATTGAAAATATCTACAATAAGTACAAATGGAAAGATGTAAGAAGGAACGCTTTCAAAAGAAATGAATGGAATCGTTATAAAATTCGTTGTGTGGATGACCACATACAAATCTGGGTAAATGACATAAAAACTACTGATCTCAAAGACTCTACTGATAAGAATGGATATATCGCTATTCAACACCACGGAGAAAAAGGGCAAATTTACAGATTTAGAAATATCCAAATCCTAGAACTTTAAAACCTAATTATCTAATATTTATTTTATCAAATGAATGGATTTAAGCACAAAATTGGAATAATCGGAGCCGGAGTAATTGCCGACTTTCATGCTCTTGCAATCCAGGCAATGGAAGGAGCAGAACTAGTCGCAGCTTACGCTCGTAAGAAGGATAGAGCCAACGCATTTGCTAATAAATATAATTGTAGTGGATACGATAATATTAACGATTTCCTTGCTCACCCCGAAATGGAAATTGTCACAATTTGCTCGGTCAGTGGAGTCCACCTTGACCATGTTTCTCTAGCTGCTAATGCCGGTAAACATATCATTTGTGAAAAACCTCTTGAGATAAATACTCAAAAAATCGATCAAATGATTGAAATTTGTGAACAAAATAATGTTTTTCTCTCCGGTATTTTTCCAAGACGTTTCAATGATTCGACCTATATTTTCAAACATGCTATTGATCAGGGAAGACTTGGGAAGATTGTTCTTTGTGACACAGCAATCAAATGGTGGCGTTCACAAGAATACTATGACAGTGGTGCATGGAGAGGCACTTGGGATTTAGATGGTGGTGGTGCACTAATGAATCAGTCTATACACACTATTGATCTAATGCTTCACTTAATGGGAGATGTATCTGCCGTATCAGCCTCTGGTGGATTGGAAGCACACAAAGGCATAGAGGTTGAAGATGTTGCTGTAGCAATCATTGAGTTTAAATCTGGTGCCCGAGGTGTACTACAAGCGTCAACCGCCTGCTATTCAAATTGTGGATTACCCGCATCCATTCACATCTGCGGAGATCAGGGGTCGATAATGATGGTTGATGATAAATTCAGTATTTGGGATTTACAAAACCATGTTCCATCTGACGATAAAATTTTATCCGAGCATGGTGTTTATGAAAATACAAAGGGTGCTGGTGCTGCTGACCCTAAAGCTATTGATTTCATTTGGCATCAAAGAAATTTTGAAAATGCCATTGAAGCAATAGAACAAGGAAAGAAACCTGAAATTGACGGTATGGAAGGTAGGAGAGCGGTAGAACTAATCAATGCAATTTATGAATCCATTAAAAATGGAGGCGAAAAAATATCTCTTTAATTAACTATCAAATTTTATAATTATGTATTTAACTGGTATTGCAGACGAAGCATCACAAGATATAAAAGTCCAAATTGAAGTAACTCGTAACTTAGGGTGGAATGCCATAGAATCTAGGTTCGTAAATGGCAAAAATATTCACGATCTGGACGAAGAAGAATTTGATAAAACTTGTGAAACTCTCGACGGAAGTGGTGTTTATATAAATGCATTTGGATCAGCTATAGGTAATTGGGGAAAAGATGTTAGGGATGACTTTTCAATCACCGAGGCAGAAATAAACCGAACTATACCAAGAATGAAAAAACTTGGCGCAAAGTTTGTTCGCATCATGAGCTATAAAGTTCTAGATAGCTCTGATCAAATGGTCGATGAAAGGATCCGAAGACTTGGACTAATACTAGATGCATTTTCCGCAGAAGGAATTTCTGTGGTACATGAAAACTGCATGAATTATGGAGGTATGAGTTGGCAACATACTCTTGAATTGGTGAATGCATTACCGGGGCTAAAATTGGTTTACGATACTGGTAATCCAGTATTCGCTAGAGATCGATCAAAAGAAGGAAATCCATGGCAAGACCCATGGGAATTTTATCAGAAAATAAGGGAACACATTGCTTATGTTCATGTCAAAGATTGTAATGCTCCCTCTTTCGATGAAAATAATAAAGAAGTTTACACCTATCCAGGGGATGGTCAGGGTCAAATTATGAAGGTTTTAACTGACTTGATGGAATTCGGTTATAATGGGGGGATTTCAATTGAACCACACTTAGCAGCAGTTTTTCATGACACTGATGCCGACACAGGTTCAAAGGAAGACCCCATTGAAATTTATTTAAAGTATGGAAGAAAACTAATGACAATATTGGACGCAATAGGATTTGAGTACAAACCCTACCAACCCTAAAATTGGAAGCTAAATGAATTTCAAAAATAACTGAAAATAAAGATATTATATTACTTTTCGAAATTCAATTTTAGTGAACTTTTGTATATTGTTAATTTTAGCCTTTAAAACACCGTCCTGAACCTTTGTTTCAGGAATATTTATTATGCGTGAGTCCTGATCGCTACCACTCTTACGATTTAAATTTTTTGTCTCTGCCAATACCTTGTACTTGGTACCATTGCCAAAACCTTCACCCCGGAAATCGATCAGGGAATGATCGTTATTGTAATATTTACCATTTTGGATTCTAGCTGGAATCGAAACATCTATTGCACCTTTTCCATTAGCTCCACTGGCATAAATCAAAACCGTAAAAGTTTTCTTTGTTCGATTGTATGATGAAATGCTATACTGCTCATCCCCAGTCATTCCTGAACCAGAAACAAGAATATCATTTCCAGTCTCCCCTTTAATTGCATGCCTAATTACTTCGTCTGATCCACCTGTAATCTGAGAATACCATCTCCAGACATAATAATGTAAGTGATTAGGATCTCCAGGGTTTATATAGTTCTTTTCGGTAAATGGAAGTCCGCTTTTAGGAACTTCGACGGGATTAAAAGTGTTATCCGATGAACCGCGTAGACCAATCTTTCGGGTAATAATATCAGGACCTCCATCATTAGACGGGATCACCCATTCAGGTTTCAACTTTTTAACCCGACCGTTGTAATCAACCCTCTTAACCAACCCCATCGACCAACGGCTTGAATTATCGCACCATGGCATATTTACGGTGTTTAATCCGCGTTCTAAAACCTTACCAAAAATTGTCACAGTTTTATCGAATGCATCAACTTCATTTTTTACCCTGTCACCATTCACATCATGGTTATTGGATGAATTATCCCAAACTATCCATGACTCTGAGGAAAGTATTTTTTTTGAAAAATAATTTGCCTTATCCAATTTAGAACGGGCCAGATCATACTGAGTCCAGCAATTTGGAATAATTTTACTATCCATTTTACCATATCCGTTAGCATGATCGGATATATTGAGATTAAGTGCATCAACGACTTTCATTACTTCCTTATTTTCAATTAGTTGATTATAGTAATCATCAACTGCTTCCGCACCCCGCCCCTTTAGACCGGCACGAGAACCACATGGCTGGCATGGAGATGTTCCTGAAGTTGAAACAATTACTGGAGTTTTTGGTTCCGAGTCGTAAACCTTACGAATTGCTTTACCACCGTTTATAAAGATTTCATCAATTATAAAATCCATACCTGCTCCATTCATCATACCCTGAAGATTTACCTCATGGTATAATTGAAATGCATCGACCCTTCCCTTGAAATGCTTAGCCATCCGCTCTGTAAAAGCTGGATACTCCCCAACTCTCGGCTTCCAAGCTCCTGCTTTGCCAGACTCAGAAGCCCAACCAGGGCAATGCCACATGACAAGTTCAGTTTTAACACCTCTAGCTACACATGCATCAACTGCATTCTCTATGGCTTTTAAATAACCAGATATATTTTTTTTATAATCTGTGTGAGATTTAGTAGGCTCTGCAGCATTCCAACTTACCCAAAATTGAGCATAACTACTGTGTTCTGAAATTAAGGGTCTTTCTGCATCGTATGTATCACAACCAACTAAACCAAATGGCTGCCAACGAACACCGATATGCATATGATCTGTCGTCCAGTTGTAGGAATTTGATTTTGATTGAGCAGCATCAACAAAAAACTGATGAGGGCTGAATAATGAAATAAGCGTTAGTTTTGAGGATAACAGAAACAATCGTGTAGACATAGCAAGTTGTTTGAAATTTGGGAGAAAAAAGCGATTACTCAGTAGAAACAATCGATAAGTTTGATTTTACATTAAATCTAAAAACCAAGGTGAAGTAAATTCATATCTTCTTTGACATTAAAATCCGTAAGAAGATAAATCAAATAACATATAATTTATGTGTTTAATCAAATTATAGATCGATTTGGAGGATTATATGGGCTCACTCCTAATGAAGCATTAAAATCAGATTTAATTAAAAAAATCAGCCTTGATCTTATCGAAGGTAAAGTTGTGATTATTGATTTTAAAGACTGCAAATTTAAAACAAGAAACCCGAAAATTGTAAGTATCTGTAAATAAGTACATTTGCATCTTCATAAATTTTATATGCGGAATATTGGATTTTTTGAAATCGCGAATAACCTATTCCATATGAAATTTTTATCAATTATTGTTTTAAGTCTTTTATTTTCAATAAATGCCTTTTCGCTCTCGAAAATTACGATTTCGGGCGATGATAAAATGCAATTTAGTTTAAAAGAATTTGAAGTTAAAGCGGGTGAGCCAGTTGAACTTATTTTCAAAAACGAGGGTAAGCTACCTAAAATTGCTATGGGTCATAACCTAGTCATTCTCAA
>MDSZ01255921.1_pt1 | contig 10837 bp, 28 predicted proteins | sample 811201 | NCBI WGS metagenome assembly MDSZ01 (sample SAMN05326647, study PRJNA326480) | marine metagenome | isolation source: seawater | place: Indian Ocean: North | collected 2010
AAACTATCGCAAATAGAATGTTGCGTCAACAAGTTTCTTGGCGCTACCCGTAGTGTGTTCGTTGAGCGCAACACTATATAGGGTGAGTTACGCGATAGCGCAGGTTCAACCTGGAGTATGGAGTATAGCTCACTGAGGTGTAACACAACGTAACGCTGGTAGTGTTACGCGATATTGTAACTTCAAGTTAGGTTATCGAGCAACGTAACACTGTAACACTGATTTCGTGTTGAGTATATACATATAGGAATGTGTTGCGTGTGAATGGGTAATCGATGTTCTTTGTGCCTACTGTCACCCGCGCGCTACGTACATGTAATCGAAAAAGAGTGTTACAGTGTTACACTTGTTTATATGGTAGGTTGAACCTTTGGTTTGCCGTAACACTGGTGGTGTTACACAGTGTTACGCTGTGTTACGGGTTGTTGATAGGTATCGGGTGCGGTAAGATGGGGTCATGGAAGATGAAGTAGAGACGCCCCGTATGCCCGCTGTGCCTGCCGAAGGGCTGCAGGTGGTACCGCGTACCGTGGTTCCAGCAGGAGAGGCTGAGGTGGTATCCATGCTTGCGGAGCAGGCTCGGTTCGATGGCAATGATCGGATGCGCGACGTAGCGAAACAGCTTCTGGGTGCTGGATATACTGTAGCGACTACCGCCAGGAGGCTTGGGATCCGTCCGACTACCGTGTGGGGCTGGTCAAAAGAGCCTGACTTTGTAGAAACTATACAAGCTGGAGCGGAAAGGCGTAAGAATATACTGGGTGAAGGTCTCCAGGAAGCCGCCGAAGCTGCGCTGAGTGCGCTACTCGAGGTCGCAACTGACGTAGCAGCCCAACCACGGGACAGAGTTAAAGCCTCAGAAGCTATTTTAGATCGATGTGGTATCACACCCCAGTCTGAATCCTCAGAAACCAGGGTAGGTGTTACAGTAGATGTGGATTTCGACGAAAGATTAGCCAGGATTGTCGCGGCAAGCGCGTCATCTGGCTCTAAATAACTGATTTCAAAGGAGAAATCATGCACAGCAGCGCCCCAAAACTCCTAATCATCGCTAAACGAGAGGTCATGGGTGAGGAAATGCCCGACTTTAGCGGCGATTCCTACGTAGAAGCTAAGAAAAAGGCCGTCGAGTCGGGCGATCCACCAGATAAAGAGTATTCTGACGACCCACGCGAGGCTATGACGGAGATGATCAAGCAATTACGCAAGGCATCCAAGCTTCACGCCGGTCAAGCGGACAAGTTGATGGAGATTTGCGAGCAGATGTTTGGTGAGTCCAAGGAAATGGCCGACTCCGATGCAGATATGGACGATGAGAAGCCACACAAGTCCTATGGCGACCACAATCCGTACGGATCCCACAAGAAGTACTGAACAGAAGCGCCCGATCAGTGGAGAGGTACCGATCGGGCGCAATGTTTTTGTTCGGACTGACCTCGGCGGTCGATTAAAGTTTAACGGCACTACATGTAGTGTGTCAAACTTTCCTGGACGCTAACAAAATTAGCTGACTCCCATGCAGATGCTGCCCCCCAGTGCTCACCACACCTGTGCCCCGAAGGAACGTAAAGAAAAAGGGGCCGAAGCCCCAGGTCAGTTGACTATCTTGCTACATGCTTCCAGGAAGATGAAGACCCAGATGATCAGCGCAGTGTAGTCGTACATGTCATACATTAGAAAGGCACCTCCTTTAGGTTGTTGTCGTCAACCCATTTATCATTGGCGATGAAGAAGCCTGGTCCGGCTTCGTCGTCATTTAGAACGTGTTGTATGATTTGAATCATGCTGAGCATTTCTTCGATGTCGATTGGTACTGGCATTAGTGAATCAAGAATCCGATTACCGGAACTCCTTCGTGTGTAGTTGGGTCGCATAGTCCGCATGTGTTGCAGTCTCTTCGTCCGACTTGCGCTGGGCACAGCACAACCTTGCGGCCCTTGGGTGTAGTGTATTCCTGGCCGGACCATTCCGGCACTGACTTAAGTTGTTGTTTCTTTGAGCCTGGAGCTTTCGCTGTGGTGATTGTTACGGCTGCGCGCCAACCTGAGTCGACCGCCTGGTCCGCATCTTCCAATGAATCCACCGACGCCATTGTCAGCCCACGCAAGTGGGAACCTTTGCTGCTCCAGAAGTGGTTGTATATCAGCATTCCCTTGAGCCCTGCCGCCTTCACTTTCTCGTGCGCTTCTTTCACAGCTTCCCGATCGAAGATGTTGGGGTCGCCACCCACTGCTGCACGTATGTACCGCGCTGCTCTTCGGGCGTTCTCCAGCGCGTATGTCAGCGTGTACTCGCCGGGGTGCCGACGAGCGCGTTCACGCATTGACTTATGGGCTCCCTGCGTTTGGCCCTGCCAATAGTAACAACCACCTCCTTCTCCAGTCTCTGGATCTTTACGCCGCCACTTGCACCCAGCGCATGACGCTTCTGTTTCTTCTTTAGTATAACCGATATACCCCTGTGGTATATTGCCGGTCTTGATGTTCCCTGATGTGGGACGCCATAGCATCTTCATCATTCACCTCTTTATAAAATACTTGCTATGTCTTCGTATGTTGGGCACCCTTGACCATCGTTGTGCCAAGGCTCCCCCAGGTTCAGGCAGACGCCGTGTTGGTCGAATATATCGAAGAACGAATCAGGATCATCAGCTAACGCTTTGCCCTCCCAGTTCACGGTTACAAAGTAATACTGACCGTCGATTAGGTATTGTGCGATTGTTTCAGTATGACAGTTTCCCATCACTCACCTCCAATCTGCATGTCTTGAATGTCGGTAATCTCCGTGTCAACGATTTGACTGTGAGCGAACGAGTAGTCCAACTCACTCACAATCTCTTGCACCGAGTCTTCCGTCTGGCCCGGTTGCAGGGACAGCTTCACTTTTATGTAGACGTAGTTTTCATTATCGATGTTGTGCATCACTCACCTTCCTGGACGAACCCGGACCCGTCGATTTTCACGTCGGTGGTTGGGTACGTCGTTGACTCAGGAAGCTCTACCACTTCGTCGAGAGTCCAGCCGCCTTCGTGTCCCGCGTGAAACTCATCACCGTCAGACCTATCGTAGTACGAGTGAACTGCTTCAACTCCGGGAGCGTCTACGGTCAATGTGTATGTCTTTACCGACGAACAGTGGATTATATATCTAGGCATCTTTAAGTCCTTGGGCCCTGGTCGTATCGATTCCAGTCGGATTCGTAAGTCTCGAGTTTGGTTGGCTCACGCCAGTTATAGACGTAGGCTACTGGTTGGTATGTGTCGGTTGTTGTGAAGTACTGTGCTCCCAATGCAGCAAAGTCGCTCCATTCACAAGGCATGTCTGGCGCGTGTTTCAACACAAAGCTTGTGTGTTTATACGGATTGTAGGTAACTGGGACGCGCTTTGTGAGTGCCAGTCTGTGATGAAAGATGTGATCGAAGTAGTTGTCTTTGTTCAGCAGTGTGCCTCGGGCAAAAGCATGAACATTCTTTTTTCCTTCTCGACGAACTCGTCTGTTTCCTGCAGGCTGGACAACCCAGGTTACGTCTTTCAGTTGCACGGCTGCTCGGTGTTGAATCACTTTGCCTTTGTGTCGTACGCTCCAGCATTTCTTGTGTAGATTCCAGTAGACTTCAACTCTCATCGGTCATCTCCTTTTCGACGGTAAGTTCCATTGCTTCACGCAATAGGTTCCAGTCAATGTCGTTCATGTCGCCACCATCTTCGGAGGCGATGAGCACATGTTCAATTACGTCTTTTAGTTTTTGGATGGTGTCGTTTACTGTGACTCCCATGGGTTCTCCTGTGGTTTAAGGGTGCAGGGTTTTGGGTCTATGGATTACCCTGCGAACCATAAGGACTACTTGGCCTCACCTACGTCGATGTATTCACGTACCTCCAGGTTGAACTCTGGGATGTATGCGTCTTGGGCAGAACCACCAGACATGGCGATAGCCTTGGTTGCATGGTCGATACCGGCGTAGTGACGGAATCGATTGATTGGTGCGGTGCGCTGTCCAGTAGCAGTAACGGCCTGGTATGCGGAGAACAAGTTGTTGCCTCCGTGGTCGTCGTGCAGTTCACCATTGTGACATGCATCCCAGTACTTGAGACCTGCTGACATCTCGTTGATCTTGAGAAGTCGACGCCCGGTGAGTACACCGAGGTATGCGAAGAACAAGTCGTTGGTCATTGGAATGTCTCGCCATTCCTCGATCATGCGGACTCGCTCGAGCACTGGAGTGATGGACTCGTTGGTGAGTTCGTCGAGCATCTTACCAAGTGTTGAGAACACGTTGGTTGTGTGCTTTGCGCTGATCATGTGGTCAGCGGAGAAGCAGCCGTTCGCGCAGATGAATGGTGCGTGACCGATGCCTGCCTGGTTAGCGATGCTCTTGTCATAGCTGGATCGAAGAGCCAGTGTAAGAGCAAGACCAGGAATCTCGGATTCGAATCCGATCATTCCAAAGAGTTGGGTACCAGATTTGTTGAGTGCGTATGTCTCGAACGAGGGATCTCGATCGAGTACCGCAGCCATTGAGTCTCGAGCACCATCGATGAATGATGCGTAAGGTACAGGCTGGTATGAAACGTTACCGGACTTCTCTCGGTATGTAGTTTCTGGTACTTCGATCTGGCAGACATCGTCGTACGTTGCGCGGTATGCGTCAGGTGCTCCGATCAAGCAGATCTGCTTGGACTTTAGCTCGGGTGGTGGTGCTACTCGAGCGCGGTTGAGGTCGGTGTTGAGACGTTCGATTGATTGAGGTTGCATGTTACTCTCCTGTGTAGTTAACGAGTTGCTCGAATTGGGTTGACATGTTGTCCAGGCGATCCATTTCGCCAGTCTTGAATGTCTCTTGCATGATGGGTTTCATCATTGTGTTGTGGATTAGTTTGTGCAGTAGTGCAGCATCCGACTGACTGATCTTCATATTGAAGACCAGATCAACGTGTAGCTCTGTGTTCATTAGTCTCTCCTGGGTGGTGGCATTGATGGTTGGTTGACATCGCCGTTGATGCTGAATGGGTTGTGAGGTTCTTCGGCAGCGGCTTCTCTGATGGCCATCCCGATGATGGACTTCAATCCATCAAGTCGGAGTTGTTCCTCTTCCATGCAACTGACCAGTGTGTCATTGTGCTTGCCGAGTGGGTTGAGTTGGAATACAGCGCGCGCTTTTGCTGTGTCAGCTACGGCGCGGCGGTATGCTTCGATGTTGTCGTCAATCATGTGGAGCATTGTGTCCATCCTATTAGTGTTTGTACTTGGCGTAGTGCTTCTGGATTGTGGCCACCTACGTGCCAGTTGTGGATTTGATCGTGGTGTAGACCAGCTTCTCCGCAATAGCTAGGACCGTTTTTCCAGTTGTAGATTGTGGCGATTACACCATTCTCAAACTCGAGTACCCATTCCCAGTCTACCTTGTAGCTGTCCATGTCTAAGCATTCGCCAAATAGTTTGACCAGTTGTGAGTAGTCTGCTTCGATGTACCCTTGGAGATGAGTTCCCCAAGGGTCAATTTGTTTGTCGTTGTGAGTTACGTATTTCATGTTGCTCTCCTACTCGCGGACCAGGATGATTTCGCGTGATTGTTTGATGAGCCATCTCAGCTCATCGTCGTTCAGTTCTTTGAGCCAATCGAGGTCGATGACTACCTCGGCGTCACATTCAAAGTCTTGTACTTCGACGTCAACGTAGTTGTCTTGGACTGTGATACTCACGTCGGCTGTTTCTACGTAGACTGTGCCTGCCCATTTGAGTTGGGATACTTGGAACTTTTTCATTACTCACCTCCTTGGACTAGCTTGAGTCCCTTCTCTGTTTCTGTGTTGTCGTAGACATCGACATCTTCGAGTGTGACGAGGCCGTCGAACTTGGTGCTGCCGGATCGCTGGATCTCGCGGTAAGGCATGATGTCGTTGAGTCTTTGCTCGAACTTAGATTGTCCGTTCTTGACTTCGAACTTGCCTTTGCGGATTTCGTCGAGGTCTGCGACCAGGCGGTCGAACGTGACATCGTTGATGCGGTCGAGTAGATAGCGAACGATGTGTGCTGATCCACCATCGTTACGCCGGTTGCTGACTCCAGCCTCGCCCTTCTTAAGCTGACCTTCAATAGTGACGGTCATCTTGATCGGGTAAGTTCCGGCCTCCAGGTCGTTGGCAAGTGCGTCAGCGTTCTTGCCGTTGTTGAATTTGCGTAGAGTCTCAAGGTACATAGCGGGAACCTGCATGGTTTCCTCCTGTGGTTTAAGGTTCGGGGTTAGTATACCGTAGCGGTATAATGTCGTAAAGACAATTCTCAGATTAATTTCTACGAGGATCAATCGCGGTGAAGTACGCGACTGTGAAGAGTGCTGTGAGAATCAAGAGTACTGGTGTTAGAAGCAAAGACATGTTGTCTCCTAGAATGGTTTGAATGAATCGAAGGGATCTGCACCCATTGCAGACATTTCTTCGCGGAGTCTTTCGACCCGTCTCTCATGCAGAGTCACCAACCCCCACCCCTCGTGGTGTGCGGGTGCGGAGAGTATGGCGTCCTCGAGAGCTTGTTGTGCCTTGAGGTAGCGTTGACGCTTGGCCCGTCTGTCGAGCCAAGGAAAGAGGTAGAAGATGATCGCGGCTGTTGAGCCGATGAGGAAGATGTTGAGGATGTAGAACCCGTCCATGACGTTCTCCTTAGTAGTGGTCGTAGTAGTCGATCTCTTCCAGGAGGACTTCGAACCCTTGAGCTTCGTAGTCTTCCAGAGCTTGGAGGAAGTCATCGACTGAGTGGTAGTGCTTAGCGCCGCCGAGCCGTGCGCTGCTGTCGTGGAAGGGGCTGTACATGTCATGCACTGCGATGAAGTCTACGTAGTGTGCTTTGTCGAGGATGTGTGCTTGCATTGGTGTGTAAGTTCTCTTGAACATGGTCTTCTCCTTGAGGTTGAGGGTTACCCCCACGGCCTAAGCCGTGAGGGTAGAGTCGATGGCGATGTCGCTGACGTCGCCTACGTTGACTGAGCGTCCCAGAATATCGACGTAGTCGTCTTTGGGATTGTTGTTTGTCTCGGTCTTCTTCTCCCAGAAAGGTCCAACCTGTCGTGAGGATGGCTTGCCTTGCCACTCCTGGACCTTGTAGTGTCGGTCGGAGAAGAGGATGGGCTCGTTGTACCACCGTTCCTTCTTGCCGATGGAGAAGGTGGACATCTCGTTGTTGAGCCAAGGTCGCATGTGCCGTGGCATCTTCATCGCGATGCGTCGCGCTGTCTCCAGGTTGTCGGTGTAGTAGTGGATGTTCTTCGTCCCAGTCTCTGGGTCGATGAGGACTCGAGCTACTACCTGGTCGTAGGTTTGACCGTTGTTGACGGTCTTGCCGTGGACGATGGCGTCGGACTTCATGAAGTGCGAGACTTGTGAGACGGTGAGTCGAGTGGGGCGAAGAAGGCGGCGAAGAAGTTTAGATTCACGGGTCATTGTAAGCTCCGGTTGTTTTGAGTGAGTTTGTTTCCGGGTCCATCCCGAAGACGAAATGAATGACGCATTGTGTGAGTGGAGTGCAGAGATTTTTTAGGAGGTAGTCCGTAGGAAACCTCAAAAATCTTTGCACGTAGCGAGGACTATGCGAGATTGAATGGAGCGAGGGTGGGCCTGGGAACACAGTCACGATCCACCGGAGGTACGATTCGCCGAAGAGAAACTTTTCCCGTTGCGTTTGTTTGGATCAATCCACCCCCCGTGTGTGAGAGAAGAGTTGCTGTGTTGTGCTGATGTTGTTGTTCCACCAAGTGTGTTGTGTTGTGTTGTGTTTGTGTGCCGGTGCCGGGAAGAGTGCGACGAGTTGCCGATCTTGGTGGGGGGGCTACCCCCCTTTTGATTTTTTAAGGTTCCTTTTTTGGGGGGCCCTTTCCGAACCGAGACTATTTTTCAAAACACCTTACCATAGTGGTATTACCATCTTGCTACGGAGGTTATTGCGTGGTAGTCTGTCGAACTGGAGGCATTCGTGCAGACAATCGAAGTACCAATCGACGATCAAATCCTCGCGCAACTAGATGAGCTTGTGCCTGTCATCAGTGATTCCGACGCTGTACGGGAGCTTGGCATGGTGGTTACTCGCGCCACGGTTGCGCGGCTCGCACTGGTTCGCGGGTTACGCTCTCAAAACTTGGCCCCACCCCCTCCGGGGGCCCCAAAGGACTCCGCTCCTACCACCACTACCCACTCAAAAGCCCCTGACAACGACGCAACACCCACTGTGGTTGAAGTTACCGAAGAGGTTGAACTCGACAACGCTGGGATGATCCGCAGCCCTGAGGGTTGGAATCGATGGAAGGAGTCTGAACGGATACCTGAGTCCCACACAGACATACATTCTTACTATGATCGTCAAGGTTGGCGTCGTTATTGGGGTCGTTCTGGAGATGAGACAATGGTTTTCTATTGGTCTCCTGACCCAACGCTTCAAGATGTTATCGCTTATGATGGCCAGGATGTATCGGGTAAGACAATCAAGATTCAAGAAACTCCATACGGACCAGGTCACATTGTTCCGCATGGTTGGAGTGTGTGATGACTATTGAGACCCCGACATCGGGCGAGATTATTGAGACGTTGGAAGAACTAAACCCCGAAGCCATCTTGTATGACGGATTTGATGATGCCGTTGTGGGGATGATTGCTCGGTGCGGAACTGAGCCGTTGGCGTTGTACGATCGAGAAAAGTGTATCGAGATACTGATGGCTAAGGGCGCGAGTCACGAGGAAGCTGAGGACTATTTTTGCTACAACGTAGAAGGTTGTTGGGCAGGTCCACATACTCCGTTCATAGGATCTTTTAACCTTAACCCTGTGGGTGTTAGGTTTCCTCCAGGTGAGTTTACACCTGTCGAGAACAAAGAAGATGCGGCTGAGGTATTCTTGGGTACGTATGTCCATCCTCCTGTGGGTTCAGAGGAATAGTTGTGCCTTTATACGTATTCAAGTGTGAAGACTGCGGTAAGCGGGTCGAAAAACTGATGCCTTTTGATGGTCCGACTCCTTCATGCGAGACTTGCTTATGTGAGATGAAGAAGCAAATCGCGGCGACTAACTTTGCGTTGAAGGGGTCTGGGTGGGCTAAAGACAACTATGGGCTTAAAGGTAACGATTAGTTATGGTATTTTAGTGACGAGGTTTCTATGGGTTTCTTTAAAGAATTAGGCGAAGACTTTAAAAAAATCGGTAAGGGTATCAAGAGAGGTCTTACTGGTGACCTTACTCCGTCGACTAAAAGTGATAACAGTAAGCTTATCAAGCAGGCTGAATTAGCCCAGATGTTGAACAAGCGGCGAAAAAACATAATGGCGCAACGAAAGCAGAAAGCTGCGGATAAACGAGAGCGCGAGGGTTTCTTGGCCTCAGAGACAATTTAGGATTTTAAAATGGCAAAAGAGTTTCCAGACCTAAACAAAGATGGAAAGGTCACCAAGGCAGATGTTTTGATTGGTCGTGGTGTTGGCGACAAGAAATCTGAGAAGCGTGACAAGATCAAGGCTGCGGTCAAAGACAAGAGAAAGTAGTCTGCGTTAGGCCATGCACAGATTGACGATCCAACGCACAAAGTATTATCATAGGATTGCCGGAGAATATCATGGGAAAGCAAACCAAGAAGAAGTCAGGCGAGTCACAGATGCTGGAGAGCAAGGCGGCTAGACGTCGTCGCGAGGAAGCTCGGAAGAAGCTAAGTGATGTGGAACGTGGAGAGGGTCGAAAACCAGAACGGAAGCCCCGCATGGGCACGCAAACAGAATCCCCTATTGCCAAGGCATCTGTACCTTTGGAACCGTCGGTAGTTGGTGGTGGTCAGCTTGTCAGCCCAGAGCAGCAATCGATGGAAGAGGCGATGATGGAAGAGCGTGTGGCGGCTCAAATAAAGGCTCGGAAAGAGGCTCGAGACAAGTTGAATAAGGAAGTGGCGGGGGCAAGGGAGCAAGATGCTGTCGACCAAGTCGTGAGGGACCGGTCAGAGAACGAAGCGCGTAGACGACGACTGATGGAGATGGCTGAAAACTATAGTCGATTACAGTTTGAAGGTGGCCCCTCGAAGGTGCAATAGGAGGTTTATATGTATACATCAGCCCTTGCAGCGGGTGTGGAGGGTGCAGTTAAGTCGTTGCGAGACGACACGGAGCCGGCAGGTTCTGTAAAGGGTACTGCTCGGGGTTCTGGTCCAGACTATAGTAGTGGTCTGTATGATTCGTACCGCTATTCGTACGGCGCTAACCCTCCTATGAAGGTTCGAGAGCGTGAGACTCAACCACTCAAAAGCAAGCGTGATAAACTTTTAGATGCTTTCCGGGCAAGGCAAGTAGCAAGTGCGGTTTCAGGTTTGGGTAATTCAGTGGTGTGAGGTAGGAGTGTTATTATGTTCGTTGATTTAGATTTTTTGAACAAGGCAGTAGAGGGAGCCGCTAAGGCTAAAGAAGAGGGTAAGCTAGGTAAGGGGCTTACTGAACGTCAACTATTGGCGCTAAGTAAATCATCACTTCTTAGTCCCTTTGGTGGTGGCGGCGGCGGGGGCGGTCTTCTTGGCATGCCAAGTTATTACGCGACGAAAACGTTCGAGGATAAACTACGCAAGCGTAGGGATCAGCGCCGAGCCAAAGAGTTGTCGGCGTATAGGGACGTTTAAATGGCTAAGTTATACGAAATCGACGATCTCAGCGAAACTCCTGAATACAGCAAGTTGACCTCAGGTGATCGTGTTGCGCTTGGGAAGCGTAGAGGCAAGCAACTAAAGAAGAGGGGTTTACTGTACAAGGGGGTTGACTTTAGTGGTGAGCCAACGGAGACACCTGTAGATATGTTTGGTAAACCTCAGAAGCATGGGACGATGG
>MDSZ01023029.1_pt1 | contig 10836 bp, 14 predicted proteins | sample 811201 | NCBI WGS metagenome assembly MDSZ01 (sample SAMN05326647, study PRJNA326480) | marine metagenome | isolation source: seawater | place: Indian Ocean: North | collected 2010
CTGGCAAAGCGCCACTAAAGTAAACGCAAACGATGACGTTTATCCTCTAGCTGCATAAGCTAGACGGGGTATGGGCTCCACCTTGTTATCCAACGGGCCCCTTACAATAGAAAGGAGAAATCGAATGGATGTCCAAGAGATTTTAACTTATGTAATTGCAAGTTTGTTATTGCTATCACCGGCGACAAGTGACCCTAGACCACCTTTACAGGAAGTTGCTGTAGAGGCAAAACGGGTAGAAGAAAAAATCGTTGTAGTGGATGAACGAGATATAATTTGTTTATCCAAGAATATATATTTTGAAGCTCGGGGAGAAAGTGTCGAGGGTCAAATTGCTGTTGCTCATGTTACCATAAACAGGGTGCGACACAAAAAATTTCCAAACACTGTCTGTGGCGTGGTTTACGATGCAAAGAAATGGGAAGAACATCCCATAAGAAACAAATGTCAGTTTTCTTGGTATTGTGATGGTAAGTCTGATGAGATACATGATTGGAAAACTTATAATCAAATAACTAACGTAGCTAGAAAGGTTATGTTAGGTGAATACGAAGATAATACTGGCGGGTCAACTTTTTATCATGCTAACTATGTTAGTCCAGATTGGTCTCAACACATGAGTTTGGCAGTAGTTCATGATAGTCACATTTTTTATAGGATGCCATAATTGGCTACTCATAATTTTATTGTAACTGGTGGTTGTGGTTTTATAGGTTCTCATTTAGTTGAGGCTCTCGTACTCCACGGTCAAAATGTTTTGGTTGTTGATGACTGTAGTAAAGGACATCACAAGATAGAACATAAAAGTGTGAAATATTTGCATCAAGAGGTTCAGAGAGTTTTACCAACTGGAACTTTTGATGCAATTTTTCACCTTGCTGCGACACCTAGAATAAGATTATCACAAAAAGACCCCTTCAATTCTATTACCAACAACATCTCTTCAACCACCGCTGTTTGTGAGTGGGCTAGAAGAATGAAAATACCACTGTTTTTTGCTGCGTCATCAAGTACACAATTTCTTGATAAGATGCAAAACCCCTACACGTTTAGTAAAAGTGTTGGTGAAGATGTCTTGGAATTATATAGAGAATTGTATGGCATAAACTATCACATGTTACACTTTTACAATGTATATGGGCCAAGGGAAGCGGACTATGGAGAATACAGCACCGCAGTCAGAGCATTTAAAAAGTGCGTAGAAAGTGGAGAACCAATTCGCGTGTTCGGTAGTGGCAAAAAAGAAAGAGACTTCACTCACGTTTATGACGTAATTGATGGAATCATGCAACTGATGACAGAGAAGTCAAAACCACAACATGTTCATCTTGGAGCTGGTAATCCTAAAACAGTCCTTGAAGTAGCAAAGGCCTTTGATCATCCCATAGTTCATGAATTTGATAAGCGGGGAGAGGCGGAAAAAACTTTTTGTGAAAAACCCTTTTACAAGTGCGAGTATGATGTGGTAAAATACTGTAAAGATTGGAAAGAAGATTTTTTGCAAAAGAAGACTGTGGAAGGTATAAAAGAAATTGAGGAAAAATATGCCAAAATTGATAGTGGACAATGAAAATCCAGAAAAACAAACAGACCAATTTTTAATAACGAAAGAGTTTTCTACTTCAACTGAGTTTTCTCAGTTCATAGAAAAGAAAGCTAGTTCTGGTTCTAATTATATTGATGTTCTTCTTGATTATTGTATTCGCAATGAGATTGAAATTGAGAGTGTAAAAAAACTCCTGACTCCATCTCTCAAAGAAAAACTCAAGGCAGAAGCACAAGACTTAAATCTTCTGAAACAAAATGATAAGGCGAAACTGCCAATCTGATGGAACCCTTTGAAGTCTACAAACTTTACCTTGCTGTAAAATTACACTTTACCAAAAAAGACTACGACATAATAAAGTATCGTGGTAAAGTGAGAATCAAGGAAGAGACATATAAGAAAAGAAAAGATTTGGTTTCTATTAAGAAATTAGCCAGAGACTATACGCGAGAGGAAGTAATTAATTTTTTAATTGCTAACTTTGTTTCTGGTGAAAGGTGGGGTGGGTTGTTTGATACTGATGCCGCTCGCAGATACAAAGAGTGGTCTGTTAGGAAAAATCAAAGAGAGTATAGATTTCAACAAGACGTATCTAAGTTGATGTTGGAAATGGAGTCCAGAAATATTTCTAACCCCTTTGTTGAAAAAAATGGCGAACACCCCTTGACATTTAGGTTATATTTTGGTAATATAATAACTATTGAATCAGTTGTAATCCTAGAAAAGATTTTCAACTGGTGCGAACAACTGGATGATATTTTGTTAGATGACACTTTGCTGTTGATAAAAAAATATCGTCCCTTTGTAAAGGTAACAGACAATATGAAGTCTGTGGCACAACCACTTATTGATGTGTTATAAATAGAGGTATACATCCGTGAGTAATAGAAATTCTCGTGAACAACGAGGTCGCCGTATGCGTCGAGTCCCTAGTGAAACAAAGACTAAACTTGACAAGTACAAACATCACATATATGATGAAGATGTATATGACAGCGAGGAGTTCATTGAACACCTCAATGTCAAAAGTAGAATACAACGCAAACCAGAAGATACTGCATAAAGGAGAATACAATGTCTTTCGATTCTATTTCTGAGCTCAGAAAATCTCGCGGCAACATCAGCACTCTACTTGACCAAGTAGAGAAGATGTCTGCTACTACTACCACCGAAAGTAAAGATGACGGGAAAGAGTGGAAAATCTCTGTTGACCAAACTGGCAACGGTTCCGCTGTTATTCGTTTCTTGCCCGCACCCAAGGGTGAGGAAATGCCTTGGGCCCGTATTTGGACTCATGGTTTCCAAGGGCCTACTGGAAAGTGGTATATTGAGAATTCTCTGACCACCCTTAACCAACCTGACCCCGTTTCAGAACTGAACACTCAGTTGTGGAATACTGGTGTGGAAGCAGACAAGGATACTGCTCGTAAGCAGAAACGCCGCCTGTCATATTACTCCAACATTCTTGTTGTGAGTGATCCCGCCAACCCAGAAAACGAAGGTAAAGTTTTTTTGTTTAGGTATGGTAAGAAAATCTTTGACATGATTCAAGATCAACTCAAGCCTGAGTTCCCTAACCAAGACCCAGTGAATCCTTTTGATTTTTGGGATGGTGTTGATTTTGCTCTCGTGGCAAGGAATGTTGCTGGCTATCGTAACTACGATAAGTCTAAGTTCTCAAATGCTCCTCGTCCTGTTTCTGACAGTGATGAAGGTATTGAGTCAATTTGGGAACAACAGTATTCCCTTGCAGAGATTGTCGATCCAAGTCAATTCAAATCTTACGATGAATTGAAAACAAAACTCGACACGGTTCTGAAAGGTGCAGCTGTATCAGTTTCTTCACAAACAGATGACCTAGAGGATGATGCCTTTGTTCAGACTGTTACACAAAAAAGTGAAGAGACCGTATCGACTTTCAATGTGAATAACGCTGAAAGTGTTGGGTCTGATGACGATGATGCTATGTCATACTTTGCCAAATTGGCGGATGATGAATAACACTCGTTGTTAGTCTACTCAGGGCGTCATAAATAATGACGCCCTTTTTTTATCTATAGTATACTGATGAACGGTTTAATTTTTGGTGGCCAACTTGAAGACTTGGGGTTAGAATTTGATCCCTCACTTGTTAGCATGCGCCGGTCATCTGGTGGCCACAAGATTGCCACTTTCCTGAGAAAAAATGGATACGATATTGATGTTGTTGACTATGTTCATAGATGGAACTTAGATCAACTTAAATCTTATATAGAGTCTAAAGTTTCAGATGATTTTTTGTTCTTTGGATTTGGTTCTACGTTTTTTCTGAACACACCTACCGTCCTTGAACTAGTAAAATGGTTGAAGGAGAGATATCCACACATACCCCTCGTTGCAGGCAGTCAGAACCACTCCATGATGGAACTAAAAATGGATTGGTACATCTATGGATATGGAGAAAATGCCATACTTGCGTTATTGGATCATTTCAAGGGTGGCCCAGAACCTATCCATAGTGGCAGAATGATAAACTGTTATGTAAATTATAAATCATTCCCACAAGATGATCTTACGGTATCCTATCAAGACAACGACTTCATAAATCCCAGAGAAATCCTGTTACTAGAGTTTGCCCGTGGTTGTAAATTCAAATGCAAGTTTTGCAGTTTCCCCGTTCTGGGTGTCAAGGGTGATTACTCTCGCACGGCTCAAAGTGTGTACGATGAGATGTTGGAGAACTATGACAAATGGGGTACAGAACACTACATTGTCCTTGATGAAACCTTCAACGATTCCAGTGAGAAGATTGAGAAGTTTGCCAGTGTCATAGAGAAACTGCCATTCACACCGAAGATGACTGCGTACATTCGTGCAGACCTGATAACCACCAGAAAACGGGATTGGGACAATCTAATCAAGATGGGAATCACTTCACACTTCTACGGTGTTGAAAGCATGAACCATGAGTCTGCCAAGTCTATCGGCAAGGGCATGGACAGTGGCAGAATCAAAGAGGGGTTGTTAGAGGTCGATGAGTATTTCCGCAGTGCAGGGTTTTACAAGGGGCACATATCTCTGATTGCTGGACTACCGCATGAGACGATAGACACGTTGCGAGACACCGGCAGATGGTTGTCCGAATACTGGAATCAGAATAGTTATCACATGAATGTTCTGATGATAAAAGACTTGGAACGTAACACGGAAACGCTGAATCACAATTCTGAGTTTGATAGAAACTGGTTTGATTATGGATATCGCCGAGACATCATTCCGATTGATGATATAGATTGGTCAAAGAGTAGAAACCCATATTACAAAGGGCTGTATGATTACGTCAAATCTACTGGGTATTATTTGTTCTGGAGAAACGAACATACAAACTTACATGAAGTGATGCGTTTCTGTGCAGAGGAATTTAGTGAATATCGGGCAAAAAATTTAATTGACCCGTTTATGTACGATAAGTTTTTTATTGATCCAGAGGTACAGTGGTCAGACTTTGCAACCAAGATTCACATGGAAAGAAGAACAGAACATGTTTTGAATCATGTTGATGATTATATCAGTCGTAAATTAAAAACCTAACATCGTACTAATTCGCGTTCCGAAGAACGATGCTTCCACATGATCGATCCTGTCATCCTTGAGTACAACCGGCGGAGTTTGATTTCCACCAGCTTGAGTGTTGTTATTGTTTTGTATATTAACAGTCGGTGCTTCTGATGATGCCGGTGCGGCCGCGGATTCGGTTGCAGCTTCAATTCTTGCTGATGTATCACTGGCATTTTCTAGTTGTTCCGCAGTAGCTGCTTCCATAGTGTCTGCGGCTAATTCTTCTGCGTCTTGTCCGTATCCAGATTTTAGTGCAATTTCATCAAGGAGTTGTTGTGATCCTCCCGCTGAGTCCATTGCTACCTCTGCTGCCTTTGTTCCTAAGTCATCTCCAAATTCGGCACCCGCAACTCCCCCTACGATACCACCGACTAATCCACCAATGAATGTCCCTACAATGGGAACAACCGATCCCACTGCTGCACCCATAGCTGCTCCTGACGCTGCACCAGCAAGAGCTCCCCCCGCCCTTCCCGCAGAACCAGCTCTATTTGCTTGTAATGCGGTTTGTGCCATGTCATATTCTTCTTGTGAGATTTCTCCAGCATCATAAGCTTGTTGGATCGCTTCAAATTTCTTTTCGTTATCAAAGGCATCTAACCCGCCTTCTACCACCGCAGCCACGGGAGCAACTGCTTTGAGTGCAACTCTACCGACAGTTCTTACTGTCTGAGCCGCACCCCGTCTTGCTGTTTGTTCAACGGCTTCTTCTGCTACTTCTGGAACCGCTCTCTCAGCTGCTTCTTTTGTTGCTTGTAATGCGCTTCCAGTTAATTGTTTACCCGTTCTTGTTGATACCGCTTTTCCTGTCTGGGGATCATATATTGCATTTCTTGTTTGAATTGGCTGACCAGCTTTATTAATTTTTGGTGTTGGTTTGGTGGGTGGATCGACTGCAACTGGTGTTGGTCTTACTTTTTCTATTATCTTTTTTGCTGCTTCTGATGCAGCTGCCAGTCCTTTTTGAAGACCCGCACCAATACCAGTAATTTCAGCAGCTGTTGCACCCAAGAATTCTTCTACTGAATTTTTCAGACCAGATTCGTCTACTATTTCAGAGGCATCTGGTGTTGCTTTTGCCACTCTGGTGAGTAGAGCCGCACCAATACCAAGACCAACTCCAGCTGACGGCGAGGCCTTTTTACCAAACATTCCACTTATTGCTGCTTCATTTGGGGGGACAACATTTTTAGCGCCAGTTCCAGTACCAGTAAGATTCTCGGTGTTGCTTCTAATATCTACTAATACTCTTTCTATATCTTGCAGTTGTCTGACAACGGGGTCACCACTATCTGCGTCAGATAGAACGTCTGTTGCTTGTGCAGCTGATACTAACGGTTTTGATCCAGCACTAAATCCTAGGCCACCAGAACCTCGTCCAGCAGCTGTTTGTCCAGCAGCAAGTGGGCCTTGGTTGCCCATGTCAACTGGTTCGGTTAATGCTCCCATAATACCAGTTGCACCGCCAAACCCAGCTCCCGCTGCAGCACCTTTACCGGCAGATTTACCTACAGATTTTGTCCCGCCGAGTAGTTTTTGTCCGTATGTTATAGCGCGCCCTACAGCTCCTGCGACCATTATTGATTACCTTTTAGTTTCTCTGCCTTCTTTTTGAGGTGTTGAATCAACATTGATATGTAAACTGTCCTCTCCCACGGCATCCAATTTTCAATTTCTGTCAAACTATATTTATGTTCTTGCATCAATAAAAAGTTAGATTTGAAAAAATTCTGCATGTTTTCATGGAAGAGGTTTATGCGAAAAAATCCAGATAACCATTCATGTAAATTTGATTTGTGGTTCCGCAATGCGGGCAGTCAAAATTGATTTCGTTTTCAACCACCGGCATAGTCTCAAAGAATTTTTTGATAATATCAAATTGATCACTAGTCATGTTATCAATAAATTCTATTTTTTCTTCCATGCTGATATCTTCACCCGATATCGTATCTTCTCCAAAATGAATAACATCCATACACGCAGCTGCAACATTGTATAGTTCTGATAATTGTTGTACTCCAGCAATTTCAGATAATTCTTTTGCAGTGGGGTATCTCATTTCAACTGTTAGTTTATCATTGACTTTACAAACCTTGGTGTGTTCATCGTTTGTATTCAACTTAAACGTGTCAAGAGATATTTCCATTTCTACATGTTTTTCACAATTGCCACATGCAAATTTTGCTGAGATTTTATCAGATACGGATATTTTTCTCAACTCAATAAACACACGTTGCATATCAAAGATGGGTAACTTCTCCCCATCAACTTTACCAAAGGAACAGTTTGTGATGATCTGTTGTGTTGCCTTGATCATATCGGATTCTTCACCCGACTCTGCTGCCAATACTAAAAGTTTTTCTTCTTTTACTAGGAAGGGTCTAAAAGAAACTTCCTTGTCTAGTGCGTGAACATGAATATCAACTAACGGATACTCCGTCATCGGTAGTGCCATAATTTACTCCATTTTTTATCCAAGTATATCCTCTAATGTTCTATTTACCTGTCTCTTAACAACATTGTTAATTGCACCTTTAATACCACCGCTGTTGTTGAAGTCTAAGATATCAAAAATACTGTTTCTATCACCAACCGCCCTAGACTCCCAATTTCTAAAGGCAAATGTTACGGATACTCTTACTATACCGTCACCACCTTGTGACACGGGCGTGATATTCAAGAGTCTGGGAAACGCATCATAGTAACGCCATCTTGCAGTTCGGTTGTCTTGTCTGTCAAGAGTGTGAACATCTATTTCACCAACCATGTCTTCATAAAACGCTACTTCTTTTGATCTTGGATTTACCTGTACTTTACCCATCCACTCTTCAAAGTATGATCTCACATCCCATGTGTCATCGCAGTAGAATGTAAATGCAGCAGTCTCTCCAAAATATTCAATACCATGAACCCTGTTCTCTGTCCAAGGGCCAATAGGTGTCGGAGTCCACTTTGTTTGTAGGCCTGGTATTTGCGCCTCTTCTACTAAAAGAGATACAGTTCTGTCCTCAGTAAAAAACAGAGGACTTGTGATAACTACTTCAAATCTATTTGACCTAGCTAAGTCTTGTTTTTGTACTTGTGATATGAAATCATTTAACTTAAAGTATGCCATTAAATCATGCTCCTAGAATCCGAGAATACCGTTCCCTTATTCACGTTGAAGTCTTCAACTGGCAGAAAGATTGCAGCTTTCCAATCCTGTGGATTGATTTCAAAGAATCCACTTTTCATTCTGGATGTCAGATATCTTTTTACGCATGGTTGAGCTTCTGGAAATCTTGATACATTTTTAAGTAAGGCCCAGTTTAATTCCATTTGGGTTTCTGATGTTATTGCTTGGTCGTTTGTTGTTTCTAATAGTTTACCCAACAATCTTGCTCTCAAAAGATATGGAAGGTAGTGTAAGTTAATTCCCCAAAATCCATTATTGGTTGGTTCAAAGGGCAGACACAGGGGAAATGCGTCAAAGTATGGTAACTTGTCTTTAAACTTTGCATCATATCTAAACAAGTACATTGAACCAATGTCAACCTTGCCGGCACGCTTACCAATTTTAGAATTTATGGCAGAGGATGGTGTGTTTACGTTCCTCGCCACGTTTCTAACCTGATTCATATACCATTGGAAAGATTTTTGTCCTTGGTTTGAATCCGCTCTAATTGTTTCAAATGGATTTGCCATGGGACTATTTATAATCGGATTCCAAGCTCTTTCTCTGTTATTATCTTGAAAATCCAACCTCTGTCATCACAGAACTCTTGTGCTGACTTCCATTTAGCTTCATTGACTCCCCACTGGGCAACCTCTTGTAGATATTTTTTTGTTTTTCTTCTGGGTTCGGGTGGTCTAGTAAACCTATCTGGTTTTACTTCTATGAGATATGTTCCACCAACCGTTTTCAGATAAAAATCTACAAAGTATCGATGTATTCTTCTATCTAGTGGAGATCGATATGGTATTACCACTGTTTCCGATGCCCACTCAACCACATCTTGATTCAAGTCAGCCCAGTTCATAAATTTTAATTCATAACCAGACCTGTAGACAATATCACGGACATTGCCCTTGTATTTTGATGGATTTTTAGGAATAAATTTTCCTTGGTGTAATTCTTTTCTGTAAGGCATATAAATAGTCCCAATAACACTAATTATTTATTTGGGGCGAAAATGTCATTAATAGATTCACTTATAGGTTTTCTTAGGGGAGGCGGCGGAGACCAAGAAACTGCCGCTGGTATTGTTGCCGATGAACTTTCTAGTGGTAAAGCATTGACTGATGACCCCAGTGTTGGTCAAAGCAAAACATCAAAATTAAATTCAGTTTATCTTAGATACCCAGGCAATGTCGAGTCTGAAGATTATCCTCACTCTGTTAATTTTAAAGTTAATATCAGACAATCAAATAGAGTAGGTGATACTGGAAACAGTAGCAGCGGTGTTCCTATTGACCCAAATAGATTAGCACTGAATGGTGATAATGTTAATCAAACGGCGGAAGACTTGGTAGGATTGGCTTTAACTGGTGTTGCAGCTGCTGGTGGCGCAAAGGCGGGTGGTATATTTGGCGCAGTTGGAGCTGGTATCGCAGCAGATTCTTTAATTCCAGACGATGTTAAAAGTAGAATAAGTGGGTTGGTAACTAGGTCAACTACCAGAAAAACTGTTGCAAATATAACACTTGCTATGACTGCTTCACCGCAAAATAAAATGGAAGCGCAGTGGGACTCTACTGATTTCGGTGCTTTAGGATTTTTGTTACAGGCCGGTGGATTAGATAATGCTGCTCAACTAGTTAAACAGGGGTCAGCAACAGCTGGTGAGGGTGGAGAAGCTGCGATAAGACAACTTGCTTCTTTAGCAAACATTGGTAAACAATTGGGATTGAATATACCACTAGAGGCCACGTTAGAATTAACGTCAAGTAAAGTTCTCAATCCATTCAAAGAACAACTTTTCAAAACAATGAACTTTAGGTCTTTTCAATTCAGTCATAAATTTGCACCAAAGAATAGAGAAGAACTTAGTCAAGTTATGAGAATCATCAACATTTTTGAAAGGTACATGCACCCAGAAAAATCTGAGTCAGGTCTATTTCTCGTTTACCCAGCGGAGTTTCAAATACAGTATAGATACAAGGGAAATGAGAATACATTTATCAACAGAATATCAGATTGCGCTCTCACTGGAATGAGTGTTGATTATGGTGCTGGGGGATTGATGACTAGTTTTAAGGACGTTGGCGGAGCTCCCAGTGAAATTACCTTGAACATGGAGTTCAAAGAACTTGTTCTTAGGACTAGAAATGAAGGGAGTATTCGCAATCTTGAAGCTGATAGAACCAGAACAGATTCGGCTACTGAAGCTGCTGCTGGTGATGGAGAAAGTGAAGGGACAAACACTGCTACAAGTAGCGAAGACAACATAACCGAAAGCACGGATACCTGATATGTTTTTTAAAAATTTTCCTAAGACAGTTTATAGTATAGACAATGGTAATATTATAATACCAGACTTGTTTCGACGGGTAGCACCAAATGAAAAGATATCAGATTCGTTTCTTATGGATTTGTACTATGTTAAAGATGGTGAAACGCCAGAGTCTATATCATACGATTTTTACGATACTGTAGAATTTTATTGGACGATATTGTTGGTCAATGAGATCATTGATCCTTATCATGATTGGCC
>MDSZ01057891.1_pt1 | contig 10836 bp, 10 predicted proteins | sample 811201 | NCBI WGS metagenome assembly MDSZ01 (sample SAMN05326647, study PRJNA326480) | marine metagenome | isolation source: seawater | place: Indian Ocean: North | collected 2010
AAAGGTAAGAGAATTAGCTCCTAAGGTAGCTAAAAATCATAGATTTTCACAAGTAGATCTAGATAAGAATAACAAGCTTACCCAGGAAGAGTTTTTGGCTCCAATTAAGAAGAAATTTTCATCTATGGACAGGAATAAAGACAATGCATTAGATCGGGGTGAATTAAGATCAAAATCTAAAAGCTCATATCAAAATGACAGAAGATCCCAGATCAGGAAGCGAGTCGACAGGTTTGAGAAGGGTTTAAAAAGAAAAATACAGTCAGGCGAAATAACAGAACAAGAGGCCCAGAGGCTGAGAGCGGATATGAAGAGAAAAATATCTAAGATGCGCAAAAATCAAAAGAACAAAAGGAAGCTTCCACCACCAGTGCGACACTAATTTGGATAATTAATTGCTTGAAATTAAAGATAACCTATTGGTCGGAGCAAAATTTAAACAGTCTCCAAATTGTTCAGAGAGATTAAATCAAGATATAAGTTTATTAGTTATCCATAATATTAGTTTACCCCCAAATAAATTCGGTAATGATTTCGTAGAGAAGTTCTTTCAAAATAAACTAAATCCTAATGAGCATCCTTATTTTAAGGAGATAGAAAACCTGAAAGTCTCTTGTCATCTTTTTATTAAAAGAGATGGCTCAATTATCCAATTTGTTCCCTTTAATCTAAAAGCTTGGCATGCAGGAGTTTCTATTTATGAAGGACAAGAAGATTGTAATGAATTTTCAATAGGTATTGAGCTTGAAGGAGCAGACGACATAGACTACACAGAAGAACAATATGAAAAATTAAAAGAAGTAACGGAAGTATTGTTGGATAAGTATCCTTTAATGAAAAAGCATCGTATAGTGGGTCACTCAGATATAGCTCCTTCTAGAAAAACAGATCCTGGCCCATCCTTTTCTTGGAAAAAATATAGATCTTCCTTATCTTAAGGCAATAGAGCTAAACTGATAAACTAAGATATATAGTTTAATGAGGAGAACTAATTATGCCGTCTTTCGATATAAAATCAGAAATTAACTCACATGAACTCCAAAATGGAGTCGATCAAGCTAATAGGATTATTGATAATAGATTTGATTTTAAAGGCTCAGGAGCTAAATTTAGTCTTGATGCAGATTATATTACGCTATCTACACAAGAGGAGTATCAAATTCATCAAATGTTACCTATTCTTAAAGAGTCATTATCAAAAAGAGGGGTTGATTTAAAGAGCCTAGATCCAAAAGAAATTGAGGTATCTACTGGTTCCGCAAGCCAAAAAATAGATTTGAAGCAAGGAATTGATAAAGAGATAGGAAAAAAAATAACTCAATTGGTGAAATCTTCAAAAATGAAAGTTCAAGCTGCTATACAAGGAGAGACGGTAAGGATTACTGGTAAAAAAAGGGATGACCTGCAAGATATTATGGGAAGGATAAAAGAAGAAAATTTAGGTATTCCTATTCAATTTGAGAACTTTAGAGATTAATTGATGCAAAGTTGGTTTTCTTCACTAAAGGCTTATTTTAAGAAGAATTTACTTCTAATTTTTCCGTTAGGTCTCTTAGCAGGAATCCCATATGGGATGATGGTAGACCCCCTAAATTTTTGGTTATCAAAATCAGGAGTTGACAGATCTACTATAGGTCTACTTTCTTTAGTTTTTGTTTTGTATTCATTTAAAGCCCTTTGGGCACCTTTTGTAGATAGATTACAAATTCCTTTACTTAAAGTTATAGGTCAAAGGAAAAGTTGGCTCCTTTTATCACATGTCTTTATTTTATTTTTCTTGGTATCTATTGGGCAGAGTGACCCAAATAGCAATCTTAATTGGCTTGTATATTTTGTGATTGGACTGGCATTCTTTTCAGCTACTCAAGATATATGCGTAGACGCTTTAAGGATTGAAATGGTAGAAGAAAGAGAGTTAGGACAGTCTGCTGCAGTTTATCAAATGGGCTGGAGAGTAGGTGGCGTCTGGATTTCTCAAGTTTTAGGTTTATTAATAGGTGGAATTATAGGATATAGCTATGCCTACACATACGTTGCACTAATATTTTTAGTACTTTCGTTATTTGTATTTTTCTTTATTCATGAGCCCGAAAGAGAGATAAGACCTTACATATCTCTTCATGAGAAGCCCTTGACTTGGCTTTATGACTCTTTTATTTATCCAATTTTAGATCTCTATGAGCGTTATAGAAAAGACTTATTTCTCATTTTATCTCTCATTTTTATATATAGATTAAGTGATATGTATTTGGGTCCTATGGCCATGCCCTTTTATCAAGAGGTAGGTTTTACAGAAGTAGAAGTAGCTCTAGTTACCAATGCATTTGGTACATTTGTGACTATTTCAGGAGCATTAATAGGAGGCTTATTAGTTCATAAATGGGGTTTGAATATAAATATTTTTTATGGTGCGTTACTAACAGCTTTAACGAATTTACCTTTTGTATATCTTAATTACATAGGAAATGAACTTTGGTTCTTATGGATAACCATTGGTTTAGATAATTTCACTCAAGGTTATGTAGGTGTTATAACTATCACTTTTATTTCCAGTGTTATTTCTAGAAGTTTTACTGCCACACAATATGCTTTACTCGTTATGCTTGGAACTCTACCTTCTAGAATTATTGGAAGTTCTTCAGGCTACTATGTTAATTCTTTTGGTTACCATGACTTCTTTATTTTTGCTGCAGCTTTAGGAATACCGGCTATCATTTTATCTTATATAGTCCTAAGGAAGAGAATAGTCTTCTCTTCAAATACAGGTTTAAAAACTGATTAACCTTGTTAATTTTGTATTTATCCCCATTAATGAATTGACATGAGATTTTTACTTCCTTCTCTTTTGGTACTGCCAGTACTGGAAATGTATGTATTGATTAAAGTAGGGACCCAAATAGGAGCGATGACAACTATTTTCCTAGTTTTACTCACAGCTTTTCTGGGTTTATTTCTATTGAGACAACAAGGCTTCAGAACTTTATTTAATGCTAAGAACAAAATACAAAGAGCGGAATTGCCCTTAGAAGAGATCTTTGCAGGCTTTTTTTTAGCTATAGGAGGCGCACTTTTGCTAACTCCAGGATTTATTACAGACTTCATAGGGTTCTTATGTTTAGTTCCTAACACCAGGAAGGTTTTAATTTCTCTGATCGTTACTTATTTCTTTAATTCTTTCAGTTTTTCACCTCAGAAAGACAGAAAAAAATCTGATTGGATAGAAGGAGAATATAAAAAAGAGGAATAAATTCCTTGAAAAATAGATATTTATCCCCAGATATGAGCTAGATAGACTTTTTTAAAGGAAATTTAGATTGACCTTATGATCTGTTTCTTTAGAATTGCCTCTCTTTTTTAATACGTGTTTATTTAGATTTGGAGAAATCGAATGAAATTTAAACCTTTAGGTGATCGAGTGCTAATAAAACGCACTGACGAAGAGGAAACCACAGAAGGTGGTATCGTTTTACCAGGATCCGCAGCGGAAAAACCTTCTCAAGGAGAAGTGCTCGCAGTTGGACCAGGAAGAACATTAGATAATGGTGAAGTACAGCCAGTTTCTGTAAATGTTGGAGATATTGTTGTTTTTGGACAATATGCTGGCAGTAATACAGTTAAAGTGGACGGGGATGAGCTTGTTATTCTTAACGAACAAGAAATCCTTGGTGTTCTAGAAAATTAATTTTTAAGTGAGGAAGTTAAATGGCTAAAGAAGTAAAATTTAGTGATAGCGCAAGACAGGGCATGTTAGCAGGAGTTAACACTCTGGCCGATGCGGTTAAGGTGACTTTAGGTCCAAAAGGAAGAAATGTAATTCTTGATAAATCTTTTGGAGCCCCTACGGTAACAAAAGATGGAGTATCTGTAGCAAAAGAAATTGAGCTTGAAGATAAATTTGAGAATATGGGAGCACAGATGGTTAAAACTGTTGCTTCGCAAACTTCAGATGAAGCAGGTGATGGAACAACTACAGCTACAGTTCTAGCACAATCTATAGTAAATGAAGGCTTAAAATCTGTTCAAGCAGGATTTAATCCAATGGATCTAAAGCGTGGAATAGATAAAGCAGTGTCAGCAGCAGTTGAAACTCTTAAAGATGCCTCTAAGCCCTGTGAAGATGATACAGCTATCGCTCAAGTAGGTACTATATCTGCGAATAGTGATACAGCGGTGGGTGAAATTATTGCAGAAGCAATGCAGAAAGTAGGTAAAGAAGGAGTAATTACTGTAGAAGAAGGAAGCGGTATAGAAAATGAACTTGAGGTTGTAGAAGGTATGCAATTTGATAGAGGATACCTATCTCCTTATTTTATTAATAATCAAGAGAGAATGACTGCTGAGTTAGAAGATCCATTTATTCTTCTGCATGATAAAAAAATATCAAATATTAGAGAGCTTTTACCACTTTTAGAAGCTGTTGCTAAAGCTGGAAGACCCCTATTAGTTATTGCTGAAGATGTTGAGGGCGAAGCCCTTGCAACTTTAGTTGTTAATAACATGAGAGGTGTTGTAAAAGTTGCAGCTTGTAAAGCTCCTGGATTTGGTGATAGAAGAAAAGCTATGCTTGAAGATATCGCAATCTTGACTGGAGGGACTGTAATTTCTGAAGAAGTTGGTCTCAACTTAGAGGGAGCAACAATTGAAGACCTTGGACAAGCTAAGAAAGTTGAGCTGAATAAAGAAGACACTACAGTAATTGATGGCGCCGGAAATAGCGATACAATTGCTGCAAGAGTTAATCAAATAAGAACTCAAATAGAAGACACTTCTTCTGACTATGACAGAGAGAAACTTCAAGAAAGGGTAGCGAAGCTTGCAGGCGGTGTTGCTGTAATTAAAGTTGGAGCAGGTTCAGAAGTTGAAATGAAAGAGAAAAAGGCGAGAGTAGAAGATGCTCTACATTCAACAAGAGCTGCAGTTGAAGAAGGTGTAGTAGCTGGAGGTGGTGTTGCACTTGTCAGAGCCCAACAAAAAATAGAAGGTCTAGAAGGTGATAATGAAGACCAAAATGTAGGAATTAACATAGCACTTAGAGCTATGGAATCTCCTTTGAGACAGATAACTAATAATGCTGGAGAAGAAGCTTCTGTGGTATTAGATAAAGTTAAAGATGGAAAAGATGATTTTGGTTATAACGCAGGTACTGGAGAGTATGGCGATATGATCAAAATGGGAATATTAGATCCTGCTAAAGTAACTAGAACTGCACTACAAGCCGCAGGTTCAGTTGCAGGCCTAATGATCACTACTGAAGCCATGATCTCAGATATACCTGAAGAGTCTGGTGGAGGTGGAATGCCGGGTATGCCTCCAGGAATGGATGGAATGGGCGGCATGATGTAAAAAGAGGCTCCTTCGGGAGCCTTTTTTATATAAAAAATTCTTTTTTTTTGATCTATCTTGTAAGATATAAAGAAAAAGGAGGAATAATGGAAGATTTATTAAATTTCTTGTTTCGCTGGGGACATATACTTTTTGGTATTACTTGGATCGGACTTCTTTACTACTTTAATTTTGTACAAACTGAATATGTAAAAGTAGCAGATGATGGAGCCAAGAAAGATGTAATGGCAAAATTGGCACCTAATGCTTTATGGTGGTTTAGGTGGGCTGCTTTTTTCACTTTTTTGACAGGGCTTGCTTTACTCCATTTCATAACGATTAGAATTACACTAGATATTATTTTAGGAGCCACTATGGGAACCTTTATGATGTTGAACGTATGGGGAATTATTTGGCCAAACCAGAAGGTTGTAATAGGTATAAAGGAAGGGGATGCTGCTATATCAGGACCAAAGGCTGCTTTAGCTTCTAGAACCAATACATTGTTTTCAGTAGCAATGCTTTATTTTATGGTTTCTTCAGCTCATTACCCTCATGGAGGGTTCCTAATGCAAGGCACAATGAGTGGAACAGCTTTTATAGCTGGAATGGGATTAATTTTAGCTATAGAGGCAAATGCAATTTGGGGAAAGATGTGGTCATTTATGACTTCAGTTAGGGCTGTAATAACTTCTAGTGTGGTTTTAGCTGTAGTACTTTCTAGTATTGCTTATTATTTATAATAATTAAAAAAGAAAAAAGGGAGCGAAATGCTCCCTTTTTTTATTCTTTTGTATCACAATATTCTAATGAATGATCAACAACTAGTTGCAGTCATTATGTCAGGGCTTTTAATTCTTCTTATCTGGGGAAGATGGAGATATGATGGGGTTGTCTTAGTCACTTTAGCGATAATGGTCCTTTTAGGATTAATTGAGCCCAGAGAGGCCTTTTCAGGCTTCAGTCATCCAGCGGTCATTACAGTTGCTTTAGTTCTTTTAATTAGTAAAGGGCTAGAGAAATCAGGATTCATAAATCAGATTGGTGAGTTTTTGAGTTCTAAAATTGAAAAGGAATTTCAATTTATGATCATAATAATGTTCACAGCAGCATTTCTTTCTTCATTTATGAATAATATTGGTGCTATGGCTATGCTGCTACCTATTACTATAGGTATAGCCCAAAAAATGGATTGGAATCCATCTAAATTTTTAATGCCTTTAGCATTTGCTTCAATTTTAGGCGGTATGAATACAAAAATAGGAACTCCTCCAAATATAATTATTTCAGAGTTTCGAGAAGAGATTTCAGGGGTAGGTTTTGATTTTTTTCATTTTTCGTTTGTCGGGTTTCCAGTTAGCTTTATAGGGATTATTTTTATAGCATTTTTAGGCTGGAGATTAGTAAGGGTAAGGAAAAAAACAGGTGAAAATAAACCATTGATTGACCTTCAAGAGTATTTGATTGAAATGATAGTTAGCTCAGATAGTCCTTGGATAGGTAAAAGATTTCATGCTTTAAATAGGGACTTTGGTAATGAAATTATTTTAATGGGAATAGTCTCTGAAGAAGGAACAGTTAGAAAACCTCATGCTATGGAAACTTTAAATGAAGGAGATATTCTGGTACTAAAAGCTTCCCCTGAAAGTGTTGCGGATATTCAGTCTAAGTATTATTTTAATTTAGATTCAGATATAGAATCTCCTAAAGGTGAAGAGTTAGGGGTAATCGAGGCCATGATTGGTCCAAGATCAAGACTAATTGGACGAAGATTTAATTATTTTAAGAGAATGGCAGGAAACCAGCTCTCTCTTCTTGGTTTGTGGAGAAGAGGATCTAAATTCAGAACACGTTTAGCAAAAGAAATTTTTAGATCTGGTGATGTGCTCCTACTATCTGGAAAACAAGCCGAAGGAGATATAGCAGAAAAATTAGAACTTTTAGATTTGCTTCCACTTTGGCAAAGAGATTTAGATGTAATAAGAGACACTTCTAGAGTTCAGATAGCTCTAATACTTTTTGCTATATGTATAGTGTTAGTTGCTACTAATATATTAAATATTATCGTAGCTTTTCTTTTATGTGTTTTAGCTTTTACATCAACCAGGCTCTTAAGAGGACATGGAATATATCGACATATAGATTGGCCAGTAGTGATTCTTTTAGGGGCTATGATCCCAATTGGAGGTACATTAGTTACAACAGGAATTACAGAAGAAATAGCAGGATTAATAGTCGCAAGTTTTTTAGATATTCATGTTGGTTGGACATTAGCAATGATTTTAATAATTACAATGTTTATTTCAGACCTAATTAATAATGCCGCTACCGCAGTAATAATGGCTCCACTATCTATAAGTATAGCGAATACGATGAGTCTTCCAGTTGAGCCTTTCCTTATGTCAGTAGCTATAGGAGCAAGTTGTGCTTTTCTTTCTCCAATAGGCCACCAGTGCAACACATTGGTTATGGGTCCAGGTAATTATAAATTTGGAGATTATTGGAGATTAGGCCTACCTTTAGAAATTATTATCACGGCCGTTGCAGTGCCAGCCATACTCTTAGCTTGGTTTTAGTTATCTAAATATACCGTTCTAGAAGGGAAAGCAAAATCTGATCCATTTTTTGTTACAGATTCAATAATATTGAAAATTAATTCTTCTTTCATTTCACTAAATCTTAAAAAACCTACAGCCTCTGTATGACAAATTATTTTTAAATCAATAGAACTTTCTCCTAATTGCTGAACTTTTACAAAGTTATCTCTTTCTAAGTCAGCAGGAAAATCTTTTGTATTAAGTAAAAAATCTTCAATATCACTACATATTTTTTTTAGTTGATCTATGGAGGTGTTGTAAATAAGGTTTACTGTCCAATCGATTCGTCTAACCTCCATCATTTGATGATTAACAAGTTGAGCATCAGATAAATCTGCGTTAGGTACAAAAACTGGTGATGAATCAAAAAGTCTTATCTTGGTGGATCTAAAACCTATTTGATCAACAATTCCATGCAGAGAGTCACCAACCCTTATTCTGTCTCCTTTCTGAAACCTGTTTTCGCTTAAAATAAAAATTCCAGCGAAGATATTTTTAAATACATCTTGTGCTCCAAGAGCCAAGGCAACACCGAATAACCCTAATCCAGCAATTATGGGCGCTATTTGAACACCCCAAACATCTAGCATCATAGCTATGGCTATGGCCCAAACAACTACAATGGCTGTTTTTCTGAGCCAATCTGCCATTGCAGCAGTCATCCAAGTATCACTTAATAAAGAGAGTAATGGCTGGATAAGATTAGAGAAAGTTCTAAAAATAGTGTATATGATCAGCATCTTTAAGATGTTTGTGGATATCATTTCTAGATTACCTTCTAGCGGAAGATAAGAAGCTATTATGTATAGACCAAACGCTATAGGAACAAGTCCTATTGGTTTTCTTAAAGATTCAAGTATTTCGTCATCAAGTTCAGTTTCAGTTTTGCTCGTCTTCGTGCTTATCCAATCAACTACTTTTGAACTTAGTAAGGATCTTAAAATTAAAGCAGCTAGAAGAACCCCAATCGAGAAGAGAATTTCATCAATACCAATACCCCCAAGTCCATCATTCCAAGTTTCCTTGATTAGTTTAAAAAAATCTTCAATCATCATCTTCCTCTATTTCTTCCTCTAGTTTTAAACCTTTTACCAGTTTAACAACATTATCTTTAATCAACACAGTTTCAAATCTATAACCAGTAATGCTTATACCTACATTTGCTTCAGGGATGGACTGAACTGATTCAAGAATTAGACCACTCAATGTTTTTGGACCATCGGTGGGTAAGTCCCAATTGATTCTTCTATTTATCTCTCTTACCATGAGGCTTCCATCAATCAAAAAAGTGCCATCAGCTTGAGGCATAATATCTGTATTGCCCAGGTCCTCTGAAAGTTCGCCTACAACTATTTGTATTATATCTCTAAGTGTTATTAGTCCTTCTACATCACCATATTCATCTACAATTACTCCAACTCTTTTCCTTTCCTTTTGAAAATTCTTTAATTGATTATTCAAACTAGTATTTTCTGGAACATACAAAGGATCTACTATCAAAGATTTAAGTATATTTTTATCAGAATATTTAGAACCTACATATTCTGCTTTTTCATTGGCCCCAAGGAATCCAACTATATTTTCTATATTATCGTTATAGAAGGGAATATATGAAAAATCATTTTCCTTAATTTCTTTTTCAATTGTTTCTATATTTTCATTTATATCAATTCCCTTGATCTCATTTTTAGGAATCATCACATCATTTACAGAAAGAAAATCCATCTCAAACACTCCTAGAAGCATGCTTAGCTGGTTTTCAGGAATTCCTGAAGATTCTAGAATAGTTTTTAACTCTTCTGAACTTAGTTTTCTTTCATCTTCTTCTAAGTCAATACCAATCAACTTAGTCATACCATTAGAAACCCAGCTAACCAAACTCACTAAGGGGCTTAAAATCTTTAATAGAGGTTTTAGAAAATAAGAAGAAGGAAATGCTATGCTTTCAGGTCTTAATGCAGCAATAGTTTTAGGCATTACCTCAGCAAAAATTATCATGATTATCGTCATAAATACTGTCACAGCTAAAACAGCGCTTTCGTCCCAAATTCTTATTGCTATGACCGTTGCTATTGCGGTCCCTAAAGTATGTGTAAAATTATTACCGATTAAGATAACTCCTAATAGTCTGTCAGTTCTCCTAAGTAATTTAGTGACCCTTTTTGCAGATTTGTTATTTTCTTTTGCTAAATGTTTTAATCTATAACGATTTATAGCCATCATGCTAGTCTCTGAGCTTGAAAAGAAAGCAGAAAGAAGCACAAGCAGCACGATTGAGCTAATTAAAATCCAAAGAGGTAATTCGTTCAATTTTAGGAGTGGCTAAATTGCCTTAGGTATGAATAGCTAGTCAAAAAAGTAAATTCTTAATCAATTTTTACCCTTATATATTAACAAAAATATATGTTTTAGCCGAATTTATGTATTTTTTTGTTGAATCAGCCTAAAGATACCTTATTATGTGCGCCTTTTAAAATATAAAACATATAAATATTAATGGTAAAGATACGTTTAGCTAGAGCTGGGGCAAAGAAAAGGCCTTTCTTTCACATTACTGTAGCCGATTCCAGAAGGGCTCGAGATGGTAAATTCATTGAAAGGGTAGGTTTTTATAATCCTATCGCAAAAGGAAAGGAAGTTGAATTAGAAATAAATCTAGAAAGAATAGATTATTGGGTTTCTAAGGGCGCAGAAGTTAGTGATCGAGTATCAAACTTAATAAAGCAAAACTCAGAAACGCCGGAACAAACTGAAGCAAGGATAGCTAAGAAAGAAAAGAAGAGAGAGGCTAAGAGAGCAAGAAAGGCTGTAGCAGAAGCACCAGCAGAGGAAGCGCCAGCAGAGGAAGCACCAGCAGAGGAAGCGCCAGCAGAGGAAGCGCCAGCAGAGGAAGCGCCAGCAGAGGAAGCACCAGCAG
>MDSZ01202829.1_pt1 | contig 10836 bp, 4 predicted proteins | sample 811201 | NCBI WGS metagenome assembly MDSZ01 (sample SAMN05326647, study PRJNA326480) | marine metagenome | isolation source: seawater | place: Indian Ocean: North | collected 2010
AGCAATTCCAACAGCACCATAACCCTGACCTGTAATAAGAACAGCAGGTGGTTCTGTATAAGGAGTACCAGGTGTTTCGATAGGAACTTCTATGATACCTCCTTTAGAATCTGTAATTGGTTTACCTGCAACTGGTCTCGTAGAAGGTGTATAAACATTATCCTTATTAATGAGTTGTGATTCATCTAACTCATCTAATAAGTCCTCTCTACCAAAATTCTGTAATTGTGATTCAATATACACAGAGCAACTAGCATTAGTACCAAGTATACCAAGTATCAATGTTTCTCTATCCTCTAATGAAGCATCATCCTCAATACCAACAACAATTAATGCTTTATTATCCTCAATGACAAATTGACCTAATAGGTTACCACCAACAATATCAGCATTTGTTATACCTTCACCAAATAATTGGTACTGAAATAGAGTACCATTTCTAACATTAGTTGTCTCTACATTATATGTTATAAACTCACCCTCCTTAACAGATGCCCTGTCTGGTGTAACTTTATAAGTTGGAAATGTTGTTACAGGTACTTCAGTATCACTATCATTATCATTTGCTAGTGTATCAAAGACCTCTCCAAACTCAAAATTATTAGGATTATTTGGATTTACAAATGGTGGAGTTACTTGATCTGTCTCTATATCTTCACCATCTGGACTAGATCCTAGAGGAGATTTATTAATAACAACTCTAGCAATACTATCAGTAAATGTTCTTGCTACTGTGCCAGGAGTTCCTGGTCTTGCTACCACAAAGAAATCTTCTTGGTTTTCTATTTCATCTGAATATATTGTTTGTACTTCAATAGTCTTTTCTGTTTCTCCTGGTGAGAATCCTAACGTACCATTTGTCTCTAGAAAATCATCAACAAAATCTGCTGTACCTGCAATAGTTCTATAGAATATACTAGAAGCAATATCAGTCTTACCTTTTCTAGTAACTCTAATCTTAGCTTTTTCTCCTTCTACTACTTCATCATCAAATACTTGATATATTATTCTATCTTCAAGTCCATCAGTAGATGGTTTACCACCCACGAATGTAACTTCAGTATTCTCTAAGGTAACACCTTCGTATGCTTCTTCACATGTATAGGTTGCCCAATCTTCACCAGCACCGTCCCATGGATCTTGTAAACTTTCTAATAATTTATCTAAGAAATCTTCTCTCTTGTCTGTTTTACATTTAGTAGATACAGATGTAACTTTATTACAACTGTTGTCAGGTCCATTACATTGAATACCTAAGAGATTCAATACATAATTGATTGCTTCTCCGATCATATTCAACGGACCTGCTATAGCACCAAGTATAGATTGTAGAGGACCAAGAATACTGGATAGTAAATCCTCCATTAAAGATTGAATCTTATTAAGAATTCCACTAACCATCTTGTCTACTTGACATGCAGCAGCTTTGTAAATGTCAAAGAGATAACCAAATATTAAATCTTCAAGAAACTTTTCTAAACGTAATCCCAGATCTGCCATAGAACATCCAAGATCTGCTAACATATTATTAAACCACTTAGTCACTGGTGTGAGAGCATTACCATTCTCATCAGGACGTAGAATTGCTTTAACAATATCATCAACAGCTCGTTTGATCTTTTCTAATACAAATCCTTTGACTTTAGCAACAAATTTTCTGACGATATAGATCGCTTTATTAACATATTTTCTACCAATATCAACATAGTCATAGATCTGACCTGTCCATTGGTTGACAACATATGTTCCTAACTGACCATTACTTTGTTGTGCATCACGTAACATCTCACTCAAGAGACGTTTGAATGTAGAATTCATGTCAGATTCTTTACCGCATGAATCAGCAACTTCAACTGTCCAGTTAATACCTGCTCTATTAGATTCGGATGCATCTGCAAACTTTGCTATAGTCAGGTTATTGATACCATTAGTAATTCCATCAGAGGGATTACCATCCAAAGCATGTCCTGCCTCAACAGGATCAAACTCAACTGGTTTATTTGGATCTTGATCTACTTGTTTGACATCTTCAGAAATGAAAGTTGTAAAGTTCTTACAACCTTCTCCAGGATTAGGATCTTCTCCTGGTGGTGTTCCAGAATTAGCGACCTGTCCAATAGATCCCATGATAACAGGTTGCTGTTGTTCTTTATCTAAAAAGAACCCGATAACCCAATCACCTGGTTCCAACTGTGGCGTTGCAGAACGCACAGCACCAGATGAATATGGAGTAGTCACAGGCATCATAGTGATTGCCCATGGAAGATCCTCACTCTTTACAGCACTGCAAGATCTAGGATGATGTCCTATGATCCTGACTTTATATCTCCCAGAACGTTTCTGATCTTTATTTTCTTCACCATCCTGAGAATGTGTAGGCGACTCAACCTGTCCGATCCACCAGGCGAACCCGTCGGATCCAATTTGGTGGATTGGATATAATTGATTAAGTCCTTCCATAATTAGTCGTCATAAATCAAGCACTCAGGCTCGTCTGGATGGGTCTCACAGAAGAGTTCGATACAGTTTGGATCATGGTGATCTCCTGCTTCAATCTCCTTCTTGTGGTGGTCTGCGTATACCTCTAGATCGTGTAACTCCTCCTTATAGTGCCTACGAGCAGCAGGACTAGTGGTAGGATCTTCCAAGATCTCTTGGTCTTTCTTAATGTGTTCTTCTATAGTATTCATATCTTTAAGTTATGCGTCTGATTTTGTGTCTTCGTAACCCCAAGAGTCACGAATCAATTCCAATACAGTATAGACACTCATGGAAGGTCTGTCAAATTGATGATTGAGTTTCCTGATCAAGTAGATACCACTGTGTTCTGGATCAACCGATCCTAGGTCTTCCTTGCTTTCTAAAGGAACTTGGTTGGGTATCTGTACTTCAATCTTCCGACCCACTCTCAAATCTAGGTTCCCTGTCACAGATATAGCTAATTGCTGATTGAACAATGTACCCACACGTGAGATAGATTGTACCAAATACTGCTTTTGAGAATCATAGAATTCAGATGGTTCATCACTTTCATCAGAAGCATCGTTCGATGCTACTTCAGTACCATTGTACCAATTTTCATGATTAATCACAGAAGATAAGCGTCTAGTTGGATACTGAGATAATTGTTCTTGCCCCTTTGGTAGTTTAGTTTGTGGTCCCAAATGAGCCATCTCATCCCAGCTTTCACTTAATTTATATGTGTACTCCGTGTAAACACCAGTATTTATGTCAAAAAACGCACACTCAGTAGAATACGCACCCTCTCTGAGTTTCTTCATCATGTCAATCTCAGATCTAAAGACAACTTCTTGAATTTTTCTGTGATCTTTAAATTCTGTCTGATCTACATTTGCTGGTTCATAAGAATACACAGCAACTTTACCAGAACCACCAAATTTACTTGGATCTGGTGATACAACAGAATCTACACTCTTAAAATTAAATCCATCACGATCTTCCCAGAAGAAATATCCAGCAGTACCTTTAAGTTTTTTAGAATCCTTGACATTATCTGATTTTGTATCTACATTAGTGTCACCACTATTACTGATAATATCAGATGATGTTCCACCTCCACCTGCTGTGAATGTTTCTTTGGATATTGCTTTAGCTTGTAAGTCTCTAATTACTGCAAACGGTGATTTACCAGCAGGAATTATCTTGAATGTATTAAGAGACTCTTCAACTTTTATTTTAGCAGAAGGTACATTAAGATAATCTATAAGAAGACTATTGACAATTCCACTAGCAGTATTTGTGAGAACCTTATTTACTTTAACACCTTCATTAGTTAATCCTTGATCACCAATCAATCCTAAAGTATATGCTTGACCCTTCTCAGTACTAACTCTGTTACCAATCTTCCATACACGAAAATCAAATTGATGATCATCACCTTTATTATCTGAAACAGCAATAACAACCTTCTCGAAACCTGTGATAGGCATATCAGCAGGTAGATTAAGTGCTTTGTCAAGAATTACCAGAGTACCAGATATCGATGGTGATAATAAATCCTCAACATACTGGAAACTAGAAAACGCATCAGTAAGATATGCGTATGGTTCACCCATCTCTTGACCTACTTTCCAAATAGCGACAAATTTTATATTATATTGTTCTGCTCTAACTATTTCTGACATTATTTGAATGCTGAGTATACAAATTGATATTGATCGACCTGCGTTTCTGCTGAATTATCAATATGAGACAATGGTTCATCATGAGATTCAGTATTATGAGTAATAACGTTCTGACTATTAAGGGTTAAACTATCTAAATCAACCTCATTCTTAACCAGTCTATTAAGAGACTGCTCCTTTGAATTCAAATCAACAATTTCTGCTTTACCATTAGCTAATGGTTCTGCCCATGATGGTCTCTCACCAGTATATCCAGGATGATTGTAGTATGCATTTGGACCATGCATATCTTGATACTGACCAACAGGATCTGGGAATATAAAATCGGTAAGGAAACTTGCAATACCAAGTGCTTTTGATCCAAACTTAAGGAATGGTTTTGCCATACCCATAAGTCCCAAACCTTTATTTGCTGGTGATGTCATCAACCCTCTAGCAATATTTGCTTGAGCACTGTTAGGATATGCACCACCCAGTAATCTCTGAGCTAGATTCAATCCCTTAGTTGCTTGTTTAGGTTTAACAGCAACTTCTGATGACATACCAAAATTCTTCAACCAACCAGGCAATCTAAGACCAGAACCTTTCGGTTGTAGTACATTTAATACCTTACCTCTTCCAGCACCAAGATTACTAGCACCAGTTCCTGGAAGACCCTTAACACTGAAAGGATTTAAACCAGTAGCACCAGGTCTAGCATACTGAGCAGAATTCCAGAAGTCTGGTGTTAAGAATGTCTTACCTTTACCAGCCCAACTCATAGCATTGCTAGGTTTGAATCCACCTGAGAATATACTGGCTGCTCTAGCATTACTGGTTCCATGATATAAGTTTTGTAGACTACTTGAACCACTTAAACCTGGACCACCTATACCACCATATCCATGATCCCCTCCATCACCACTTTCTCTGTCACCTCTGAATAATCCAAATATATCCCACCACGCACGTCTATTCTGACTCTGTTCTTTCCTGAAGATCTCCTGATTTCTTTGTTCTGACTGGTATGCTTTAGTCTCTAATAAATTATTGACCTTACCACTAATTGTATCTTTAACACTAAATGCTTGAGCAACAGGATCAATAACAGATCCTATAGTATTTTTCATACCACTGAATCCTGGTGTTGCTCTAACAGCATTACCAGTAGCAGCCATGATTCCTAATGAAGCAACCTCAAATGGTAACTTCATTGCTTTCATCAAATTCTCTTCACTGAACTTGTCTCTCTTAACATCATTCACTGGAGACTTCATTATATTACCAGAAGTCTCAGATGGTCTCTGAGCAAAGAAGTTCATTGCTGGTATTTGTGGAGTAGGAGCAGGTATATCTGTTCCAGTCTCATACTGTTTACGAGTTACACCATCAACAGCACTCGGTTGTCCTTGTGTATAATTATTATCTAATGGTGTGATCATCTCATCACCATGTAACCTGACTAGGTATCCACTATCAGGACCAGAAACTATACCACCCTGTTCAAAGTTAGGAACATCAACTCCACCAAAATCTAACTCCTCATTATCAACATCTAAAGCATTCTCAAGTTCATTCTCTTGTCTTATCTGATTAGGATCTTCATCAAGATCAGTAAATCTCTCAGTACCAGAAAGATCATCCTCTTGATCTAATTTTTTCTTTACCTCAGTAGTTTCTGCTTGATCAGCTTGTTGTTTAGCAAGTGCAAGTTGCTCATTTAATATACCAGCAATAGCATCTAACCTATCACCTATGCCATCATTGCTAACTTCAAGACCCTTAGCAATAGCAAGGTTGGACTGATTTGCAGCAGTAATCTCAGACTCTAGAGTACCCTGTTTCTGATTAATAGAAGCAACAGTTCTATTAAGTGACTCTGCTATAGCAGCAAAGAATATACCAAGTTTTTCATCCTTGACATTTACAGGGTTATTCTTCTCCGAAACACTACTTTCATACCTCCTAGTACCAGAAGATCCGACCATTGGAGTATTTGATTGTACATTCTTAGTGATTGCTCCAGGAGTAATATTAAGCATATTACCAAGAATAGTATCATTTGGTACTATTTCAGGATCTATACCACCACCCCCACGAGGACCACCACCAGATGCTGTAGGTTGAGGATTTATAGGACTTGCAAACGGTGTACTCTGACCTCTATTAAAATAATCAGGATACTTAAATTTACTACCAAAATTCCTTCTCCTAACAAAACCAGGAGTCATCTGATACTTCAGTGCTTCACCAAAAAATTCTCCTCTACGAAGTCCTAGAATATCTCTGTCTACTTTAAGTTTATCAGCAGCAGCATGAGCACGTGCCTTTTCAGACTTAGCCATACTGGCAGCATCAAACAACGCACCAATTATCATTGGTGCAATACTTCCGTCAGCTACAGCTTGATATCTAACAGTCATTCTATCCTACTAACTTTGCCAACTTAAACATCTCAAGAGAATTATTGTTACTAGCAATAACATTATTCTTCCTCTTGACAGTCTGGTTGTTAACTATAGTGTTATTTAACATAACAATCTGTAAAGTATTAGAATCTTCCTCTATTTGACTAAACAATTTACTATCATCAAGAAGTCTATTATCATTCATTAAATTAATTGCTGATAAAATTTCAGTTTGAAGATTATTATTCACTTGTAAATCTTTAATATCATTGTGATGTGGTGATTCATCATAATCAATAGGGTTATCTCGCAACAGATTTAAAATAGGACTACTTCTTCTTTCTCCTACATCATTCATCCACTTAGATTCTACTCCAGGTCTGTTAACTGGATCTGCAAACTGAAGTTGTCTTGCTGCTTCTTCAAAATCACCATTTTTCAATGCTTCTTCCATTGATGGAAATGCATCTAAGAAATAAGGACCCATATTAAAGACCAAATCAATCAATGCTGCTCTCTGTCTTTCAGAAGCTTCTGCCCAACCAGGAAGATTCATTGCTGCTGCTAAATGATGTTTGAAATCCATCTCAAATAATTCATTAGCTTTCTCTTGAGTAATAACATCACCTTCCTTCAAACCATATACAGGAGAATCTTCATCAATTAAGTGTCCATAACCAATTGTCAGATTGTCGTTGTTATCATAATATGCGTCAAGTCTAAGTCCTTCATGCTCTTTGATCATCTCTTTCTCAAAAGTATAATCTTTCTGTTCAATACCTCCTAATAGGTCATTCCTCTTTGGAGATAGACCTTCAGATTTAATAATCAAGTTAGTTAAGAAACTTGCATTAGAATAGGTTGCCGTACTATCAGGTTCATAGAAATCAACACTGGTATGATATCCAGACATCCTACCAGCACCATTAGGTTGAAGTTCTGGTTCACCTGATGGAGCAGATACAAAACCAACTTGTCCTAGATATTGTCCTCTTCTAACCTTTTTTCCTTCTTTGACTTTAATACCACCATCAGGAAAGTGTGCGTACAAAGCATCAAATTCCTTACCATTGGTAGGATCAGTACTTCTAATAATTACAACGTTACCATAATTGGTACTTTGATGTCCTGTCTTAACAACTGTACCATCAAACAATGAATAATTCTTAGTATAATCACCATAACTAAAATCAACGCCAGGTTCTCCTGAACGGTCTAGACCTTGCTTACCTGTGAAAGTTATAGTAGTCGGATTAGGATGATCACCATCTCCTCCAAATGATTGCAACCATTTTCCAAACATCTTTATAGGTTGAAATCCACCTTCACCATTATTTTCTTCTGGTTCTACTTCTTCTTTCTTACGATTTTTATCAAATTGTTCCTTAGCCCACGCTGACAAACTATCTGTTCTTTCTAAGTAAGTTTCAGTAGTTGCCCTTGATTTAACTGGTGCAGTTTTAATACCAGTATTATATCTAATATTTCTAACTGCAAATGGTAAGGAAGAAACTGTATTAGAGATATCTCTATCAACTCTGAGATCTCTTGCCATTGCAACACTAGTAGATACTAAAGTATCACCAATATTTTTAATATGGCTTGTGGTCATACCACTCTTAGGATCTACTGCTTGAATCAACTCTGTACCGTGCATCATACTATCTCCTCTCCTGGTCAATCCATATGGATTACCTTGTTCAAACTGGTCTATTCTACCACCACTAGCGGTATAATTCAAACGATCATTAGCGTCAGGAGGAGGTGGTAACCCAAGTGGGTTAAACCCAAGATCCCTACCAATATCAACTGCGGTGACACCCCATCCTAGTATAGGTACAGCAGAAAGTAAGGATAATATACCACCAGTCGTATCACCCTGAGAGAATCTATATCCTGCTTCACCTAATGCTATAAACGTACCTACACCTGGTATGAATTTAGAACTCTTACCAAGTGCTTTAGCACCTGCTTTAGTAGCTACCTTTTTCGTTGCTTTTTTGCCTGCACTACTAGCAAATTTCTTCTGTATAACTCTACTACCAACATCTGATCCAAGATAAGGAACTTTTCTTGAAATGGAAGGTGGTAACCCCATTTGAGGTGCAATATCAGCACTCACACCTTTCATACCTTTGACCAGTTCAGGAGAGATCAACCCCTTATTGATCATCTGTTGGACTCCACTCTTCTGTCCAGCTCTTGCTGCACGTGCTGCTCTATCTTTTAGAATTTTAGCATCCCCAAAATCTCCTAACAATTCTTCAGGTATACCAGATTTGAGGGTGGCATCCAGACGGGCTAAACCCTTTGGCGATAAAATTGTCTTCTGGTGTTTTCTAATTGAAGTTCTTCCTAAACCAGTTTCAAGATATTTTTTAAATCTGGGTTTTCCAAGTTGTCTAGTCAGATAAGCCCCTGCATATTCAGGTCCAAATCTCATTAAAATCTTCCTGAAATTCTTACCCCCTATAATTGCACCAGTAGCTGTAGCAAGTCTTCTTCTACCAAAACCTCTTACACCTAATCGAGACTTTATTGCATTAGCTGCTTTCTTTAAACCAAGTTTATCAAAAACTGCATTAGCAATTTTTCTACCAACAATATCGGATAGAGCTCCAAATATCCATTGACCTGTTTCAGTTCCAGTACCAAATCCAGTATATCTCCTAGTTCTTGAAAGATCTCTTGTTAGTTCTAATTGATTCTCTGCTCGAGCTACCTGTGATTTGTCCTTAAGAATATTTTGAAATTCAAACTGTTGTTGATATAAATTTAAAACCTTATCTAATTTACCTGCAATCAACTCATTATGATCGATCATCAAATCGATACTATGCTGATGAGATGTTCTTATGTCAGATAAAAGATTCAGACTCTTAGATACTCTTTGATCTACCAGTGCTAACTTAGCATCTATACCACCACCAAAAACACGAGCAACGTACTCTCTAAGTTTCTCGTCTTTTACTGGTATATGATCATCATTTGCCAAAAGATCGTCAACAGCACGATCAACGTCTTCATTAGACTTTTTTACTTCTTCTTCAGCCTCCTCAGTCTGTTTCTTTGTTCTAGGAAAATTTGCAGCAAATCTACTTGCTTTACTAGCTGCTCTATCAGTTTTCCTGGCATCAGAATTTGGATTAAGAGTGCCTATTGTTCTGGCAAAGAAGTCTCCACCAAATTCACTTACTAATGCCTTACCAAATAAATTACCACTATTAGCAACATTCAGACCAGCTTGTCTGTCCCTCTCCTGTGACTCTGCCTCGTCTCTAGCCATGCCAGCAGCAGACATTACCTTACCTGCTATCCACTGGGAAGTATCACCTCTAACTGTTGACTGATATCTAGCCATTCTGTGCCTGTTGCTTTTGTTTGACTTCTTCTAGATATTGCATCAAGAACGCTACATAAACTTCACGTTCCCATGGCATCCAATTCTCTACTTCGGTCAAACTATATTTATGGTACTGCATCAGAGCAAAATTCATTCTATAGTACCCCTCCAGGTTATTATGGAAGAGTGCTATACGAAAAAACTCTGTAATCCCTCCAAAGTATACTCAGATTCAACTCCAGTCTTGGGATTAGTCACTTTAAACGTATGACGCAATTTTGGAGATGTTTCATAGAATTGTTGAATTGACTCAAATTGCTTAGTAGTCAATCCTTCGACAAATTGCCGAAATTCCTTCTTTGTAGTAGTTGTAGAGTCAAATACCTCTTCAGAGTCATATATCTGATCTATGCTTTCAGCAATTAAATCAAAAACTTGCTCAGTATCCAGTTCTTTCTGTAAAAAGTCTAATTCGATGAATCTCTGCATACTTGGATATTTCATCACAATACCCATTTCATCAGTCAACTCAATTTTGTTAGTATGACCTTCTGGTTTGAAAACATTGATATCATCAATATTAATGACTGTTTCTGCTTTTGTCTCATTATCATCAAGACAAGTTACAGTCAAAGTGATGCTTTCTCCAATAGAAGCACCTCTAATCTTCAAAAAGAGATATTCCAAATCAAACAAAGGTAGCGTATCCACCTTAATTCTCGAAATAACGCAATTTTTGATTAAATCCTTAACAGCAGATGTAATCTGTTTTTCGTCTTCTGCCTCTAATGCTAGTAAAAGTACTTTTTCCTCTTTTACTAAAAATGGTCGATATTTAACAGTTTTGCCTGTAGAAGGCAATTCTAATTCATAGGTAGGATAACCAACTTTCGGTAATGCCATAAAAACTAATTCAAGTCGTATATTTATATATAGCGACTTTTTCAGAGAAAAATGTGCG
>MDSZ01060362.1_pt1 | contig 10833 bp, 10 predicted proteins | sample 811201 | NCBI WGS metagenome assembly MDSZ01 (sample SAMN05326647, study PRJNA326480) | marine metagenome | isolation source: seawater | place: Indian Ocean: North | collected 2010
ATCTAAATCTGTTTCTGGACATTGATACCAATAAACCGTCTTATTGTCGCCTCTTCCTATAGCATCATAATTCTTTAATTGTTCTCTTATATTAGAATAACCAAAATCTACAATTAAAGTAAGACTATCAATTGCTTGAACCTCACTAAATATTTTTTTAAATAGATTTTCGACGGTATCATCATTCAAAGAAAAATGCTCGTAAACTTCTGCGACTTCACCTTTTAAATCATAGTCACTCGTTTTAGATTTGTCTCTAGGTACTTCACCGCCACCAAAAGCATATTCCAATAACATAGCATCTTCACTAGGATGTGGCATAGTATTATTTTTTCCAATAAAATCATCACCTTTAGGTCTAGTATTATCAACCGCTACATTAGTGTCTGTTCCATCATTCATCTTTGTTCCCATATCATGTTTTGAATCACCTAAAGCAAAATTATATGCAAAATTCTTATCAAAGTTATCATAAGACATTATTATATTATAACTATATTAAAAAATAAAGTATTATTCTTTATAATTTAATAAGCAAAATATTCTATAAACATTATATATGAGCGATTTTTATGATAAATATATAGAAAATAATGATAGTTTAAAACCAATGGATTTAGGGAGTGATACACCTATATACATTATATTATGTCATGGTATTATTTATCAAGATGTTGATGTTAGTAATCGTGAAAATATTAGAGAAAAAATGAACAAAAAAACACTTAGAGAAGGTGAGGCGGAAGGTATTGATGCTATGGATATTCAACCTTATGAAAATGTTTTTACTGTTCCCGATAATTGTTTAATACTTGGTTCTACACCTATTGGAACAGATGCAGTAGTAAATAAAAATGCAGATAATATTATAGTAAACACACTTAAACCTCCCAATGAAAGGGTACGTTCTTTAAGATCAGAGAGAGATAATATTGCAGAGTTTAAAAAGTTACTTGACAGTAAAAATATTCTAGATTGGATTAATATTTTACCAAAAGAAGGAACCAATCAGATTGCTCAAGAATTATTTGACGAAACAAAAGAATTATATTTCAATTTAAGACCAGGTGTTACTACTAGAGGAGAAGGAAAAAAAAGAGAATTTGATGATTCTGTTGTAAACCCAACGACTATAAGTGAACTTCCGGAAAAAATTGAAGATCCTGGTCAAGATCTACGAATTAATGACCACAATGAATATGAGAATAATTTAAAAATGTTAAAATCATTCGTTACACATGAAGATAGTTTTAAAGAGTTATATATAGGTCAAACTAGGGATACTCCAAGTCAGTGTAATGAACGAACATGTATGATGTTTGCTGGTCCAGGTCAAAGTTGTATAGACAAATTATTAGAGTTTCATGATCCATCGTCTGATACTAAACAAAATTGGACTATGGGAGTTATTGAAATAAGTCCTGCTACGTTAGGCAATTTAAGTAGTATTAGTAAATTAAATACTGTAGTTAGTGAAGTGTTACCAAACAAAACAATTGATGATAGAAAAAATAGAATTCTTAATTTAAAAGAAGATATCGGTAAGATGTTTACAGGTAGTGATACGGAATATCCCGGAACAAATCTATTAAGCAATGGAGACAATAGAGCATGGTTGGAAAGGCGTATTCTCAATACAATTGAAACATCACAAGATGGTAAACACCATACAGAGTCTCATAATGGCATTACCTTAAAAGAAGTTGTTAATAAATTTGGTAAAGGTATTTACTTAGTATTAAATTGCAGTCCTTTGATTTTTTATGATGAAAACGGATGTGAAATTTCACAAATCCCTCAACAAGAATTATATTCACGACTATCTAATAAAATCAATACATTGTTTTCAAAAAATCATGAAAAATGGCAGGCAACACATCCAGTTTCAGTCCAATGTTCTTTTGCATTTGAACAAGGGTGCGCACCATCTGGTTCAGGATCTGGAAGTATTTCAAGATCAGTTGCCCAAATTCTTGGTCAACCACGTGCCCCAGATGCAGCACCTGCTCCTCCGGTTGTTGGACCACTTATCCCACCAAAAGGATGCACAATGATGGGAGGAAAACGAAAAAAAACAAAGAGAAAACGAAAAAAACCTAATAAAAAACAAAGCAAAAAGAGAAACAATAAAAATGGTAAGAAGACAAAAAGACGACGACATAAATCTAAAAAAAAACTTAAATAATATTAATATTTATATAAATGGATACAAATATTAATAAATATTCTGTTGAAGAACTTCTTAAAATGCTTAATGTATCGATCCCCGCATCACCTAAAAAAGTCGTTAATCGTATAAATCAATACATTCAAAATTTTACAAAAGAAGAAAATGACGTTATGGTTAAATTTTTTAATGATATGAAAAAAAAAATATTAAATTATTTAGATAACCAAGAAAGTGATTTTACAATAGGTGATATAGATGAGGATGATATAGATGAGGATGATGATGGCGATTTATTTGAAACAGAACCGCGTCCAGATTTAGTTGATAAACCAGTCGAAACAAAGGAAGTTTTAGTAAAAAAAATTATAAATATTGATAGTACATTTAGAACTGTAAAAAATCAAAGTACCTCAACATCATTTACATGTGAGTTACACGAACCGATTAATAATGTTATCAATCTTAAATTACATGCATATCATATTCCTACAACATGGTATACATTTAACAATGTCATGTCAAATAATTTTTTTCTTATAAATGGAAATGTTGTGTCTATTGAAAGTGGTACATACGATCCCACAGAATTAATTGATGAACTTAACAGTAAATCTCCATTAACTAGTGGTGAAACATGGCAATTTTCATACGACCAAAAAAAACATAAAATTAAAATAGAGTCAACATCACATGAAATAATATTTTATGATCAAAATTTTATTATAAATGAATCATGTGAAAATGGCGGAATCAAAAAAACAAAAATGAATAATACATTAGGGTGGTTTCTAGGATTTAGACCAAATTTAGATAATAAAATAGTTGGTACAACCGGAATTTTTGCAGACCATGTATTGAATTTAAATGGTCCAAAATATATTACTTTATCAATCAATGATTTTACAAATTGTTATACAATTAATAGTATTGTTCCTATAAAAAATAGTGATCCAAAATTCAAAATGCCTTCCTATTATGATCGCTATAGTCATGACGCAAACTGTTTAAATGAAGAATCTGTCGCTCAACTAACAAATGCACAACTTCATACAATAAACGAACTAAAAGAAGCAAAACAAAAAGATGTGGAGCATTTTCACAAGTCAGAAATTATCGATAATGCATTTGCTTTAATCAACATAAGTTATAGTTCAGATAAATGGAATAACGCATTAACTGATACACAAAGTAGCAATGTTTACGAAAGAAACTATATCAATCCTGTAAATTTAGAACGGTTAGATGTTAAACTTTACAATGATAAAAATTATATTTTAGATTTAAATGGAAGCGATTGGTCACTTAGTTTAATTGCAACACAAGTGGTTAACGTTTAGTTTATATATTTATATTATATATAGAATATAATATGAACAATATTGATACAAACATAGAAAATTATTCATTAGATGAACTATGTTCCCTATTAAAAATAAAAAAAATAGAAAACAATGAAGTTATTAATGAAAAAATTGATGAATACATTTACTATTTCCAAACAAAACAAGATGTTGAAATGATCAAATTTTTCCAAGAAATAAAAAAGAAATTTGGAGAGAATTTCAATGATACCGAAAAAGAGAGTCCAAATAATACAAATCAATTTATGAAACCCTTTTATGAAAAGGATTCAGAAGAAAAAAATATTGTTTTCAATGGCGAAAAACCAGTCATTCAACGAATCTACAACGAAAAATCTTCTCTCCAGGATACCTTAAATCCTGTTTTAAGAAACACACAATGCAAAATAATTAACTTTAATAGTATTTACAGAGAGAATAAATCTTCTCTATCGACAAACTACAATTGCAAATTAGAAGATCCTATATTAAATACTATAGAACTTAAACTCTATTCTTATAACATTCCATTTGCTTGGTATGCATTCAATAAACAAAATGGTAATTATTTTTTTAAAATAAATAATTTATATGTTGATATTCCATATGGTAATTATACACCCGATGAATTTATATCTGAAATTAACAGTAAATCTCCATTAAGTAGTGGTGAAACATGGCTATTTTCATATAGCAAAAAAAATGGTAAAATTAAACTAGATTCTGCTTCACATGATATAACCTTTTTTGATATCTATATGTTAGATTATAACAAAAATATTAAATCAAACGCATGTCTTGGTTGGAAGATGGGATTTAGACCGGATAATGATGGATTTACTATTAAACAAGGCGATATAGCATCTTCTTTACTTGATTTAAATGGAACAAAGTATTTGACTTTAATAGTCAATGACTATAATAAGAGCAGTACCTCAAATTCTATAGTTTCTTTTCGCAGTTTTAATAATAATATTAAACTACCAGATTATAATGTCTATAAAACAAATAATCATGTATTAGAAGAAGAGCAAAACCTACTTTATAACAAACGTTTAACAAAGGCACAAATGAACACAATAGAAGCAATAAACAAAAATAACACTACGGTGAAAAGTGATTATATGGACCATTCAATATTGAGCAATGCAATTGAAATTATTAATGTAAATAATATCAATAAAACTTTTAGTGATTCCTTATCTATTAATAACATAAATAATCATACTTATATTCGAAAATATATGGGTCCGGTTAATCTTGAAAATTTTACGATACAACTCATAGATGATAAAAACAAAGTTGTTGATTTAAATGGTAGTGAATGGTCATTTAGTTTGCAAGCAACACAATTATATCAATACTAATATTTTAAATTTAAAACCTTGTATAAATTTACAATATTTAATTCCTGATCGATTATTAAATCAGATTGTTCTTTATGATATTTATCTAACTTACTTTTTTGCTTATTGAAATTCCTTTTAATGATACTAAGCATATTTTTAAATTGACATAAAATATCCTTATTTGTTAAATCCAGACTCTTTTGTTCCAAAAGAACCTTGAAAAATTTAACCGCCAAAACAATATTGAAAAAATTTTCCGATAATTTATGAATAAATAAAATTAATTTTTTATTTCTAACTTCAAACTCAAAGTCATTCTTATTACATATACCTGTTTTTAAACTTACAAAAACAGCACACTGAATATCATTATTTGCCTCAGAATCTAAGTCACGATAAAACTTATCTATTTCCGCCTTTTGCACATTTTTTCCGTAATTTTTGTTTTCAATCATCATAGTGAAATTTTCTTCTCTCATTATGAAATCACCACGAGTAGGTGTGCTATGCGTATCTTCTATTTCTGCTTTCGGAAAAAGTAAATTTAGTTGTTGAAATGTCATATTCTCTCCATCTTGTCCCTTTAAAGTTGAGTTTTGATTTCTTAAATTTATTTTTTGTAGTTCATCACTTGTTGTTTTTAATTGCTCATCATACTTATTTTGTAAAGTTTCTAATTTATCTTCATAAAACTTCTCACGTTCACTCAATCTACTTGCATACTTATCATCCAAGGTTGTTTGAAGTGTTTGTAAATCGTTAAAAAGTCTTTCATTTGTTTCCTTTAATTTACTTATTTCATTTTTATATTTTAGTTCCTCAGTTTCAGCAATGTTACTCATAATTCTCTCCTTCTCCTTCAAAGCAATTGCTCTTTCTTTGTTTAATAAATCAACATGATATTCGTGAGTCTTTAATACTTCTGTTTCTAACGATTTCACTTTTTCAGACCATTCTGCATTATTCATATACTTTAATTCATTAATACCTGTTTTATGAAAAAGCATTCCTAATTTAATAACTAATAATTGTTTATCTTGTGTTAATAATTTAAAACTTTTGACATCTTGAGTATCTGGAAAATAAAAAGTATGGTCGGACATATATTATAATATTAAACTTCTCTTTATATTTTTGTACATACTGCTAATGAATAATTAAAAGTATTTAAGTTATTGAAAGGAATAACAATCAAATCAATAATATATGACACTAATACCTTAAAAATTCTTGAATTAAAATTACCAAAATTATATTCATCAACATAATATTTAAAATAAGGAATATAAACATTATCAGTAATATCATAGTATTTTATTGAAAACCCCGCATCTCTTAATTGTTTTTGCCATTCTATATTATCAATCATATTTTCATCACAAACGCTAAAAAAATATTGAAATGCTTTGTAAAATGGGTACGAAAAAGAACTACGTTTATTATTTAATAGTATATCACATGTAATTAATTTACCTCCTTTTTTTAAAACTCGATTTGCTTCTTTAAAAAATTTCTCTCTAGTATTATAATGAAATCCTGATTCAATGTTTGTTATTATATCAAATGATTTGTCATCAAAATTTAATCGTGTAGCATCACCGGTTTCATATTTAACAGATTCAGATTTCTTATGATAATTTGCATATTTTATCTGACCTTCATCGATATCAATTGCTGTAATATCATATTTTTTATTTTTTGTAAAATAATTATCTTGATAACCATAACCACAACCAACGTCTAAAATTTTCTTTTTTTCTTCTAGATGATCCAAAAATTTATTACATAAATTATTATTTGCCTCTTCTAATGTTTTTGTATTTTCATCCCAATATCCAAAATTCATAAACATATTTTTTTCATTGTTGTTAATATTTGTTAAAAATAATATTAAATCCGAGTATTTACCATATGAACTCTTCAAATAAATTATTAAAGCAATAATTAAAACGATTATGTATATCAAAAAATTTAAAAATGAATATAACATATTACTAATAATTAATAAATTATATTTCATATTTCTACGAAATCAAAACTTTTTCTATATTTCAGGATTTTTCAGGATTTTTCTTGATTTTATAAAATTTTTTGAAAAAAGTTATTTTTTTGTGTTTTTTTATCTACATTCCTTTACAACTACCATATTTTTTTTTATAATTTATGTAGGCGTTTTTATGTAGGGAAAAATACTTTTTCAAAAATAATAGAGATAATTTCTAAGTACTATATATATGAAAAAAAGAGTTTTTTTGGGGGATAAATATTCATGTTTACTTTGTGACTTTCATACGTCTGATAAGTGGAAGTATGATAGGCATGTTTTGACACTGAAACACAATTTAAAAAGGGGAAAAAAGGGGAATGATGCTTTAGACGAAAATATCATAATAAATGAAAAAAATACAATTCCAAAATCAGACGAAAAACAGTTTTTCAGTAAGAGCACACTGAAAAAAAAGGGGATAGAATGTTTTAAGTGCCCCCAGTGCAATAAAGTATTCAAATATAAAAAATGGTATGATAAACATATCCTTCAGTGTAGTAATATGTTAAATATGATTGAACTGCAAAATAAATTGTTACAAGAGAAACTGGATAAGATTGAGAATATTGTTAAAGATTGTTCCATAAATGAAACAAAAAATATCACTAACAATTTAACCATACAAGTATTTTTAAATGAAACGTGTAAAGACGCAATTAACATGGATGATTTTATTAAAAATATAAAAGTGACATTAAGTGATTTAACAGAAACACAAGAAAAAGGTTATATAAAAGGTGTTTCAAATATATTAATTAAAAATTTGGAAACACTGAAAATAGAACATAGACCTATACATTGTAGTGATCCAAATAATATTAAATTTCATGTTAAAACAGAAGAAGAATGGAAAGAAGATAATGATGGGATTGAAGTCACAAAAGCAATAGAATATGCAGAAAAGTCCCAAATAAAATTATTAAAAGATTGGATGGAAGAACATCCAAACTGGACAGAATCCGAAAAAGAAACAAATGAATACATGAAACTCATACAATATTTAACAAAAAATAATAATGATAAGGGTAAAATAATTAAAGAGATTGCAAATGCTGTCAGCATTTGATATATCGTTTCATTCTTTCTTCATTGAATGTTTTGTTTCGATTGATAATTTTGGACATTACAACTGCATTAATAACTATTCCACGATACTGTATGTCTGGGTATCTTTTTTTCAATATTTTCAATACCTTATCAAGATTTGGATTTTTTTCTACAGAATAAATTCTATTTGCTGTAATTATTTTTCCGTATCGGTTGATATAATCATGTGTTACTTTGTTTTCTTCCAAAAATTTATTTTCGGAATAAAAAGCATAAGCAATTTTGTAAGGTTGTCTCCAGAATTCATTCCCAATCGTACCAATAAGTTGTTTTGACATTGAAAATCAAACTATTTTTAGTTATGTTTCAATTTTATGAATATTTAAAATATAAATATATATTAATGAAAAAAAAAACAAAAAGAAACAAAAGAATAAATAAAAAAAAAAGAGTGCGTAAATCTCAAAAAGGTGGTTCAGGTTGTTTTTATGACGGTTATATACTTAAATTAGCACCTATGTTAACATCCCCATTTAGGGCAGTTATAGGTCAAATTGGAATATAAATAGAATAATCATTATATATATGAATAATTATTCTATTATAGGTGGAGGTCCAGTTGGACTAACACTGGCACTGATTTTAGGATTAAATAAAAAACATGTTACATTAATTGAACGTGAAAAACAATTAGGTGGCACATGGAAAATGCAATGGGTCGATAATGAATATTTTAGTGAACATGCACCACGAGTTCTTCACAATGGATTATCCGACAATCATTTTTTTCAATTACTTAATTATCTTAACTTAAATAATAAAAAGGAGGTTGCATATGTATATGGTAATATATTTCAATGTAATATTAAATTACTGAAATTTTTTATTTCTTATATGACTATCAACGATTTTATTACCTTTTTATATTTTAGCGTAAAATATAAATTTGTTGATTCTAGATTAACCGTAGAAAAATGGTTGAATAAGTACAATATTAGTAAAGGTGGTAAAAAAGCACTTAGTATCATGGCAGTAACAATATCTGATCGTCCTGATAAATTAAAAATAGTTGATTTAATGGGAAGTGCTTCTGGCATAGGTGCATTTTATCAATTAAAAAACCCCAATAAATGGATCAACCATATTGAAAAAATTCTAAAAAACATGCCATATGTAACCATTTACAAAAATTGTAGTTTGGTTCAAATTAAAACTGAATCTAATTTAGTTTCAGAATTAGTAATTTATAATAAAGAAAGACATCAGTACAAAAATGTAAGTTCTGATAGATGTATTTTAGCAGTAGAACCGTCTAGTTTAGTAAATATTATTTACAATTCAAATTTTCAAATTAAAAACAACTGGAAAAGTTTCAATTGGATAAAAAAATGGTGCTCCGAATCCTATTATATTGGGTTTGGATTCCAACTCAACTTTAAAAATAAAATAAAATTTCCAGATGATTGGTGTTGGTCATGTCGTGGTGATTGGAATGTGATAATAACTCCTATATCTGATTGGGTGAATGTTTTTTCAAGAGACACCAAAATCAAAACCACATGGTCGTGTTGCATAGTTGATATGGATACAAAAAGTAAAAGGTTAAATAAAACTCCTAATGAATGTTCAAAGGAAGAAATAATAGACGAATGTCTTTACCAAATTAATCGTGTTTATAAAATAAACCCTGATAAAATCACTGTTACCCCTGGATTATATAAAAAGAATGGTGTTTGGATGTCCGAAAATACGGCATTCTCTCGAACAGATATGGGTTATATTCCCATGAAAGGAAAAATAGATAATTTATTTTATATATCATCTGGGAATGATGTAGGAATGAAAACAGTAACTACAATAGATAGAAGTTTGATGAGTGCTGATAAATATTTAAAAAAATATGATAAGACAATAAAACCAATTGTTTTTAAAGAAAATAACACATATTTATTATTCATTGCCTTCTTATTCGCTTATTTATCCTATAGAAAATATAAGTAAATATATATGACAAAATATCCAAGATCTCTTTGGTTTTACATGTCTGCAACCACCATTTCTATTTTAGCGGGTTTAGGTTACTCTTCTTCAATAAGAGCAATTAATCCCAGAATTTCAAGATCGAACTAATAATATTTCGTCGGTATTCTGATGGAACATCATTTGCAATGTGTTTCTCTAATTCGGCATCCGAAAGAAGAAGGTATTTCACCATCATTTCGGTCATTTCATTTGCGGCAACCGTAACGTTTTCAATCTCTCCTTCATCTCCAAACTCGGTGTTTTCGCGGAATGGTGATGAATTTCGGTCTTTGGCGTTATCACCAAACTTCTCAAAAAAGAGAATGTCATAGAATGTTTTTTCGTCTGAGGTACGAAGTTTTTTGGTCACTTTTATAGTAATATCGCAATAATTATTCTCGTCGAAATTGACTGCGAAACGAAAGGTGCCTTCACGTTGGTCAATTGTCTCAAAAAGTGTGTATTCATTGTAGCAAAATGTTTTTCCACATAATTGCCTTGGATTTTGGGGACCCAAATCAATGTTGCACATAACACACAAGTTCTTAATTTCAGTCATTAATATTATATAAAATATAACATTAATGGTTTCAATTTTTTTTTATGCACAAGGGTTAGTGGAACTGCATTTTCTTTTAACTAAGTCCATATTTACAGACGCATTTTGATCAAGAGAACCAGACGCCGACTTGTCATAAGTAGCGGCAGCGGCAGCAAGGGTGACATCGAATTGAACTGCGCTTGTGGATACAGATGTGAGGGAGGCGTTGTTTGTTCCATTAAGTATATTAAGCACGGCGGCATCAGGGTCGATGCTGTCGGTGGTAATATTAAATTTCACCTGATCACTCACCTTCA
>MDSZ01097625.1_pt1 | contig 10833 bp, 10 predicted proteins | sample 811201 | NCBI WGS metagenome assembly MDSZ01 (sample SAMN05326647, study PRJNA326480) | marine metagenome | isolation source: seawater | place: Indian Ocean: North | collected 2010
GCTTGGCCGTCGGTTCGAATCCGTCCCGGGGAGCCAAATCTTAAGTGTTTCCAAGCACTTTGACGACATTTTCGTTCCCAAAACAGTTCGATTTCCCATGAGATTTCCATAGCAACACATCGCTTGGGAAGTATACCACAACTCGCATCTAGTGCAAAATTAGTCTGTTCGGTTGTAGTTAGCGGCTGGCAATGGGTTGAGACTGGTTACTGATGTTTTGCCACTAACAGAAAACCGAAGCGATTGGTCGTTTGGCTTTGAAAACAGCGCAAGCGGTAAGCGAATGTAGATTTATAAATGGGCTCAAGCTACCCACTAGGTGGACATTCTGTTCCCGTTATTTCTCTAACAGACACCCACACCTTCAATGCCGCGTTATACTTCCAATCGCTTGGATTTTGTTTCATATAATTTACGTAGTGTTGAATAGAGGCATTTAAATTGTCCGAGTGATATGGCAAACCCGTTCTTGTTTCTGCTTCGCACGCAACTCTGCTCATTTCACCAACACCACTAAAATAAGCTGCACATAAAAAATCGTTATAATCAGTAAATTCAAAACTGCGGTCAGTAAATTTTTTGCAAGCCTCATAAAGACCCTCGTTTGTGATAGCCATAGAATTCCCAACTGATGCAATCAATAAAATAAACGTCACAAAGATCAACTTCATCATCTGCAATTATTCTCCACTCATATAAACACAAAATTCCATGCCAAGATGAAGCTCAATAAAATGCTAGATGAATCTGAGGGATGAATGCAAGGTAAACATCACAGAAACATCGCCTGGTCAGAGAAAATAAAGAGAGTGGCTCTAAGCGACTGTTAATCGCTTGGCCGGCGGTTCGAATCCGTCCCGGGGAGCCAAATCTTTAGTATTTCTAAGCACTTTGACGACATTTTCGTTCCCAAAACAGTTCGATTTCCCATGCGATTTCTTCACAAACACATCGCTTGGGAATTATATTACACCTCGCATCTAGTGCAAAATAAAGCTGGTCGCTTGTAATGTGCGGATGGCAAGGAGTTGAGATTGGTTACTGTTGTTTTGCTACTAACAGGAAACCAAAGCGATTGGTCGTTTGGCTTTAAAAACAGCGCAAGCGACTACCTTTTCACCATAAATTTCTGAGATAATTAAGATTTAACAAGATGTAGCACGTTATTAAATCAACGTTAATGGCCTCTCACGTTGCGCATTAGCTGAGTGCGTTCTTTGTTAAAAAAACAAATAAGCTTGGAAAGTGTGTTGACGGGCTGAGTACCTAATTGATTGTAGGGCCACTGGTCAAAGAGAATGCATTAAAATTGACGATGAACCAAGATGGTTGTTAGGTCTCTTAAAGTGATACAGGCATGTGGCTATCAGAAGCGTGTGGATAGAAAGAACCTACCGTTATATTATTTGGAGTAAACCAGGTATTGAATTTTCATATTTTAATTTTCAAATAATTTTCGTACGATATTTCTGTTCTGCAATCAAAAACACTTAAGTTAACCAAAGACTAAAAGATGAAAAGCGTTCCCAATAATTCTCCAACTGGAGAAATGACTGAAAAGAACCTTTTATTTTTGGCCAAAACGTTTTTTCCTAATGACGATTGGATTGGTCAAAAACGTTTTTATTATGACCCCTCCAACAAACGAAGGTTTTATAAAGTAGATTGTTGCTCAGAAACTAAAAAGACTGTTTGGGAGTATGAAGGCCCAGATCATTACAATAACGTTTGGAAATTAAAACGTGACAACGAACGAAAAGAGTATTTTGAAAATTTAGGCTATACCTTTTTGCGTTGGCCTTATTATTTGCAACTAACAAAGGATGTTGCGACATATTTTTTTGATAGTAGTTTCACTATTGAGAAGTTTCAAAAGGCTTTCAAACAGATATACAAAGTAGAAAGTCCAAATTTAATTCTTTCTCCAGGGTTCCACACAACTAAAAATACACCTGCTAACTATGTTTCTGATGGAACAAGAAGATTTTTTTCTGAATTAAAAAAATTGCCACCATCTGTGGAGCGTCAAGTAGCCGAAACTTTGAGAAGATATATTTCAGCAGTTGACGACCCATATCTTATCATTGGAGAAGAGGATGAGTATGACACTCTCTTAAACAAAGAATTTTTATTAAAAGATGACTGTGTCTATTTTTCTCGGAAAAAGTCTTAAAAGACTTTGTTCTAAACTTGTAGGAACGCATAACGGAAATGATAAAAATTAACCGTTTTTCAAGCAACACTATTAATCAAATAGGGCATTATGTTTACGGCCTTAGGCGCCCCGGTGAACGTGCTTATTTTTATATCGGGAAAGGAAAAGGGAATAGAGTATTTTCCCATGCCAACCAAAAATTACGGTTAGGTATTGCCGACCCCAAGTTTGAAGTGATTGCTTCTCTTCAAAATTTTGGTGGGCCCGAAATTGATATTATTAGACATTCATTAACAGAGGCAGAAGCGTTTTTACTTGAGAGTGCTCTCATCGACTGCCTCGGCGTGAAACAACTTACAAATAAAATTAAAGGCATAGATGCAGAACAGTATGGGTTAATGTCGCCGCGTGAAGTTGAAAATCAATATAAAGGCACACCCTTCAAGGGAAAAATCTCTGCCGTGTGCTTAAAAATCAACAAAAAATGGAAAAAAAATATGTCAGCGAACGCTCTTTACGACGCGGTCAGAGGTAGTTGGCGGCTCAATATTAGCAGAGCGATGAAAGCCGAATATGGAATGGGTATCCGAGATGGTGTCATAAGAGCAATTTACAAAATCGACCGCTGGGAAGTAGCTCCTAATATACACCCAATCAGATATAGGTTTAGTGGCACTGAAGCTGAAGGCTTAGAAAAATTTTTAGGCTACACGGTTCTACATTTGAAGGCACATGATGTGCGCGGACCACTTTTTTATATCAATTGTTAATTGAAACTGGAATTTTACCTAGCTAATTTATTAGCAAATAGTATCTCATTTTTTTGAAACATTTTGACAATTTCCACGTAAAGTTTTGTATTTTCTCTTGTAATCAACTCTACCAATTCTTCTGACGGTGCGCTACCTAACAACTTTCCTTTATCAAGGTAATAATCGAAAATGATATTATGCGAATATTCATCCATTTTGCCAAATTTTACGGTGAAGTCTTTGTGAACAAATTCATTCTTCTTAGCGATCAAAAAGATATTATTGGCAGCCATTTTTAACTTTGATGCAGACATGCTCAGGTCAAGTTTCATAGAAATTACCTCTTTTGTAAAATGAGAAGAAGTTATATTTTCTATGGTCTCAGAAACTAACAGTCTATTTGGCAATGAAGTTACTTTTCCACTGAAATCCTCTAATGTTATCGATCTTAAACCTAATCGTTTCACTACTCCTTCGTTCCCAGCTACGCTTATTTTTTCTCCCAATTCGAAGGGTCTCTGCACATAGAGAAGCAGTCCACCTATAATATTCCCAATAAAGTCTTGAGCAGCAAACGCTACAGCCATGCCTCCTATTCCCAGCCCTGCTATTATGGATGTTGAATTGTGTCCGGCAACTTCGAGCGTAAAAGTTAATCCGATCGCCCAAACAAAGACTTGGATCAAAGTAATAAAAATAGTTTCTGCAGCTTCACTACCACCCTCTGACCGTTTTTGAATCGCAGGCTGTATCACGAGTGTATGAAAGGAATTTAGAAGCCGAGAACTCAGCCAAGTTAGAGAAAATATTAAGGCAGATGGGTAATATTGATTATAAATATCCAACCAAGAAAAGTTCCAGTTAAAAATTTTTATGATTATATTGGATGCTATTACAAACAGTAAAAAATAAACTGGTGCCTGGTATTTCTTCAAGTTTTCAACGTTTTGTACATATCGTAATATTCGTGATAATCGAAGAAATCTAGCAAGTCTTAGTAATCTTGTTAGTCGGAACAATGGTGCCCAAGCCATTGTCGCTAGAGTACCTATAAACGGTTCTATCAGAATGGGTATGCTGGCGAGTACGATAACTAAATCAAATTTGTTCCAGTTGTCTTTTATATAAGTTTTAAAACCAAGCAGTGATAGTTTTGCGAATAACTCAAAAACAAAAAAAAGAACACAAAAATAATCAATCCAGTTTATCCAAGCACCAGTCTTGGAAGGCAAAGTTGGATCTATATCTAATGCAATAAAAACAGCTGAATTGATCAGAACAATTAGCATAACTAATTGTTCATTAGTAATAACTTTTATCATATTTTTTCCATGGTAGGTTTTAGAGGTTTTTATTCAATTAAATATTTTGTTAATTCTAATGAAACTTCCACCCCCTGAACGTGAACAGGAGTTTCTTGAAATTGGGAAAGACGACCAAGAACTGCTATTTCATTTTTTAAATTTTATTTGGTATTCATTTATGCTTTTTGCTGTAACCCTAGTCACAGTTCCACCCTCTGGTGACTCAATAATTGGCGTATTGAGTCTGTTATGCGCACGCCTGGCGAAATGACCGGCGGCAAGAATATCTAGAAGCCCCATCAAAATCCTCTTGAGTCCATATTTTCATAATTCAAAACCTCAATCAACCATCGCAACTCCGCTTAATGAGTGTTTGTTTCATAAAAGGAGCATGCCAAATATGCGCCTCTAGCGACTTTGTAGATACTAGAGCTATTTACGATGTGTCTCCTGGTTGGCTTAAAGCCCGTCTTTGAGCCAGTCAAAACAAAAATTTCATCTCCATGTAATTCAGCGTGAAAGTATATATTACTACCTGCCAAGAAATTTGATGCCTTGCATTTGCGATTTCCAGAAGTTGTTTCGATATGCGGGGTATCGCAATCTTCCCACTGAAAAATTTTAATCTTTGACACTATGAGCTCCTAAAGAACTCAGTTCTAAACATTTAAGAACACAAAAGACGATGGGTGAAATAAAAAAGGTTGTGCCCCTCTTTTTTAAGTTTTCAAATTTTCATAAATTTGATTGAATAAATTTTCCTTTTGCTCACTGTTGAGAATTAGAGATTGTTCGTTAATCACCAGTCGCAATTTTTTCTTTGACACGACGTCAATTGGGGAATTAATTTTCTGTGAAAATCTGATAATCCAATCTATATCGCTAAAGCTCTGTGCTGTTTCGATTAAACTGATTAATGTAAATATTTTTTCTTTTTCCGAAGCTTTTGGTTTTCGGCTTAGACTTAATGAAAATTGCCCAATGGTCCAACTTTTTGGGATTATTCCAAGAAATTCATTAACAAATTTTATTGGTGCTGAACTATTTGCAGAAAAGCAAATTTCTAAATTTTTAAAATTTGTTTTATTGTCTATTTTGAAAGTTTTGAGAGAACGTTTTGCTTTTAATGTTTTATTATATAACGAAGGTATTTCGTCCACTTTTCTTTTAGTTAGGCCTAAACAATTTATCGAATATTCTTTATCCAAATAAAAGAGAGCATCCTTAACCAGCATGCCCTCATAAATTTCCATATCATTCATCCCTTTTTAATTTTGCCAGTAACCGTTGCAGAACTAATCGGTTGATATATCGTAAATGATAATTTTATCGTACAAGATTTCAAACGAGAGGGTTTTTGCCCCCAAAAAGATGCTGTGAGCGTTCTGCTAGAAAACGCATTGGTTGCAAAATAATCAAAACTCTCTTCAATTTCATTGCCCTTTTTATCAAGCAGTTCTGCCTTTAATTCAACTTTTTCAAAGTGCACATCACTAACATTTCTTATGCCGACTTTTACTTCAATTCCTTGTTCACCCTCCTCATCTTCAGGCTGTAAGAATATGTTCGTCCCTAACACCTTTATCATGTCACCTATATCGAAACCATTTTCTATTAAACTTGGTTTTTCAGTGCTTTCTGGGACTGAATGCTCTCCCATTTTATGAAACTCAGTCCTATAAAATGTAGAGTCCACAATTATTTCATTGTTTCCTAAATCACCAGCAAAATTTGCTCCCTTCAAATATGGTGACCAGACGCTAAATGTCTCAGTTTCGCCTGGCTCAATATAAACATCAGTCTCATCATCTTGATTGCCACCAATTACAATCCCACTTTTATTTAAAATTAAACAACTCGACTTTACCCACTCTACGTCATGATCAGATTTATTTTCATATGCAACCTCAATGTCAAAGTTAAGATCATCATCTGAATCTGGCCCACTATACTCAGCTTTAATTAGTTTCATCATTTTCTCCATGCTTACTTGAACACGCTGCCACTCAAGTACTAAACTTTAATCTAATATATAATTTTTACAAGTTACTTACATTGTCAAATTAACAAAGTTAAAAGTGGTAAAAAGTAAAGGAGAACACCAGTGTCTAAACACTCAAGGAAACGGCTTGGAGGTGTCAGCGTCAACACCCTTATTGGTATTGTATTGATATCTTTCTGTGCATTTTTTGGTTTTAGAACTCTGTTTTCAGACTTAAATCAAAATATTGGTGTGGAGGCTCTTGCAGCAGCGTTTGGAGCACTCTTTGTTTTACTTCCAACCAAAATCTTAATGGATCAGGAGACTGAAAATCATATTGAGGGCCAGAAAAAAACCACTGTTTTTAACGAAAGCCTTAAAGCCTATCGGAGAATTGGAGAGGTGATGTTTAGAGTTCTGGAGGACGGAAAAATTGAGGTAAATGAGCTTAATAATTTGAGAACTGTATCTTACGATTTGATGATTTTAGGCTCTGAAAATGCTATTGACCAATGTCTTGTTTTTACTGAGTCATGCACTTCACTCGTTGAGGATAATGAATTTAATGATGTTATTCTTGAACCCAGCCAATATGCAGAATTACTTGGACCTGCTTTAAAGTTTTACCAATATGCCCGAGAGAGTCTTAAATTATCGGATGACAACTTTTACATGAGGGAAGATTTGATAAAAAGAATTCAAGAGATGAGTTCTAAAGTAGAAAAATCCAAGCCAGCTGCTCGCCAAGCGATTAAAGGCGGGTTTGATGAATGGTCAGCAATGAGAAAATATAAGGCTGAGGAACGGGAAGCCTTAAAACGTTTGATTAACATACTTAAACAAGACAATCCAAATGTCACAGAAAAATTCACGAAAACTGCTATTTCATTCTCAGATAGTAATCTCCGCAAAAATGTTTTTTACATTGATTATATAGTCAAAAAAAATAAAACGATAAAATGCGGTTTTCCTCTTTTTTCAAGAGATAATCTGTTACTTCGCTCGGATATTGAAAACACATTAGAAAACGTGGAAGGTATTCAACTAAGAGTTGGCGAATATAGAGATGGCCTTGAGATCGGTTTTGGTGTCAACGTCGACATTAATGCTGATGATCCAACTTTGCAGAAAATTTCCCAAGCCATCAAAACATATGCGGAAAGGATGCTTGAAAAAGCTTAGACAGAGGCTCTTATTTTTGTCACCAGATTGTGAACTAATGAAAAGTGCATCTATCTTGAATAGCACATAGGCGGGAATTATTTCAGATGACGAAACAGGTAAGCAAAGGCCAGTTTATCATTAGATCTTTAGCAAAAATTAAACATAAACGATGGGAGTTTTATGTCGTTTCTCGCGTATTTCATTTGTTGGATGACTTGGAAATAGAGTTTGTTTGCCAGCAATGGATACTTACTGAAAATGGTGAGGGTAAATTTGCCGACATGTTCTTTCCTCAATTTAACTGCTATTTAGAAGTAAACGAGAAGGGACATTCATCTAAAGAAAGCCAAAAGGCAGATACAATTCGTCAGAATGCTATTCTCAGGGCAATTGGTGCAATACAAGAAAAGATCGAAATTTTTGTTATTGATGAACATGGAAATGTTGAAGACGACACTCTTGAAAATATAAACAGGCAAGTAGACCAGTTTGTGTCAAAATTAAAACGCTTTAAAGAAAAACAAATAAGCTTTGGAAATTTTGAACCTTGGAACATTTTGGATAAATATGATCCAAACAAGTTCCTAGAAAAAGGATATCTGGATGTTTCTGATAACCCATCATTTAGAACGCATAAAGATGCTCTAAGATGTTTTGGGTACGACAAAGGACATCTTCAAAAAGCAACTTGGAGAAAACCATCTTGGAACAACAGTTTTGTTTGGTTTCCTAGATTTATTAAACATAAAGATTGGTCAAATACTTTATCTGATGACGAACAAACAATTATCGAAAAACGTTTGACTTCTGATTCAAAAACCCAAAATAAAAAAATAGTTGCACCAGCAGGTAGTGTGCGCATTGTGTTTGCAAAAACAAAGGACAAGCTTGGTTTAACGCTTTATCGTTTTGTGGGAGTATTTAAAAATGATACCTGCTTTATTGACTCTGAGGGATTATTAACGTGGACTCACCAAAAAATCACAGACCGTATCTCCATTCCTAATCCGGATATTTTTCCTGCTTCAGAAAAATTTAAGTTCTGATAAATTTATTTTTCAAAAAAATTCAAAAAGCATCCGAGCAACCATTGAAGAAGTACCTCACAAAATCACTTTTCAAACTAGCTATGGAGTGTCCAACTAAGCTTTTTTACGCTAGCAGAAAAGACGAATACAAAAATTCTAAAATTGAGAATGAGTTTTTGGAGTCCTTAGCTGAGGGTGGGTTTCAAGTTGGGAAGATGGCGATGCTGCTTTTTCCTGAGGGAAAAGAAATAAAATCAAGAGACAATGCAAAAGCATTACTAGAGACATCTAAAACACTGAGTTCCCATAAAAATATAGTTTTATTTGAGCCAGCTTTTAATTTTGAAGACTTACTAGTGCGGATAGATGTATTTGTAAAGAACGGAAATAGCATTGAAATTATTGAGGTTAAAGCAAAGTCTTATGACTCAGTAAATCCGTCTATTGAGGGTGTTCAGAAACCCATCAAGAATAGCATGCTTCCCTACATTCAAGACATTGCATTTCAGAAGTACGTAGTTTCTATGACTTTCCCACATTGCTCTGTAAAAGCTTATATGATGATGCCCGATAAATCAGTGTCGGCAAAAACAAACGGCCTCAATCAATGTTTTAGAATAAAGGAGCAAAATGGAGCAAAAGAGATTCATTCAACTGCCTCTGCCTTACAGCAAGTTAATGCAAATAAAAAGTTATTAGCTAAAGTACCGGTTGATAGATATGTTGATATTGTAATGAATAACGCACTTGATTTTCCGGGTTCGGAAAATTCATTTAAATATTTTCTCCCTATGCAAGTTAAAAGATGGGCTGCTTCACGTTTAAGCGACATTAAAATTGACACTAAAATTCATCAAGGCTGTAAAAGTTGTGAGTTTAGAGCCAGCAAGACGGATCTATTGAAAAGTGGGTATCATGAATGTATTGGTCAACATTCCGGCTTAGACCGAGAAGAAATAGATAAAGGGACGATCCTTGATATCTGGCGTTTTAGGAATAGTGAAAAGCTTTTAAATAAAGGTCTTTTCAAAATTGAAGATGCAGTTGACTACATTAAGCCCTCTCCAATACGAGATGGGTTGAGTTTTTCTGAACGTCAGATTTTACAGGTAGGTGGAATTCCATCTCGTGTGGATAGAGGTGGGTTTTATTTCGACGAAGAACTTTTTAAGAAAGAACAAAGTAGTTGGCAGTATCCATATCATATGATTGACTTTGAAACATCCGCTGTAGCGTTACCCTTTTTTGAAGGCATGCGCCCATATGAACCAGTTGCTTTTCAATTTTCACATCATGTTTTAGACGAAAATGGACATGTGGAACACCGTAATCAGTTTCTCAAAGCTGAACAGGGTCTTTTCCCCAACTTTGATTTTGTTCGCTCATTAAAGGAGGCTCTTAACTCTGATAATGGAACTATATTTAGATGGGCCGCTCATGAGAACACCATACTGAATCAAATTAAGAAACAACTTTTAGATGACGCTACTGGGACGCAAGACAAATTTGAGCTAATCTCATTCATTGAATCCATAACGAATAATTCAAAAAGAACAATGATTGATTTAAATGAACTAGCACTGCGTTGTTATTTTCATCCTTTTACGAAAGCGCGCACATCCATAAAAAAAATACTACCTGCTGTTTTTTCAACATCAAAATTATTACGGTCAGAATATTCAAAACCACTTGGATCAGGTAACAAATCCTTAAATTTCCCAAAAAACTTTGTTTGGATGCAAAATGATAAGGTGGACATTTTTGATCCTTATGAACGGTTGCTTGAATATATCAGGACAGAAACTCGCCAGGTTTCGTCAAAAATTTCAAAAGAAAACCTCTTAATTGTTGATGGTGGAGCAGCATCAATGGCATATATTCGACTTCAGTTTGAAGATATGCAGAATGAAAGGCGCCAATTGATCGAAAACTCCCTGTTACACTATTGTGAGCTCGACACACTTGCTATGGCGATGATTATGAAGGCATGGATAAGTTGGGCTAATACCAATTAAGGAAACTTAGCTATCAGATTCACTTGAGATTGATTTTATCCAAAATCGTGCTCGCTCTTATAGATTAACAAGCCCAGAGCCAACAATTATATTATGGTTCCCTGAATGATGTTTGGAGCGTCTTTATCACAGGAAAAATTAGAAATGTCATAACGGTACGTGTGCCTGATTTAATGTTCCCGGTCACGTTCATACTCGGAAGAAGCTTAAACCCCTCTGGGAGACTAGTCAGATTATTTTCAATTATATCTACCTCAGCACGATAGACGCTTTTCTTTTCACCAAAAACATCTTCACTTACAGCATCTCTTGAAATCATTCTAACCAAGCCTTTTAACTCTCCATGTTTTTGGGATGGCAGAGAATCTAAAAGTATTTTTACTTCAGCGCCTTCAAAAACATGAGTAATATCAGCTGGATCAATGTCTACTTCA
>MDSZ01001622.1_pt1 | contig 10832 bp, 6 predicted proteins | sample 811201 | NCBI WGS metagenome assembly MDSZ01 (sample SAMN05326647, study PRJNA326480) | marine metagenome | isolation source: seawater | place: Indian Ocean: North | collected 2010
CACACACACACACACACACACACACACCAAAAGAAGAAGAAGAAGAAGAAGAGCTTAAATTATAGAAGGAAACGAATGACACACACCAAAAGAAGAAGAAGAAGAAGAAGAGCTTAAATTAGAGAAGGAAACGAATGACGAACCCAACAACCTTTAAACCGTCTTCTTCTGTGTCAAAGTCGTCTAGTGATGCGTCGTCGTTTACGTCGTCGTCCTCTCTCGAGGCGCTCGCGTCCGGTCTGAAGCGATCGATCGCGCCGTCGATGCGGACTTTGGACGGCGCCGTGGCGACGGCGCGATGGATGCAAAAGGATTGCGTCGACGCCATCGATGCGTGCGCTTTGACGACGGAGACGCTGCTGAAGGACACCACCACCACCTTTGATGACGTTTTAAGAAGAAGAAGGACGAAAGAAGACGACGACGAAGAAGAAGACTTTGTTGTCGATGAACGACTCGCGACCGTCCTCGACCGCGTTTCCAGACTGAGCGAGAGGTACCAGACCGTGCTCGAGAGAACGAGACGACAGAAGAAAGTGCTGGAGAATGCGAGACGGTGCGACGTGGACGTCGTTCGAGCGAACGAAGGCGACGAGTGCGATTTTCAAGCCGTGCTGAAAACAGAAGCGTACGTGAAAAGATGACCGGCCGAAGATTTTGAGCACAGACGCGGTCGATGGTGGTGGTGGTGTTCAAACAACGGAGGAATCTAGAGTATATGGTGTAATAATTATACATGTGCGCCGAACCGAGACTTCCTATACATATATATATATATATATATATACGCGCGTCGCGTAGTCTCTCTCTCTCTCTCTCTCTCTTTCTCTGCGTTTTTGCAAGACTCGTGTACGTCGTCGTCGTCGTCAAGGTATCACTATCACTTGCCTTTCGGCCCCGTTAATCCTAACCCTAACCTGTGTTCCATGATTTCGTGCGTCGTTTTGTTCGTCCTCGCTTCCGGCGCGAGGTCGCTTTGCCCTAAATAGTCCGAAAAATCCATCCGGTCCACGTTTCCGCTGAGAATTTCCAAACCAACCCGTTTGCTCTTGAGCGTGTGATTGTTTGGCAGTCGTTCGACGTGTTGCAAAATTTGTCGTTCGATGTCCATTTGCGCCGGGAGGGCGATGCCGTACACGTTCGCGAGGTGGTTCTTCTTCTGCTCGGAAAGGACGTACGGATTGGAAGCGTTTTGGATCTGCTCGACGGGATGCTGATGCGCAGACGACGCAGACGACGACGACGACGACGCTTTGTAGGCGAGACCGTCGCGCATCGGGTCGCTCGGACGCGTCGAGAAAGGCTCTCGAGTGAACTCTTCATCCACGTTCCGTTCCATGTTCTTTTTTCGTCTTTCGCGCGGTGTGATGTATGCTTTGTGCGTCCCGAGTTTTGACGACGATCTCATCATCATCATCACTTTAAAAAACGACTCCTTGGGGAAGAAAGGACGCGCGACGGGGGAGTAGGTCGTATATATATATATACATATATATATAAAGTACAGTTTATCTCGTTATAAATTACGTGCGCTACTGCGTGTTGTGCCTTTTTTTTTTTTACGCGTGCTACCTTCGTCTCGAACCAATAATACTGCTACCATGTTCTCGACGTTCGTCGTCTCGACGTTCTCGACGCTCTCTCGTCGTCAAAGCGGGGCGTCGGTTTTACTCCTCCTTCGTAAACCTCCCCAAAGCGCCTCCGAAAAATTTAAATATTTCTTTTATGATTTCTTTCCTCAACGCGGCGAGAACTTTCCCAAACTCCCCGCCTGGCCCGACGTTCGTTTCCCGAATGAACAGCGTAAATATCACCCCCCCGACGCCGTTGATGAGAAACAAGAAGAGAAAGCCAACCGCAATCGGCGGTTCGCGTTCGATGAAAATCTCCAAGTCTTTAAAGAACCCCTGGCCGAGCTCTGGTTTCATCTCCTCCGGTTTTTTCGCAGCCGCTTTCATCCTCATCGCAGGAGCAGGAGGAGTTTGTTGTTGTTGTTGCTGCTGCTGCTGTGAACTCGACGACTCCTCCGCGAAAGCGATGTCAAACATCTGTCGGCGTTGTTGCTCCGTCGCATTCGCCGCCATCTGATCCATCATCATCCCATTGGTGTCAAAGGACGTGTGCAGTGCCAGCATCGAGGCAACCAAACTCGATGCAAAAGCACCCTTTTTTTTTGTAGTAGTAGTATTATGTCGCGCGGTGGTGAAAGACGCCTCCTCCAAATCGTTCTCATCAAAGTTCTTTTCTTCTTCCATCGTCTTTTTCTCGTCGTCGCGCTCGTCGTCGTCGTCGACGCCGCCGCCACCACCACTCGTCGAGCACTCAACAAAGTCATTACAGCTTTGGATACGATGATGATGATGATGATGATGATGATGATGATGATGATGATCCCGAGGCCGATCTCGCACTAATGATGATGTCGAAAAATCCAAGAGTCTCTTTTTTCCTCCTCCTAATCCTCCTCTCGACTTTAATAATACTACACAACAGTTCGGCGCCGCCGCCGCCCCACGCGTCGCCATCGTCGCTTTTGGTGTGTCTTTTCCTCTCTTTCTTTCTTTCTTTCTCTCTCTCTCTCTCTCTCTCTCTCTCTCTCTCTCTCTCTCTCTCGTTGAGCTTCGTTTTTGGAAGACAAACACAGTCGGAAGAGTAGAAAGAGTGTGAGGACACAAGGACACAAGGCACCACTCAAAGCGACTCTTTTTTTTTTTGGAGTCCTTTTATATACTTTTAGGGTTTTAGAAAAAGGGCATTTTGACCACTACGAGAGCACACACACAAAAATACGACTTTGACGACGAGACAAAGAAGAAGAAGAAGAAGAAGAAGAAGAAGACAAAGAAGAAGAAGACTCTGATTGAGACTCGAACGTAACGAAAGTATAATACAGCGTCGCGGAATACTACTAGGTTTAGAAAAGTATTCGAATTTCAATACTACATAACTCTCTACTATTACTATTACTATGCGTCTGAGTACGTACGCGACGAGACGACGCCTCCGCGAGGAGCGCGTCACTTTTGGAAAACTGCTACCCCTTTGAGTCAGCGGGCGCGTACCGGAACAAATGCACTCTCGAGTGTAAGGTGTGATAGATCGTCCGAGCTTCGGATGCGGCTTTTGGGCGAGAGTCTACACACGCCAACTCGAAGACGAACGCGCGCGCGGATTTGCGGCCTCCGTCGAAATCAAACGCGAGTTGCGTTCGCGGGGCGTTTTTGAGGAGTGGGATGCGGTAGTCCCCGATGTGTTCGCACGCGTCTAAGGTCTCGTCTCGGAAAGAAGAAACGCGGAGACACCAGAAGAGCGAGGAGGAGGAAGAGGAGGAGGAAAGGACCGGGACAGGAGGAGGCATGAATTTGAACCCGTCGACTTCGATGGTTGGCGATGCGGATGGCGGATGCGGTTGTGCTGGCGTTATAGAAGATGGTGGTGAGCCAGGAGATCCGATGAGTTTCCTCGATGATCCTTTCCCCGCGGTGAACGCAACAGCGCAGTAAATGTGGCGTCCATGAAGAGTGAGAAAGTGAGCGTCTTCGGGAGTTTCTTCAACCACGTCTTTTACGCGTTCTCTTTTCACTCTCGAGCGCGATTTCAGTTCTTCGAAGATAGCTTCTGCAGTGTCCTCATTTTTCTTGTCGTTCACGCGTCGAGACGGGGGAATTTGATCAAACTCTCGAGACACTTCCGCCGCTGTTGCGTTTCCGAACGAAGCGCTGTGCGATACAACGTCCACGCCTTCGTCGTCCAAAGATACCGCCAAATCGCGAAGGACGGAGAGCTTCGTCAACACGCGTCGCTCGTTCTCGTCGTCGATACGTTTCTTTTCAACCAAAACTGGTGAAATGGAAACGGCATTATTATTATTATCATTATTATTAGCCATCTTTTCTGGAGAGGAGTGACTACCGCCGCTGTAGGTGGAATCTCCTCTCGTTGTTTCGTTCCAATTCGAGATGGATAATCCCTCTATATTCGACGTCGAATCTTTGAGACTACCGCTGAGCTTTGAACCTGCGGTGTTGGCGATTGAATTCGCAAAGCCGGCAAATTTACTCGCGGCCGCGGTAGCAACCGATGTTAAACTTGCGGAAGAAGTCAATGCGTTACCGAGTATCGGCGTTTTTGATCGAGACATCGTTTGGGCTTCTTCCGGAATGTAAGTCGTCGTTGTCGTGCTCAAGTTCGTCGTCGCAGTATCTGCGGTAGAAGTTAACGATCCATTGGCAACGTTTTGCGATGCGTTTGCATTGTTACCAAAAGCGACGTTTTTCACTGGATTTTCTCTTTGTAATCGAAGATTTTCCAAGATTCGCCTGGCGCGCCTCGTTCGCAACATAGTCGTCGGATCGAGTTTTGCGGGATCGACGTTTCTTAAGTTTGCAAACTTTGTGTCGCGGAATTTGGACGTCAAACGCAAACGTAAACGCAAAATTTCGAGCATCAAATTCGCGTTGAGGCGGTCCTCGAAACTTTGCGTCCTTGCGTGCTCGACAATCTCCACCGCCACGCGCTCGTAGGCATCTAAGGAGGAGTTTTGCTCGAGATACGCTTCATCTTCCGGGCTCAACGTGCCAATAAAATCTTTATCAGAGGACGACTCACCATCATCGCCACCGATTATTTCGACGCGGCCGAGCGCCATGGTGAGTGACAACGCCGACGGTGAACTTCCAACCGAGCGTGGTTCAAATGTCAACTTAAGTTTTGATCTAGCGTTTTCGGTGCTCGTTGAGTTCTCATCGTAGTTTCTGATACATTCCTCTTGCGCGTGAAATTCGATGTCTTCGAAATTCCCATCAGGTCTGCTATAGCTGTACTTCCACAAACCTTCTTCCGCATCGAACGGCCCGGCGCATTCTACGAGGGGCAACGCCATCGTCGCGTGCGTTGGGATTATCGGAAGCTTAAGAACGGTGGAAATTTTCTTCTTCCTATTGGCAGAGAGGAAGGTTGCGCGGACGCGACCAGGCGCAAACTGTTCATTCGCGCCTTTCGGATCGGTCAACAACAACCAATTCTCGACACCACCTCTACCGCCACCTCGTCCAGCAACGCCGTCAAACTCTCGAAGTTCATACGCGAGCGATTCTGAACGCGAGCCGCGTGGACACGGCCAGACGGAATTGAAAAATTGTCTGATTGACGCATCGTCGTTATCATTATTACTTTCGTTCCCGTAAGAAGAGAAGGTTTCTGATAATCCAGACTCTTCGCCGAGGAAGAAAGACTCTTTGGTGAGCATTTCACCGTTCTGTCCTACATCAATGGCACATCCTGGTGTCGCCAACAGGGCGCCGAACGCGTTTCGAGACTTTACCACTCTGTTGTTTTCTTCCGAGGGGTTTTCTGCCAAGCTTGGAAAGTAATGCTTCCGACGAAGGCCTAAAAACAACTCAAACTGCGTCTGACGAAACCCGTCCGAGACCAAGTTTACGAAGCGTCTCTGGACGCTAATACTCAAATTCGACGCCGTCGACTGCGAAGATTTAAAGCGCGAGTTTCCATCGATACTTGTCGTTGAGTCCAACAAGTGCATCATCGCCGTGTGCGACGCTCGTGTTGACGTGTAAATCAAAGCGTGTAAATCCCCGTTTTGTAAATACACCTCCGACGCAACCGATAACGCCGCTCGAGACATGTTCATTCGTAACGTGTCCACACTCCGTCCGAGCCAAACGTACGAGTCTTGTTCGGATTGGAATATAGTGTGCTCAGATACATTTGCAGTCAAACCCATGTCGAACAGTTTTCGTTCCGCTTCCTCTTTCTCTTTTTCGAGCACCATGGCGTCGTCTTTGCGTTTTCGTAGAATCGCTTCGCGTTTCATCTGTCGTTCTTTTCTCTCTTCGTCTATGCCTTTTATGAAATCTTCGGGTAACGCCCACGAGGTTGATCGCGTGTTGTGATCGATGTAAAACTTTCTTCCAGTAGTTGTATCTAAACGCGACTCCCACCCTTCGGGCAACCGAGCGTTCAAATCTTCATCCGCCGAGCGCAAGAATTGGTCCTCTTTGGCCTTCTCCATGAGGTTCGTCGATTGCAACGAGATGCTCTCAGGGTCGGTGAGCACGTCCACTAATCCTAATCGTTTCGTTTGTTCCGCGAGTAACTGAACGGCAACAAAGAAACCAGCTAAGTTTGTTCTATCCAAAGAATCCGCGCAATTATATCTTAACACGCCCGCTTGTTTCCTGAGCGTTTTCATTTCCCCCGTGGCTTCGTCGAACGTCCCGTACCCGTACCCGTGATGTCGAATCTTATCGCGAAGTAATTTCCACATCGACTCTACCGCACTCGCGTCGCCCAGACCTTTGACGTTGGTGTGCCAATCAAAATTCGTCACCGTCAACTTTGGATCGTTCGGTAAAATGTTGCGACACTGTTCCACGCACTCATGGAAATGTCTCGACAACTCCGCCTCAGGTTTCCCGGGTGCGATTCGTAACAAGTTGACGCACGCGATTGGATTACACTCGCCGTAAGTTTCACGAAGTCGGGCGAAATAACGCTCGGCATTCTTATACGTATCCTTAGTTTCTACCTCGATTTGCGCGTCGCCGACAGTTTGCTTAATCTCTTGTTTCCACCGAAGCGGCACGGAACCTCTGCGCCATACGTACGACGTCCAAATAGTTTTCCTACTATTACTACTAGTGTTAATACTATGGTTATTTGAGCGCCAAATCATTTGTTCCATCTCTACTTCGTTCCCTGGGTTCCCATCTTCGTTTATTCCTCTCGCTAAAAATCTCGTCCCCGGGTGTAATCTACTCCGCTTCCCAAATACCGCAAAGTGCCACGATCCTTTCTTCGGATCGTTCGCGTCTACTAATATCTCTCTACATTCCGCTAAACCTTGAACCATAATTGGCACACACCCGCGGGCATTTTCTCCTAACGCGTCTCTAAACGGCTTCGCAATCGCTTCGTTCCACACCCACTCGCTCTCTTCGGGCGTCGACGGTGTCCCGGAAGTTTTCGTCGCCGAAGAATCTCTAAACGCTAAACTCCTCGTTAAATCAAACGTCTCGCTATAAAAATGCAACCCATCGATCGGGAAATCCATGAGCGCTCTCGCGTGCTCTTTTTCTTGTTCCGTCAGCTGTCTCACCGGACTGGAAATTGAGTTCGTCTTAATCCACCTCGTCTCGCATATGCGAAACACGTCGTCTCCGGTAGGTAATCGCATCGCTTTTTGCACTTTCGTGGCGACTAACACGCCGACGAGATCCCCGAGTCGAGCGACGCCTAAAACGCACGACCCTCGAGTGGCCGTTTTCACTTTCCCACCTCGTTTCAAGTGCTCCAGAGCCTCTGCATCCGACGCGAACGGAGCGTCTTCTTCTTCTTCTTCTTCTCCTTCCTTTTCATTTTCCCCGCGTCCGCTCCTTTCCGCGCCGACGCGTTTTAAAAGCAGCGCGCCGGATGTTGGACACACGCGCACGATTCTCGCCAAAGGCGCGCTCGCGGACGACACCACGACCACATTGATCTCCCCGTCGTCCGATTCCGTCACCACGCACGAGCCTTTCGGCAAAGAAGAAGACGACGACGACGACAAAGGTGGTCCCCGCATCTCTCGTTTTTTCAACCGCTCTCCTCCTTCGCTTTGGTGTATATTCTACTCAAAACCTCCTCCTCTCCTAATAGAGCCGCGCCACAAAAGGTATGGTATAGGTACGACTCAAAAAAGGAAAGAAAACGAGAGACCAGCTTTGGAGAGACGAACAAAAAACGACGACTTCTTGACGGCGATGATACCGGGAAGAAGAAGAAGAAGAAGAAGAAGAAGAAGACAAAGACAAAGACAAAGCGTCTCTCTCTTCGAAAAGAAGAGACAAAAGAAAAATGATGAAAAACCACCCTCTTTTTTTATGTCTTCTTCTTCTTTCTTTTCTCTCATCAAGTTTGACACCCTAAATAAAAAACCCTACATGTACTGTGGGTCTCCTTTTTTTCCCTCTTTTGTTGTTTTGACTTTTTAATAAGTAAAGAGAGTCCCCTCTTTTGTCGTCACTTTTCACCGTCGTTGTGTGTGGAGACATAGAGGAGCACATGCGGTGTGTTGTGTTGGGTCGTCGGTTTTGTCTCTGCAGCAACGCGAGAAGTAGTAGTGGCGAGAAGAAGAAGAAGAAGTTCTTCTCATCATTCGCTTTGACGGAAAGGAGGAGGAGAAGAAGAAGAAGAAGGAGTGGAATCTCCGCGTCGTTCCGTTCGTCGATGTTTATTAAAGAAGCGTCGTCGTCGGACCCAATACGTTTTGACGAAGGGAAAAGCAAAAAATCGAAGAGCATGATGATTTCTCTGGAACGGTTGCTCGCGGATTGCGTGGAAGCGTCGTTCAGAGGATGCAGAGAGATTCGGGAGGTCCGGGGGAAAAGCACGTTTTCGAGTGGAAAAGTGACGTCGAAGATCGAAGGCGACGCGAGATCGGCCCTCACGGAAGCAGACGTGAAGGCGCAAGCGATGGTTATTGGAAGCTTGAGGAAGCAATACGGAAACGAACTGAATATCGTCGGGGAGGAAGACGGGAACGAAGACGCGACGATGGACAGCGACACGTGCGAGAGCTTACGAAAAGACGAGAGGTTTAGCGAATGCGTGAACAAGGCAATAAAAGCGACGGCACGTTTCCAAGCGGAAGATGTGGTCGCTTTAGAGGACGTGTGCGTGTTCGTCGATCCGGTGGACGGCACGCGAGAGTTCGTCGAAGGTCGACTAGAGAATTGTCAGTGTTTGGTCGGGATTTCTGTGAGTGGACGAGCCGTGGCCGGGGCAATTGGCTTGCCGTTTCCAAAAGGCTTGAAAGGGTTCGAGGAGGATAAAGATGATGCAGAGAAATCGGCGGTGATGTTTGGGTTGTGCGGAATGGGAGGCGCGGAAGATCCCGAGAGCGATAAAGGCGTCGTTGGAGTCTTTAACCAACATTTAATGGCCGATGGATATTTGAACACGAACGAGGTAAAAGGAAGCGAACATTTTTTAATAACGACCGGGGATAGTAAGAACCAGTTGTTGAAAGCGAGCGTTGACGCCGTCGTCGAAGCAGCGAAGGAAAACCTATCGTATTTTCAGGATATCGAGAGACCTTTAGTTGGAGGGGCCGGGAGTAAAATAGTCAACGTGGCGTTCGGAAAAGCTGACGTCGCATTAATGTACCCGACGTGTCTTTGGGACAGTTGCGCGCCGGAGGCGGTGTTGAAAGCCGCGGGAGGCTACGTGTCTGATTTTTTCGGCGCGCCTTTGTGTCACAGTAAAGACGCAAGGACAGTGGATAATAGTCTTGGAATTATAGCGTCCATGCCGAGGGTAAAGACGCCATCGAGAACGGAAATGTGTGAAAAACTGCGGGGTAGCGAGGAATTGCGGGTTTTGTTCAGCAAAGAGGCGCATTTTACGGATAATAGTGCAAAGGATGGCATTCAGAAAGCGCAGGCGTTTGATATCGCTCGAGCGTTGGACGGCGCGCCGTTGACGGTGGAGTATTTAAGCGACGAGATTATTTCGAGTTTGAGCACAAAAAGTGCGTACTCGGACGATGAAAGCGAAGAGGTTAAAGCGACGAAGAGTTCATCAAACGCGTTAGTTCGATACTCGGTAAATGAAGACACGGCGGTTCGAGGATTGATGTCCGACGCGGTTCGAATGCACTTGGATTGGAAAGACAACTCGGAAAAGTCGATGCCGAAATCGTTATTTTATAAACGCGTGGACATGCAAAGTCTTGCGCACGTGCGTCTGAAGAAAACCACCGCGCCGATGAAAATCGGTCGCGACGTTCGTTCGTTTTACGTCGAAAGCGCCTTCCTTTCCTCCAACGCAGCGAGAGCTTTGCACTCCGCCGGCGTCGGCGTGCCTAGATGCTACGCCTCGGCATTTCAACTCAACGAAAATTCCTCCGTGGACTCGAAATTTGCGCTATGTTTAGAAGACTTCTCGCCCGAAGATGGATGGTACCAAGAGAAATCGCTCAACTTGGAGCAAGCGAAGAGCGCTGTCATCGCGTTGGCGAGAATGCACGCGTTTTTCTTACCCGACGCAAACTATTTAAAGGAATCAAAAGACAACATTCACGAATTAGAAAAGGCCGTCTGGCGCTCGGGAACATACTGGCAACCGTCCATGCAAACCATGGAGGAACAAGTCGCAAATCTCCCTCAACGATGGGAAACGTACTTGAAATCTTTCGAGAATGATATTGCCGAACACATACCAAAAACCAACGATATTCAAACCGTCGGCAAACGGTTACAAAAAGTCGCCGTAGCCATTGGAAACGAAGCGTTTCCGTTCGATGTCGACGACATTGCCTCCGTCCCGGAGCGACTTCGAAGGCAACGTACTGTTGCACACGGCGACCCAAAAGCGGGTAACATATTCTTAAAAGAAACATCATCTTCAATAAAATATGACTGCGGTTTCATCGATTTCCAATGGTCTGGCTTTGGTCTTCCCGGAACAGACCTCGGCCACTTCATCTGCGCCTCCGTCACTTCAGACGCGCTCTTTGACGACGGCCAAACCTTAATCGATGTTTACTACGAAAACTTTTGTGCATTTGCGACTGAATTCGGCTGCGGACAGAACATTTCCGAATCCATATTAACCAAAGACGAGCTCAAACGCCAAGTCGACGTCTCCGTCTTGGACACCATGCGATGCATCTTCGGTTACCAGTGGCACAGAGCTAAAGCCTCGCCGGCGATGTTGGAGAAGAATAAGAATAGCGTGGGGAGAAATTCGTACAATAAGAACATCTTTAACGCCATGTGGGTGATGAGAAGGTGCGACGAATTGCTTCGATCGAATAGCTTTTCATAATATAC
>MDSZ01185943.1_pt1 | contig 10832 bp, 6 predicted proteins | sample 811201 | NCBI WGS metagenome assembly MDSZ01 (sample SAMN05326647, study PRJNA326480) | marine metagenome | isolation source: seawater | place: Indian Ocean: North | collected 2010
CTCATAAACCTCTTCTATAAGATCATCTAATGTTTTTCCTGATTTGGCCATGAATTCCCAAATAATCAATCCCATCCAAATCCCATCTCGTTCGGGAATATGACCTTTTACGGCGATCCCTCCGGACTCCTCACCACCAACAACGATATCATCCTTGACCATAATGGAAGCTATTTCCTTGAATCCAATTTTTGTTGTGAATACCTCAAGCCCATAATGTTCACACATTTTGTATACGCGTGGAGTAACACTAAAAGCGATGGCTACTTTTCCTGTGAGACCTTTATATTTTACCAAATAATGAATGAGTAACAATATTAAATGATGAGAATCGATAAACTCTCCCTTTCCGTTAAACATTCCAATACGATCGGCATCACCGTCGGTAGCAAGGGCGCAATCGATGCCTGGGTTTTGTTTAATATGAGCTTCAAGCTCTTTTAAGTTTTTTCCTATTGGCTCAGGAGCTTGCCCATAAAAAGACGGATTGTGTTCACAATGCATCAAATTCACATTGGGTAATATTCTCGGAAGTACCCTTTGACCTGCTCCATACATGGCATCATAAATTAAATTCATATTAGAATTTTGTATGGCCTGAAGATCAAAATTCGCTTTCACATGGTCTACATACATGGTTTCGATATCGTCTACATGAAGCTTACCCATTGCTTTAAAATCATCCAAATTGATGTCTTCGAGATTGATTTCACAGGTGTCGACTATGAGGTCTTCAACTTCTTGCACATGAGCAGGTGCCAGTGGACCTCCAAAATCGGCTTTCAGCTTATAACCATTGTAAGAAGGAGGATTATGACTTGCGGTGAGTACAACACCGACCTGACAGTTAAAACGATTAGCGGCTAAAGAAACCATTGGTGTTGAAACAAAGCCTTCGGACATTCTGACGTTCAGTCCTAGGCTTAAAAATACCTTTACGCTGGTTTCCATGAAAAGTGCTCCCGCAAAACGGCAATCGTGACCAACAAAGACGGTCGGGTTATCGTAATTTTTGAGCAACCATTTACCCGTAGCTTCGCTGACTCTAGCTACATTTTCAACAGTAAATTCTTTGGCAATTATGGCTCTCCAGCCATCCGTTCCAAATTTTATCTTTTGCATTTTTCTAATTTTTAAATTCTGTGATGGTATTTTCAATAATTCCTAGGCATTCTTGCAGCTCTTGTTCATTCATCACTAGCGGAGGAGCAAAACGAATGATGTTTCCATGGGTCGGTTTGGCAAGAAGGCCATTTTCTTTCATCGCAACACAAAGGTCCCAGGCAGTAGAGCTATCTGGAGTATCATTAATGACAATCGCATTGAGTAATCCTTTTCCTCTCACTTTTAATATAAGATCACTTTTGTCAATTATTTTTTGCATTCCATCTCTGAATAGCTTACCTAGCTTTCTTGCATTTTGAATAAGATTTTCATCTTTAATGACTTCTAGTGCGGCAATGGCCACTTTTGCAGCCACTGGATTTCCTCCAAAAGTCGAGCCATGCTGTCCAGGTTTAATGACATTCATTACATCATTATTCGCCAATACAGCCGAGACAGGATAAACACCTCCAGAAAGTGCTTTACCTAAGATTAGAATATCTGGTTTCGCATATGTTTCCTCTTGTCTTTCACACGATTGTTCACAGTTACAATTTCCACACACGGCCAATAAGCTTCCAGTTCGTGCAATTCCCGTTTGAACTTCATCTGCGATAAAAAGTACATTTTGCGAGGAGCATAACGATCTTGCGTCTCTCATAAAGTCATCATCAGGAGTATAAACACCCGCTTCTCCTTGAATGGGTTCAACCAAAAAGCCTGCAACATTCGGAAGCTTTAATGCTTCTTCCAATGCCTTGGTATCGTTGTATGGAATTTTGACAAATCCAGGAGTGTATGGGCCAAAATTTTTGGTCGCATCAGGGTCATTTGAAAAGGAGACAATTGTCGTAGTTCGACCATGAAAATTACCATCACAAACAATAATGGTTGCTTGGTTTTCAGGAATTCCTTTTACTTCATACGCCCATTTACGACAAACCTTTAAAGCAGTTTCAACAGCTTCAGCACCCGTGTTCATTGGAAGAACTTTATCAAAGCCAAATGTTCCTGTTACGTATTTTTCATATTCTCCCAAAACATCGTTATAAAACGCTCTTGAAGTCAATGTCAATGTTTCAGACTGGTCCGTAAGCGCTTTGATTATTTTTGGATGACAGTGTCCCTGATTTACTGCAGAATACGCTGACAAGAAGTCAAAGTATTTTTTTCCTTCAACGTCCCATACGTAAACACCATCTCCTTTCGATAAAACTACGGGTAGGGGATGATAATTATGCGCTCCAAACTTATCTTCTATGTCAATATATTCTTGTGTATTCATTACTCAAATTAAATTCGTTCAAAAATAATAAAATGTGGGTGAGAATTATAGCTCATATCAATATTTACTACCATTGATAAGCCGCATCTTTTAGCCAATTATCCTGCACCCTTAGGGTTTGCTCTATAACATCTCTAACACAAGCTTTTCCTCCATTGAATGGAGAGTGGTAATCAACAACCGACCTCACATCAATAGCAGCATCTTGAGGACATGTTGAAACACCTACCTGTTTCAAAACGGGAATATCGGGAATGTCATCTCCCATGTAAAGTACTTGTTCATCCTTAAGGTTGTATTTTTCTTTTAATTCCTGATATACTTTTAGCTTATTACTAGATCTAAGATGAACTTCTTTTATACCCAATTCCAATAATCTTCTTTTTAAGTCCTCACTATAACCTCCTGTAATGATGAAAATATGGTAACCCATCTTGGAGGCATATTGCATGGCATAGCCATCTTTAGAATTTAAGGCACGCATAATTTCCTTTTCAAAAAAGTAGACTTTGCCGTCCGTGAGTACACCGTCAACGTCAAAAATAAAAGTATCAATGTGATTCAATTTCGTCTTATAATTCATTTCTCTTTTTTGGTTTTGATGATACTTTGGGTAATGGCCTCGTAAACAGAAAGATGTTGCTCATTCAGCATTTGATGATGTTTTTTGATTACCTCATAATCTTCTCTTATTGCAGGGCCAGTTTGATTATCTAAATCACTGTTATTTAAAATATTAAATACTGTTTTATCCAAAAGTGGTTTAAGTATATTCCAATTCAGATTTCGTTCGTCATTTTCTATTTTGGCAATCTTTCCTAGGTGATTGATAAAATTGTTTAAGAATACGGCTACAAGATGATAATCTGCTCTTTTTCTTGAATCGCACAGGTCAAATTGAATCCCCGAATGTTCGCAAAGCTCCTGTAACAGTAATGACAACTCATCGGTTTTAGATTCAATCAAAACAGGGAAATCGAATTGGGCATCACTTTTTAAGCCTATAAAGGTTTGTAAAGGGTAAAAAACGCCAGTATTCGGATGTTCAATTTCATGAAGATTCACACTTCCTGCTGTGTATACGATGGCTTGCTCGTGTTTAATTTGTTTGATTATTGATTTAATTTGATCATCTGATACAGCTACAAATATGATATCAGCCTGGAGCAATTGAATATCTTCAATAAAGTGGCTATTAAATGCTTTTGCACATGCCTTACCGGTCTCGATGTTTCTACTGTGAATACCCCGGATTTGAAATCCTTTTGAAATAAAAAAATGTCCTAGAGATGTGGCTACCTTTCCCGAACCAACTATGGATATGCTGGGTAAAGTATTCACTTTCATTACTGGACAATTCGCCAAAGACCACTTTCTATCATGCTTTTGGCTTTTTTATATTTCATCTCCTTGGTTTCTTTACCATTTGATATTTTAACGAGTTCATTTCTTCCCAGCTTTGGTTCTACAACAATAGGCTGTTGTTTTTCTTCGCGTCGCATGGAATTCTTAATGGCCTCATCGTATCCTTGCCTTCCAGGTAATGGCGGTTGTGATGAACTGGATTGTCCTGAACTAGACCCGCTGTAATTACTTTGCTTATCCTCTTTATTGGTACTTTCTACCTCCTGCTGTTCTGGAATATCTAGTTTCATCAGGAGCTCTACTACATCTTCGTTTAGTCTAGAAAGCATATTTTTAAATAGCTCATAGGATTCGAGTTTATAAATCACTAAAGGATCTTTTTGCTCATATGTAGCGTTATTTACCGCTGATCTCAGATCATCCATTTCCCTGAGGTGTTCTTTCCATTCCTCATCGATTTTAGAAAGGATTACATTTTTCTCGAATGACCTACTTATATTTTTACCTTCTGATTTATACGCATCCTCTAAATTAACGATCAATCGCATTTCTCTTTTTCCATCGGAAAGAGGGAATACGATGTTTTTGTACTTCTCAGACATGGTTTCATACACATGTTTGATTTGAGGCATTCCTTTGGTGGCAATCTTATCACATTTACGGTCGTATTTCGATCTTGTTTTTTCATAAACAATATCCACGAGTTCGTCTTTATTAATGTCTGTGAATTCATCCTCTTGGATGGGTGCTGCTATTCCTAAAACCCTTACTAAATCCAATTCAAAGTCCTGAAAGTTTGAATTTTCATTTTTATAAACCGTTAAATCACAAAGATCATAGAACATATTGTCTACATCAATGTCTATTCGGTCACCATACAAAGCATTTTTTCTTTTCCGGTAGATAGCCTTTCTTTGGGTATTCATTACGTCATCGTATTCCAAAAGTCTTTTACGAACACCGAAATTGTTCTCTTCAACTTTCTTTTGAGCCCTTTCAATTGACTTGGAGACCAACCCAGCAGAAATAACTTCGCCTTCTTTGAGTCCCATTCTGTCCATGACTTTGGCGATTCTCTCAGATCCAAACTTTCTCATTAAGTCATCCTCTAGTGAAACAAAAAATCGCGATGAACCAGGATCACCTTGTCTTCCTGAACGTCCTCTAAGCTGTCGATCAACCCGACGTGAATCATGTCTTTCCGTTCCAATAATGGCCAATCCCCCTGCTTTTTTCACTCCATCACCTAGCTTGATATCTGTACCTCGACCAGCCATGTTCGTTGCAATGGTCACTGCTCCTGCAAGTCCAGCATTGGCTACAATTTCGGCCTCTTTTTGGTGATATTTTGCGTTAAGTACTTGATGCTTTATTTTTTTCATCTGCAACATACGGCTAAGCAATTCAGAAATCTCAACAGTTGTGGTACCTACAAGTACTGGTCTTCCCGCTTCAACTAATTTTTCTACTTCGATAATAACTGCATTGTATTTTTCCCTTGCTGTTTTGAATACCCAGTCGTCCTCGTCTTTTCTGATAACAGGTTTATTGGTTGGTACGACTACAACATCCAATTCATATATATCCCAAAATTCCTTGGCTTCGGTTTCCGCAGTTCCTGTCATTCCAGATAGCTTGTGGTACATTCTGAAATAATTTTGTAGCGTTACTGTTGCGTACGTTTGTGTAGCAGCTTCGACGGTTACATCCTCCTTAGCTTCAATTGCCTGATGAAGTCCATCTGAATACCTTCTTCCATCCAATATACGACCAGTTGATTCATCTACAATTTTGACTTTACCATCCATGACTACATATTCTACCTCTTTTTCAAATAAAGTGTAGGCTTTGAGTAATTGGTTGATTGAATGTATTCTTTCCGATTTGATGGAATAATCTCTAATCAGTGCATCTTTTTGCTCGAGAAGACTTTCTTTGTCTAGGTTGTTTTTTTCCAGTTTTGCAATTTCAGCACCAATATCAGGCATGATAAAGAAATCACGCTCTTCATTTCCAGAAACTAAATCAATTCCTTTGTCGGTAAGCTGTATTGAGTTGTTTTTCTCATCTATGGTAAAAAACAATTCAACATCAATTTTTTTCATATGCTTGCCCTGCTCTTGCATATAAAAGTTTTCCGTTTTTTGTAGATGAACTTTTATCCCAGGTTCAGATAGATATTTAATTAATGCTCTATTTTTTGGAAGTCCTCTAAACGCCCGCAATAAGGCGATGCCTCCTTCTTCTAATTTTTTCTTAACCTCATTTTTATCTCCACTCGCATCGCTTATTACTGTTAGATTCTTTTTTGCCTCATTTAAGCATTGCTGAACATATTTCTTTTGTGCTTGAACTACTCTTTCTATTCGTGGTTTTAATACGTGGAATTCATGTTCATCTCCTTTAGGTGTTGGTCCAGAAATGATTAAAGGTGTTCTTGCATCGTCAATTAAAACAGAATCCACCTCATCAACAATGGCAAAGTGATGTTTCCTTTGAACCAAATCATCAACGTGACCAGCCATGTTGTCCCTCAAATAATCAAAACCAAACTCATTGTTTGTTCCGAAGGTAATATCTGCCATATAAGCAGCTCTTCTTTCCTTCGAATTAGGTCTATGTTTATCAATACAGTCAACAGATAGCCCATGAAATTGATAAAGAGGTCCCATCCATTCGGAATCTCTTTTTGCCAAATAATCATTTACAGTGACAACATGTGCTCCTTTCTTAGCTAACGCGTTCATGTAAACAGGTAGGGTAGCCACAAGCGTTTTTCCCTCTCCAGTTTGCATTTCAGCGATATTCCCTTTATGCAATACTGCTCCACCCATCAGCTGAACGTCATAGTGCACCATATCCCATTTCACTTTGTTTCCTGCAGCAGTCCACTCATTCAACCAAATGGCTTGATCTCCTTCAATAGTTATTCCATCTTTCTTTGCGGCAAGCTCTCTATCAAAATCTTGTGCCTCTACAACTAATTTTCCATTATTTGCCCATCGGTTAGCGGTTTCCTTAATTACTGCAAATGCTTTTGGCAAAATTTCCAGTAAGCTTTCTTCAATCTTTTCATCAACTTCTTTTTCCAGTTTCTCAACTTTCTCAAAAATTTCTGTTTTATCTTGTATGGAAAGCTCCGGATTCTCTGCTTCATTTTTAAGTTTGGATAGCTGCTCTTCAAGGGCAGATTTATCTTCACTTATTTTCTGAATAAATGTATTGGTATGATTACGAAGCTCATTATCTGTACAACTTTGGATTTCAGGATAAATGGCATTAACAGAATCTACAAATGGTTGATATGTGCTTCTATCTTTGGAGTTTTTATCACCGATAATTTTCTTTAAGAAATTTCCAATCATTTTATAAGGAATTAATGGATTGCAAATTTAATCAAATTAAGCCATGAAAGGAAGTGTTCTCGGCTGCAATGTGAAAAATGGTTAAATCTTGAATTTATATCTATTTACACGTGCAAAAAATGTTAATTAATATTCAAGAATTAAAGTTGTCAATCGTTTATAGAATTATCTTTGCAACATGCATCAAAAAATAATTATTCTTGATTTTGGGTCACAGTATACTCAATTGATAGCTAGAAGGATTCGAGAGCTTAATGTATATTGCGAAATTCATCCTTGGAACAAAATACCTGAACTTGATTCCTTAACCTATGGGGTAATCTTGTCAGGGAGCCCTTTTTCTGTTTTAGACAAGGATTCTCCCAAACCAGATTTACAAGCTATTAAGGGAAAATATCCCTTATTAGGTATTTGTTTTGGAGCTCAGTTTTTGGCTCATAATTACGGGGGAGAAGTTCTTCCGTCTAGTACTCGAGAATATGGTCGTGCGGTAATTTCAAGTATCAATACAGATCTGGATATTTCTAAAAACATGACAAATGGTTCTCAAGTCTGGATGTCACACGGGGACACAATCAAAAAGATTCCGAATCACTACTCAGTTTTTGCCTCAACTGAAGATGTTGAGGTCGCTGGATATACTGTTGATGGAGAACAAACCTTTGGTGTACAATTTCATCCTGAGGTATATCATAGCACAGAGGGTAAGACACTCTTGAAAAATTTCATCGTTGATATTTGCGGTTGTACAGGAGATTGGACTCCGCAGTCTTTTGTTAGCGAAACATGCTCTAGATTGAAAGAGCAAATAGGAAATGATAAGGTGATTCTGGGCTTGTCTGGAGGAGTAGATTCTTCAGTTGCTGCCGTTCTGTTACACAAATCTATTGGTCAGCAGTTGCATTGCATATTTGTGGATAACGGACTTTTGAGGAAAAATGAGTTTGAAAACGTGTTGGATTCCTACAAGGGAATGGGATTAAATGTTACGGGTGTCGATGCTTCGGAAAAATTTTATAAAGCATTAGAAGGAGTTACTGATCCTGAACTGAAGAGAAAAGCAATTGGAAAAGTGTTTATCGATGTTTTTGAAGAAGAGTCTAAAAAAGTACAGGATGCCAAGTGGTTGGGTCAAGGTACCATTTATCCAGATGTCATTGAATCAATTTCGGCCACAGGAGGTCCATCACAAACCATTAAGTCTCATCATAATGTGGGTGGTTTACCTGATTATATGATGTTGAAAGTCGTTGAGCCTTTAAAACAACTTTTTAAAGATGAGGTGCGTAGAATTGGAAAGTCCTTGGATATAGACCCGAAGATACTCGGAAGACATCCTTTCCCCGGACCTGGCTTAGGTATTCGGATTTTAGGAGATGTAACGAAAGAAAAGGTACGCATTTTGCAGGAGGTAGATTATATTTTTATTGAAGGCCTGAAAGAACATGGTTTATATGATGACGTATGGCAAGCTGGCGCGATATTTTTACCGATTCAATCTGTTGGTGTAATGGGCGATGAAAGAACATATGAAAATGCGGTAGCTCTTCGAGCTGTGTACTCCACAGATGGAATGACTGCAGACTGGTGCCATTTACCATATGATTTTTTAGCTTTAATGTCTAATAAGATTATTAATCAAGTAAAAGGAATAAATAGAGTTACTTATGATATTAGCTCTAAACCTCCAGCAACCATTGAATGGGAATAATATGAAATCGATATTGATTGCTTTTTTTGTTTTTTTCACTTTTGTCTCTTTTGGACAAAAATATGCCGATATAGGTGAAAAAGAGGGTAAGAAATATTACATCCATCAGGTAGAGTCGGAACAATCACTATATAGTATTTCCAAACTATATGAAATTTCCATTGAAGAGCTGAAAAAAATGAACCCTTCTTTGTCCGCTGGATTGCAGCTTGGTCAGGTCTTATGGATTCCTGTGCTTTATGATGATATTACACATATTGTTCAGCACAGAGAAACGCTTTACGGAATTTCAAGAAGATATTCTCAGCCAATTGACTCAATCATTGTATATAATCCGCAAATAACAGAGGGTCTTCAAAGGGGGCAGGAGCTCATCATTAAAAACATCATTCGACCTGTACAAATTCAAAAAATATCAGAAAATCCGTTCAGTACAAATTCAGAAACAAGGAGTGAGGTATTGAACTATGAGGACTCATTAGTCGAGTATACAGTTCACCCAGGCGAAACATTGTATTCAATATCGAGAAGATTCATGGTGCCCATGGATACCCTGATGAATAGGAATAAATTACAAAACAATGTATTAAGTGAAGGTCAAGTTCTGATTATTCCACTAAAAAAAGAGCTTGAAATCAAAGAAAGAGTAGCTTCTGATTCACTTTATTTTCCAACGAAAACAATTCCAAGACAAGAATTGAGTGATTCTAGCAAAAGAAGTATAGTAGTTTTCCTGCCTTTTAATTTGGATACAATTGATGTTCGAAACATCAGAAAATATGCACTTGATTATTACATGGGTGCGCTATTGGCCATTGATTCATTAAAAAAATATAATGTTCAATGTGATTTCCATTTTTTCGATTACGAATCAAAAATAAGACCATTTGACAGTATTTTAAACACTCAGGAACTTCTCTCTTCTGATTTAATTTTTGCTCCATTCAACCTGCAAAAAGCTAAAAAATTAAAGGAATGGTCAGCTGAAAAGTCAACGAAAATTGTTTTTCCATTAAAAAGACTAAATAGCCTTCATGACTTTCAATCAAACGAATTTTTTATGGAACCAGATGCGGCGGCAAAGCAATATGTTCTGGCTAAGCATTTATCCAATCTTGACTCCTGTCAATTGATATTCATTAATACTCCTGATTCAATTGATCAAAGAGCTCAAAATAAGTTTTTGGAAATTTATTACAACATAAATGCATCTACAAAGCTAATTGAGGCGGATATGAATAGTTTTAAATTCTTTGCAAATAAAGAGAACACAAAAACAGTATATGTTTTACTTTCTGAGAATGAGACAATAGTCGAGGATGTATTGAAGTTTGCCGGTGAAAAGGAGCGTGTTCTCGTATATGGGAAAGAGGAATGGTTGAAAAGAATCAAATTTGTTTCAAGTATTGAAAATATAGCTCCATTCAGATATGCTGTGGGCACTTTTCTGGATTATCACAATGAATCAATTAAGGATGTTCACAGGATGTACCGGAGGAAATTTAATTCGGATATGAGTAAAATGTCGGGTATAGGATATGATGCTACTCTGAATATGGTCATGTATTTGTTATATAACAAAGAGCTAGACAATGGTGTAGTGCATAATTTTAAGTTTGACTTTGAGGGTAGTCCAAGTAACCACAACATAGGGGGCTATATTTTAAATTTTGAGAACCTGAATATTTCAACAATCGAATAATGGATAAACAGAAAATTGCATCATCTTTCAGGGAAGTGCAAGAATTTATATGCTCAAAACTTGAAGAAATAGACGGAAAATCAATCTTTGAATCAGATAAATGGTCGAGATCAGAGGGTGGTGGAGGAAGAACAAACACCATTAAAGATGGAAATGTAATTGAAAAGGGAGGGGTTGCTTTTTCTGAGGTTTTTGGCCCCGTTTCCGAACAAATGTCTCGACAGCTCAATCTTGATGGTTCTTCTTTTTTTGCAACAGGTGTTTCTATCGTTTTACATTCAAAAGCAGTTCAGCACCCTA
>MDSZ01213536.1_pt1 | contig 10832 bp, 10 predicted proteins | sample 811201 | NCBI WGS metagenome assembly MDSZ01 (sample SAMN05326647, study PRJNA326480) | marine metagenome | isolation source: seawater | place: Indian Ocean: North | collected 2010
CTTCATCATGATCAGGATGCCAACAATCGTAGTCGGTTACCATTGCAACTGTGCTGTATCTAATTTCCGCTTCTCTAGCCAACTTAGCTTCGGGCATGTTTGTCATACCAATTACGTCAGCTCCCCAAGATCTATACAAATTCGACTCTGCTAGTGTAGAAAATTGAGGACCCTCCATTACTACATACGTTCCTCCAACTTGATGGCTAATATTTAATTTCTTTAACGCAGCTTCACAACAATTTGAAAGTCCAGAACTTGTGGGTTTTGCCATTGAAACATGAGCCACTATTTCTTCGTTAAAAAATGTTTTTACTCTTGAAAATGTTCTGTCAATAAATTGATCTACAATTACAAATTTTCCTGGTTCTAAATTTTCTTTAAGTGACCCAACAGCTGATACTGAAATAATATCTGTTACTCCTAATTGTTTCATCGCATCTATATTTGCCCTAAAATTGATGTTTGTGGGATTAATTTTGTGACCTCGAGAATGTCTAGGAATAAAACAAATTTCCTCTTTCGCAATACTTGCCTGTAAAATTTCATCTGAGGGTTTTCCCCATGGAGTATTAACTTTTTTCCATTTTGTTTTTTCAAAACCCTCCATTTTGTAAAGACCGCTGCCACCAATTATCCCTAACTTTCTTTTTTTCATTATTTAATTATTAAAGCTTTTTTGTTAGAACTTGAAGCATAAATATGGATTTAAAAAAACATATAAGATCAATTAAGGACTACCCAAAAGACGGAATTTTATTCAGAGATATAACAACTTTAATTAAAAACCCAGAAGCATTTAAGTTTACAAATGATAAAATCATTGAAATAGCAAAAAAGTTAGATTTTGATAAAGTTGCTGCCATTGAGTCTAGAGGTTTTGTTTTTGCATCCGCCGTTTCTTATATGTTGAAAAAACCGTTTATTTTATTGAGAAAAAAGAATAAACTACCTGCTGAAACTCATTCAGTAGATTTTCACCTTGAATATGGAGAGGCAACAATAGAAGTTCATAAAGACTCTATAACAAAAAACGAGAAAATACTTATAATAGATGACTTGATAGCCACTGGTGGAACAGCTGAAGCAGCTGCAAAGTTAATTGAAATTTCTGGAGGCAAAGTTGCTGGGTTCATATTTGTTATAAATTTATTTGATCTACCTGGAGAAAAACTTCTCAAAAGTAAAGGATATACTTTAAAAAGTCTAATTGAATTCCCGGGACATTAAGTGTTATTAAAGATAAAATTTTGAATATAATTTTTTAAGTTTATTTTTCCAAATTTTTTGTGAATTTTATTGGATAAATTGCTTGGTGTCAGGGCGGACGCGTATCTCTCGCCTTTTCTTTTTGGTAAAAATTTAATCCTCGTATTGAACATTTTGGCTACATCGATAATTGAATAAGACTTTTTATTAGAAATACTATAATGCCTACACAAATTTTTTTTCCAAGCTGTATAACAAGTTTCAACTGTATCATTTATATGAGTGAATCTTCTAGTTTGCGAACCAGGTTTTACAACTGGTAAAGCTTTATTTTTTTTAAAATGATCCTCAAAAATTCCGATTACAGTAGACATGGGTCCATTACATATCTGATGTGGTCCGTATACATTATAAAAATAGATTACCTCGTATTTGAAATTAAACCATCTTTTTAGATTCTCCAGTAATTCTAAATTTTTAGCTTTTGAAAAAGCATAAGGTGAAAGATTTTTATCATTTCCTCTATTTCCTAATGACGCAGAAGTTGCAGAGTAAATGAGTTTAATTTTATTCTTTAAACAAAAATTAAAAACTGCATTTGATCCTATAGAGTTTGAAGATATGCACATATTCATTTTAAGAAAACTTTGATAAATCCTAGAGAACTCACCAAAGTGAAAAACTGTTTTTATTTCTCTAGGGTTTTTGATTAATTTTGAAATATTTAAAGTATTAGCTTTTAGATACTTGACTCTCTTACTTTTTATATGATTCTTTTTATTTCCTGATGTATAATTATCAATACTAATAATTTTGAAGTCGGTTTTTTTTAGCAAAAGTTTAATTAAATTAGTTCCAACAAATCCAGCGCCTCCAGTAACTATAATTTTTTTATTTTTCGACATTATGAGATTAGTATATTCATGTTTTTAATAAATCAATCTAATGATGGTCGATGCCAAGATTTTCTGCCCAAAATTGAGTTAACTATTCCACCCATTCTGCTTAAATAAATATCTCTTTGCAAAATATTGAAAGATAATTGATAGAAAATAATTTTTAATGACGAGGAAATTAGCTTTGGAGAAATTATTAATAACGCTAGAAATAATCCTTTATACTTTTTGTGGTAATAAAATGTTGACCACATCCAATGCCAATTTCTATTTTTTTCAAGTTCCTTATTATTAGTTTGTTTTACAGAACTTGCTCCATCATGGTCTATTATAATTTTTCTATCCAAGAAAATACTTCCCCCATTAAGATTAACTTGATTGCAAAGATCAATTTCCTCAAAATATAAAAAAAAATTTTCATCAAAATATTTCTTATTAAATTTTTTTAGATTAAAAAAAATCGCATGTCCTTTTAAATTTTTTACTTGGTAAAAATCCTTTGCGTTATTTTTCATTTTTTCCGCTTGCTCATTTGCTGGACCTATTAGCCAAAAATTAGGAGTACTTTTAGCTCTATCAAGAAAATTTTGAATCGCATCTTTTTTCAAAATAGTATCTGGATTTAGCACTAAAGCATATTTTGTATTTACATTTGAAAGTCCAATGTTATTTGCAACTGCATATCCCTTGTTTTCTCCTGTAAGAATACATTTTGCATGAGAATATTTTTCTTCAATAATCTTTTTGAAATTTATATTATTTGAGTTTTCAACAACAATTATATCAACATCATTTGATAGAGAATCTAAACAACTAAAAACTTTATCTTCACTTTTGAAAGTAACAATTATAACAGTTAACTCCTTAATTCTCATAAAATAATAATATTTGATTTTAAAAGATAATTCTTTTACTAATTTAACACATTAAGCATATAATTCTTTAATAAAATATGAAAAAAATCATTGTTACAGGTGGATCAGGTTTCATTGGTAGCAACTTAGTAAATTATTTAATAAGAAAAAATTTTTTTGTCATTAACATAGATAAGTTAACCTATTCATCGAATAATTATAATCATAAAATAAGAAACAAGAAAAATTATAAATTATTTAGGTTAGATATTAAGAATAGAGATAAATTAATTTCAATTATAAAAAAAAATAAACCCAGAGCTATTTTTAATTTAGCTGCTGAAACGCATGTTGATAGATCTATTGACTCACCAAAAAATTTCATAGAAACAAATATTGTTGGCACTTTTAGTTTATTGGAGGCCTTGAGATATTTGAAAAGAAAAGGAATTGAAACAAAATTGATTCATGTATCTACCGATGAAGTTTATGGGGACGTAAAAAAAAATATTAGATCTGATGAAAATTATAGATATCAACCCAGTTCACCATATTCAGCAACAAAGGCAGGTGCAGATCATTTGATTAAATCTTATGTAAGAACCTATAAATTAAAAGCTTTAATTTCAAACTGCTGTAATAATTATGGACCGTATCAATTTCCAGAAAAACTAATACCAAAAATGATTAGCAATATTTTTAGTAATAAAGAGTTACCGATTTACGCTAAGGGTAAGAATTCTAGAGAGTGGATACATGTCCATGACCATTGTGAAGCCTTATTCAGGCTATATTTGAAGGGTAAATTAGGTGAGAGCTATAACATTGGATCAGGAAAAAATTTAAGAAATATTGATTTAGTAAAAAAATTATTATCTATGTGCAAAACAATAAACTTAAAAGTTGGAAAAAAAACTAAAATTAAATTTGTAAAAGATCGACCAGGACATGATTTTAGATATGCAATAAATAGCAATAAAATTTTTAAACAATTAAAATGGAAAGCAAAAATAGATATCAACGAAGGGTTGACTAGTACAATATTGTGGTACTTGCAAAATAAAGAATTTTTAAAAAGATTTTCAAAAAAAAATTACGAAAAACGATTGGGTCTTCTGACATGATAAAGAAAGGTATTATATTAGCAGGCGGAAAAGGAACAAGAATGAGTCCATTAACAAAAGCGGTAAATAAACAGCTTCTTCCTTTATATGATAAGCCTTTGATATTTTATCCTTTGTCTGTTCTTATGCTTGCAGGTATTAGAGATATTCTTATCATAGTAAATAAAGGTCAGCTTAATCAATTTAGAAAAGTGTTACCTGAAAATAATAATCTAGGAATTAAAATACAATATAAGGAACAGCTTAAACCTAATGGTTTGCCTGAAGCATTTATAATTGGTGAAAAATTTATTGGAAAAGAAAGCGTAGCCTTAATTTTAGGCGATAATTTTTTTTACGGTCAGAGCTTAACAAAAATATTGAAAAGGAACATCAATCAGAAAAAGGGGGCTAAAATTTTTCTTCATCCTGTCAAAAATCCCAATTCTTACGGAGTTGCAACAATTAATAAAAATAAAAAAGTTTTAAACTTAATTGAAAAACCAAAAAAAACTAAATCAAATCTAGCTGTTACAGGATTATACTTTTTTGATAATAATGTCGTAAAATTGAGCAAAAAAATCAAACCCTCATCACGTGGAGAACTAGAGATAATTGATTTACTTAACTTCTATAAAAAGAAAAAATCTCTTAAAGCAGATTTTATCGGAAGAGGAGGATCGTGGTTAGACACAGGAAATATAAACGATTTTTACGATGCTTCAAATTTTATTTTTACAATTGAAAATAGACAAGGTCTTAAAATCGCATGTCTAGAGGAAATTTCTTTAAAAAATAAATGGATAAACAAAAAAGATATTCAGAAATCTATAAAATTTTACGGAAATTGTGATTACGCAAAATATTTAAAAAAACTTTAAAATGAATGCTAGAAAAATTTTTTGCATGTGTCTCAACTCACATCACCTGGAGAATATTAAAAAACTAAATTACATACCAGTTGGACTTGGTAATCACGAGTATAGTTCAGAATGGTTGAGAGATAATGAAGGTGACAATATTAGTTTAAAAAACCCATTTTATGGGGAGTACACTTTTTATTACTGGATATGGAAAAATTTTTTAGGTAAATTTAATGATAATCAATGGATAGGTTTTTGTGGATATAGATATCATTGGTCTCAAAATAATATAATGAGATCTGATGAAATTAACAAAAATATTAATAAAGAAAACTTCCAAGATATTATTTTAAAAAAAATACCAAAAGAGTGGGATGATTACGAAGTAATTTTGGGTGAAGAAATGTTGGTTAATAATTGGAAATTAAGCAAAATTTTCAAACATGCGCCTAGAAAATTTTTAACAAATCCAAGATTTTTTCTTAAAGCAAATCAAAATATAAAACTACATTTTGATGTATTCCATGGTGAGGGAATAATGGATAAAGCAATCACTTTTCTTGATGAAAAAGAGAAAGATGGTTTTGAGAAGTTTATTAATGAAAAGTATTCTTTTAATAGAGAAAATCTTTTTTTTTGTAGATCAAAAAAATTAATGAATGATTACTTTTATTCTGTATTTTCATGGTTAGAAAGATGTGAAAGTGAATTCGGATTTGAATTAAAGGGTTACTCTTTGAAAAGATTGTATGCATTTTTAGCAGAAAGATATCTTTCTTATTGGTTTCAAAAACATTCCAAATATAAAAATTGGCCAATTTTTTTTTATGATACAAATGCAAATAAAATTAAAATAAAATGACTTTATTAAATTCTTTTTTGAGATCAAAATATTTTGATAATTTAAATCCTTTTCTATCCAAAAAAATTTTTAAGTTTTTTAAAATATTTTTTGTCGAGACCGAGTTAAATGATTTGCCAGAAACAAACTATCCATTATTAAATCCTAAAATTGAATTAGAAAAGTCTAAAATATTACAAAGAAATAATTTAAGACCTTATATTACTTATGCTCATCTTCCCGACCTACTTGAAATGCTGATTGGAAAAAATGAAAAAATTAATTTTGTTGATATAGGAGCTGGCAACCTTAATTTATATTACTATCTTAGAAAGAAATTTGAAAATTTAAATTATTTTTTTAAAGATCAACATCAAGTTGAGGAGTTTGTAAAAGATTTTATAAAAGATGAAAAATTAGATAAAATTAGTGTTGGAGAAATTGCAAATTTAAATTTGGTTAACATTGCATATTTTGGAAGCTCTTTGCAATATATAAAAAATTATAAAAAAGAGCTTAAAACTTTTTTTAAAAAAACACATTACATATTAATTTCACAATCGCCTTTTTTTACTAATGATAACATAGATGAAAAAATTGTTTTAAAACAATTAAATATGCATCCATTTATAAATTACCTATATTTATTTAATTTTCAAAAATTTTTAAATTTTATGAATGAAAATAATTATAATCTAATTGAAAAAAATATTAACAATGTTACGAAATTTTTAAATTTTAAAAATTTTTCAAAAGATTTATACAAAGAGATAAACATGTATGACCTTTTATTTAAATTAAAAAAATGATGAAAAAAAATAAGATCGTTGTAACTGGTGGTTCTGGTAGGTTTGGAAGAATTTTAAAAAAACAAAATTTTAAAAATTATATTTTTCCAGATAAATACGATTTTGATATTACAAACACAAAATCAATTCACAATTATATTTTGAAAATAAAGCCAAAAACAATCATACATCTAGCTGGTTTTTCAAGACCTGTTGAATTACACGAATCAAATCCAATTAAAAGTATAAAATTAAATATTATTGGAACTAGTAACTTAGTGATGGCTTGTAAAAAATATAATATTAAGTTTATTTATTTTTCATCTAATTATGTATACCCAGGTAAAACTGGAAATTATAATGAAACTGATCCGATTTTACCCTTTAACAATTATGGATGGTCCAAACTTGGAGGAGAAGCTGCTGCTCAGATTTATAAAAATAGTTTGATATTAAGAACTTGTATGACTGAAAAACCTTTCATTCATAAACGAGCATTGTCAGATGTGTATTTTAACTTTATTTTTCAAGAGGAAATAGCCAAAAATATTCCTAAATTGATTAAGTTGAAAGGTGTTATAAATGTTGGAGGGCCAATTCAAACTATTTATAACTTTGCTAAAAAATATAATCCAAAAGTTAAGAAAATTTCTTTAAAGAAAATAAAAGGTGTGCTTTTTAAAAAAAATATGTCAATGAATGTTAAAAAATTTAACAAAATTATTAAAAAGAAAATTTAACATCTATTATTTAAAAAAATTTATGGTATCAGATAAGTATGTCTTTTAAAGATTTACCAATAATGCAAGATAAAAAGAGGGGTGTTCTTCTCTTTTATCCATACGTTTCAAAAAAATCAGGAACAAATGTTAAAAATAAACTAGCTGGAAGATGGCTTGGACAAGGACCCATGGTTGACAGGTTTGAAAATAATTTTAAAAACAAGTTTGCAAAAAATTGTTCAGTTATAGCAACAGGTTCTGGGACAGACTCTTTACATTTAGCATATATTTTAGCTGGTCTTAAAAAAGGTGATGAAGTTATAACAACAATTTTCACTTGCACGGCTACTAATATACCAATGCTTTACATGGGTCTAAAGATCAAATTTGCAGATATTGATGTAGAGACGATGAATATAAGCATTGATAGTGTCAAAAAACTTATAACAAAAAAAACTAAAGCAATTGTTTGTGTGCATTATGGTGGCTTGCCATGCGATATGGATGAGCTGCTAAATATTACAAGAAAAAAAAATATTGTTTTAATTGAAGATGCAGCTCATGCTCTGGGCGCTACATACAAAGGTAAGCCAATTGGTAGTATAAGTGATTTTTCAACTTTTAGTTTTCAAGCAATTAAACATTTCACTACAGGTGATGGAGGAATGCTTACAATTAAAAATAAAAAATTAGAGGATAAAGCTAAAAGAATTAGATGGTTTGGCATTGATAGAAAAAAGAAACAACAAGGCATATGGAAAAATGATGTGCATGAAATTGGATATAAATATCAGATGACTGATATAGCAGCAACTATGGGGTGTGACGCTTTGAAGGAATTTAACAAAATTTTAAAACACCGAAAAAAAATTTATAATACTTATTTGAATGAACTCTCGAAAAATAAAAATGTTAAGTGTATTCATGATTACGATAAAAGAAAAAATCACGGGGCATGGTTATTTACAATAAGTGTAAATAATAAAGATTTTCTTCAAAGAAAATTGAGAGATTATAATATAGAAACCAATCAAGTACATTTTAGAAACGATAGATATTCTATTTTTAAAAAATATGTTAAAGGTAAAAAATTTCCTAATATGGATTATCTAGAGAATAGATATTTAGTACTGCCTTTACATCATAAGGTCACGGTAAAAGACGCCAAGTTTATAAGTAAGCTTATTAATAAGTTCGCCAAGTAAATTAAGATTAGATTTAAGGTCATAATTGGTAGCGAGGGGCGGATTCGAACCGCCGACCCCAGGCTTATGAGTCCTGTGCTCTAACCAACTGAGCTACCTCGCCAAAAAAGTCAATATATAAAAAAAAAAATTAAAAAGTTAAATATTTTTTTTTATTTCTTCTAATGGAACAATAAGTTTCCCTTGTTGACCACCAAATTTATCTATTGCTTCGCAAATTATACCTCTATAATCAAGATTATTCTTAATTGCAATATTGCCAGTGTTCATACCTGTTCCAGCTGTTTTGAATTCAATTATTTTAGTATTTGGTTCGCAAAAACAAATATTAGCGAAGCCAGCTCCATGTAAACCAGCAATTTCTTTAGCTGAGTAGTACATATTAATTTGATCTTTCACAGAATACCTTTCGGGCTGAATAAATTCATAATTAAATTTTCTAAAAATATCATAAACTTCTTTATGATTATCAAATCTACGATATTTAGAAATAGATTCTGGTCTATCAATAAATATTTTTTTTGGAAAATTATTTCTAGATTTATGTTTTAAAAATTCTTTTCTCAACCAATTAAAAATCCAAGTTGGAATATTTTGAGTATCATAAACAGTATTATTTGTTATACGAAATGGATGATCAACTACTGTGATCTCATCGCAAGAGATATGTTTAAAAGAATTACTGTCTAATAATTTTTTTACAGGAATATCTAATAATTCAAATGTTTCTAAATGGTGTTTCATTTTAGTACTTGGTAATAAAAAATAATCAAAATTTTGAAGACTTTCGAATCTTTTTACTATCTCTAATTTAGGTAAAATTTCAAATAACCAATGAAAATAATTAGTTTTAGCGGCTCCACCAGACAATAGAGAGAAAACTTTTCCTTTTAATTTCTTTTTAAATCTTGGAGTGCCAATTTTCAAAGAAATGTTCTCTTTTATATCAGCATTGTTTCTAGCAAACAATTTATCTCCCTCCTTCACTCTTAATTGAAATGATGGACCAGAGATAAGTTTATTATTAACTATAATTGATTGATCATGAACGGATGTTGTAAATAATCTACTTTTTTTTATTTTAAAAACGTTGTAGTTGATCTCATCAATTTTTATTTTATTAACATTCAAACTTTGATCTATTTCAATATTTGATGCAATTCTTATTTGTCCATAGATTAACTTAAAAATAGTTTGCACCGTAAATTTATACAAATTTTTAAAATAAGTAAGCATTTATGAATAATATAAATCCAAATAAAGAAATAATCTTCAGTTTAATTTGCTGAATTTTAATAGTTAATTTGTAAAAATTAATTATAAAGTAAGGATGATTCCAAATACGGTAACTGCTGAAACTGCAGCTACACTTAGAGCTAAATTTCTATTTCTTTCAATTTTCTTTTCTTCATTAATTCTTGAGAGCAAGTCAGTTAATTTTACCTTGCTTTGGTGACTTAAATCACTAGTCTGATTTTCGTATTTGTACTGTGAACTCATTAATCAATTAAAGCACAAATTAACGATTTTTAAATAACGAGTTAGATCAATTTGGTTTTACTAAAGTGATTCGACCCAAAATGATTAAATATTTTTAAATAATTAAGAGCTTATGAATTGATATGTTTCTTAATTCCTAATCGCATTTTTTCAATTATTTCGTCAATGTCCTTTCTCTCGCAAACAAATGGTGGCGCAATTATCAGGGCATCTCCTGTGGGTTTAATATTTACACCAGCCTCATAACATTTTTTATAAACGTTAAATCCTGCTTTGCCTGGCTTATCTCTCATTGATATATCAACACCACCTAGAAGTCCGTAATTTCTAATGCTGTCTATACATTCCAAATCTTTCAAAGAATGTAAGCCTTCTTCAAAATACTTAGACATATTTTTAACCTTGTTAAAGATATCTTCCTTTTCAAAAATTTTTTGAACAGCAATGGCTGCTGAAACTGCGACCGGAATACCTGAATAAGTATAACCATGAAAAAGTTCTACTGCTCCATCAGGTGATGCGTCCATTACTGATTGATAAATTTTATCCCTTACAGCAACAACACCCATGGGAACAATTCCATTAGTAGTAGCTTTAGCCATTGTAATAATGTCAGGCGTTACTCCAAATTCTTGCGCTGCAAATGCAGAACCAGTTCTACCCCAGCCGGTTACAACCTCATCGAAAATTAAAAGTATACCGTGATTATCACAAATCTTTCTTAACTTTTGTAAATAATTCTTAGGAGGAATTAATGTACCAGTAGATCCTGCAATTGGTTCAACAATACATGCAGCTATATTTTCACCACCTAATTTTTTTGCAATAACCTCTAAATCATCTGCTAGCTC
>MDSZ01107864.1_pt1 | contig 10831 bp, 10 predicted proteins | sample 811201 | NCBI WGS metagenome assembly MDSZ01 (sample SAMN05326647, study PRJNA326480) | marine metagenome | isolation source: seawater | place: Indian Ocean: North | collected 2010
AGGTTATTCAAAATCAAATGTTTTAGAAGTATTTAATAAAGATATTTCTATAAATGATTTGCCTGTTTTATGTAAAAATAAAAAATTAGTTGATGTATTATATAGAAATAAATATTCATCAGAACTAAAAAAAAATATTTTAAAGAATAAATTTAGAAATATACCTGTTGTAATTATGGCTGGTGGTAAAGGGAAACGAATGGATCCATTCACTAGAATTTTACCAAAATCATTAATTCCTATTGGAAATGAACCAATAATAAAAATTATAATGGATAAATTTAAACATTATGGATTTAAAGACTTTAAAATAAGTATAAATGATAAAGCACAAATGATTAAAAGTTATTTTTATGATAATGATTTACCCTATAAAGTAAAATTTATTGAGGAAAATAAGCCGCTTGGTACAGCTGGTTCATTATCAAAAATTGATAAAAAATTTAAAGGAACTTTATTCGTATCAAACTGTGATATAGTTATAAATACCGATTATAGAGCTATTCATAATTTCCATATGTCTGGAAATTATCATCTCACATTAATTGCATCTATGCGAAATTACAAAATTCCATATGGAATTTGTAAACTTGATAATATAGGAAAACTTAAAAACATAGATGAAAAACCTGAATTTGATTTCCTAGTAAATACCGGTGTATACGTTTTGGAGTCTGCTATACTTAAACTGATACCTAAAGATAATTATTTTGATATGACCGATTTAATTACCAAAGTAAAAGAGAAAGGATTAAGAGTAGGCGTTTTTCCTGTATCAGAAGAGTCTTGGTATGATGTTGGTCAATTGTCTGAATATAATAAAAATGTTGATAAAATTAATTTTTAATAAAGTATATCTGCAAACTTTTGATAGCGCGAACAACTAAAATAGTCTAAGAAATTGTACAAAAGTGATAGATCTAAATATATATAGATGTGTTGAATGCAACAAAAGTAAAATAAGAAAACTTAATTTTAATAAATTAATTTGTAATTTTTGTAGCGCTAAATATGAATATTCAAACTCATTAATTTCTATTGCTAAAAAAAATTTTCTTAAAAAACAAAAGTGGAATGCATGGGATAACAAACAAGTTCAATTAATGGGTGATAGTTATTATCGCAGATCAATTGGTAAATTACCTGAAAAAGAAGCGTCAAAAAGTTTTGCAAAAGTAATATTAAAAACCAAAATTTTAAAACAAAATGAAACTATTCTGGATTATGGCTGTGCATCTGGTCATTTCTATAAAAGTTTTAATCGAATTCTTCCCTTTGAATTTAAATATTACGGTATAGATGCTGTTAAAAGTTTTTTAAAATTGGGAGTAAAAGCTTATAAAAATAATGCAAATGTAAATTTTATTCACGGAGATGTACTAAATATACCTGTCAAAAAAAAAACTTTTGATATCTCATCAATAAATTTGCTTCACTTTTTTCCAGACATATACAAATGTCTTAAAGAAGCAAGAAGAGTTACTAGAAAATATATTATTTGGAGAACCCCATTAGCCGAACTTAATTATTTTGTAAAAATATATCATAAAAATGATTTTAAAGTTAATCAACCTGTTGGATATCACTCTGATAAAAAAGATGTTCATACTATAAATATTTTTTATAACCTTGATTACCTCAAAAAAATTTTTAAAAAATTAAATTTAAAAATAATTTATTTTAAAAAAGACAAAGATTTTAAAAGTTTTGATAATACTAAAATAAAAGGCTTTGAATTAGGAGGTACAAAAACTATTAACAAAACACAAATTGACGGAATTATGTTAATGGATTGGCATTATATTATTTTAAGAATAAAATGACTGAGATAATAAAATATATTAGCGATAAATTATCACTGGATGTAAGTCATTGGACGACAAAACCATTTCCACATATTATAATAGATAATTTTCTACCAGAAGAAACATTCAATAAGATATCATATTCAATTATAACAAATGAAAAGAATTTTAAAGATGTAAAAACTATTTATAATACAACATTAGAGTTTGGCAAAAAAACTTATAATGACACTGATCTCAACCAATATTTAAAAATGCCAATTGAAATTTTGGGAAGCAATCATTTAAAAAATTTTATAGAAAAAATTATTGGAAATATAAATCTAACTTCATTAACTGACATTAAAGACTATGGTGGTTATTCACCTTTTCATGTTATGGTGGATAAGGGTTTTTTAGGTTCTCATGTAGATCATTCAAGATCAATTAAAAACGATTTTCATGTAGCTAATTCGATTTTTTATGCATCTCCGAAATGGAACACAAATTATGGAGGTGAAACTGTTTTATTTAGCAATAATGGTCTTAAAATTATAAAGTTAATAGAACCTAAACCAAATAGATTAATAATATTTTTACATACAGCTGAAACATTTCATGGAGTAAACAAAATTACTAGTGATCCAAATATTAAGAGATATACATATTACATGGATTATTATGTAAAAAATGAAAGTTTAAATAATATTAAATTTAATTTGAAAACAAAAGAGTTTTGTCCAGTATATTGTGATCATGATACAACTTTTGTACCGTTTTTCCCATTAGGACTTAAAAGTTTTAATTTTAAATCTTTATTTAAGATAAAAATATTTTATCAATATACAACTGCATATATAAAATATTTATTTAACAAAAAATTTAAAAGGATAAATTTAATTAAGTATTTTTAAAAAATAAATACAATTAAAATTATATTATATGATTAGAGGAAAACTTGCTATTTTAGGTGGTGAAAAAACCATAAATCGTAGTTTTGAAAAGTATAAATCAATTGGACAAGAAGAAAAAATTGCAGCTAACAAGGTAATTGATAGTGGAGTTCTGTCGGACTTTCTTGGTGTTTGGCATGATAAATTTTATGGTGGACCAAAAGTAAGAGAATTTGAACAGGCCGCAAAAGATTTTTTTAATGTTAAACATGCGGTTACAGTTAATTCGTGGACTTCAGGTCTTGTAGCCGCAGTTGGCTCAATTGGAATAGAGCCCGGTGATGAAATAATTGTGACACCATGGACCATGACTGCAACTGCTGCAGCTATACTTCATTGGAATGCAATTCCAGTATTTGCTGATATTGATAAAGACACTTATAATCTTAGTCCAATATCTATTCAAAATTGTATATCGCCTTATACTAAAGCAATCATTGTAGCCGACATATTCGGACAATCTGCAGATATGGAGGAAATAATGAGTATAGCAAAAAAATTTAAACTTAAGGTCATTTCAGATACCGCTCAAGCTCCAGGGGCAATGTATAAAAATAATTACGCAGGAACTTGTGCTGATGTGGGGGGTTATAGTCTTAATTACCATAAACATATTCATACTGGCGAAGGGGGTATCTTAGTTACAAATGATGACCAAATTGCTGAACGCCTTCAATTAATAAGAAACCACGCCGAGGTAGTTGTTGAGGACAAGGGATTAAAGGATATTTCAAATATGATAGGTCATAATTTTCGGCTAGGAGAAATTGAATGTGCCATAGGACTTGAACAACTTAAAAAATTACCATCTATAATTAGCAAAAGACAGCAATTATCTGAAATGATGACTAATGGACTTAAAGGCCTAGATGGATTAGATACTCCATTTATAGGCAAAGATCGGACACATGTTTATTATGTTTATGCGATGCAATTGAATACTGAAAAATTACAAGTTTCGCGTAAAAAAATTTGTGATGCACTCAATGCTGAAGGAGTACCTATAACTTCAGCTTACCAAAATATACATCTTTTACCAGTTTATCAAAATAAGATCGCATATGGTTCAAATGGATTTCCTTGGACATCAGATATTTGTAAAAGAGATATTGATTATAAAAAAGGAATATGTCCTGTTGCAGAGAAACTAAATGATAAAACATATTTAGGATTTAATATATGTTTATATAATTTAAAAAAAAATGATATCAATTTGATCACTTCAGCATTTCACAAGGTTTGGGAAAATTTAAAATTTTTAAAAAAATAATATTATAGTTATGATTTTATTTGTATCAGGGCAATATGCTGGCGCTCAATACATACATCCATTAATCAAAAAATGGTCAAATAAAAATAAAATAGAATGGAATATAATTGCAGCTGGCGCTTCATGTAAATATTGGAAAGAAACTAATGTTAAGCACACTTGTATTAATAAGATCTCACACAGCATTGTATCTAATTACTTAGAATATTTGAAACCAACTTTAGTCATTACTTCAACATCAATAAATTATGATTTTGAAGCTGTTTTCATTATAGAAGCAAAAAAAAAATCAATTCCAACTGCAAGTTTCATAGATTTTTGGTCAAACTATTTAAATCGTTTTAAATATGGTGGAGATTTAGTCTTCCCAGATAACATATTTGCAATTGATCACAGAAGTGTCATTGAGATGACAACTGAGGGAGTTCCAGAAAATTTAATAAAAATGATTGGACAACCTTATTTTGAGGAGGTGCAAAATAATATTGTTGAAAGGGGAGATAAATTACTTTTAACAAGTCAACCATTAAAAAAATATAATGATAATAAATTAGGATACGATGAGAGTGATTTTTGGGATATTTGTTTTCAGGCTATACATAAAACTAATGTAAAAAAAGTACTTTGTACGCATCATCCGGAAGAGCTTTATCGTGATTTTAAGAAAGATAAAAATATAGTTATATATAAAGGTAGAGGAATACAAGATATTGTAGATAGTCATACAGTAATTGGAATTTCTTCTACCCAGATGATTTTGGGTTATTTATGGGGAAGAAAAGTTGCAAGTATTCAACCCAAGATTTTAAAAAAAGATTTATTTCCTTTGTCTCGATGGGGGTTAGTTCCAAGACTAGAGACAGTCAGCGAGGTAATTGAATTTCTTAAAAAAGATGATTTGTTTGAAAGTATAAAATCATCAAAAAAATTTAATGAAGAAACTGATGAATTTAGATTAAATGGTAGTATTGATCGACTAGAATTATTCTGTTTAAAATATAGAAATTAAATAATATAAGTAATGCAATTAAAATTATTTAAATAATTAAATATTTGTATATTTTTAAAATTTAAAATAGTTATTAAATGGATAATCATAAAGGCAATATATATTTTGTACATGCTGTAGATACAGAAGGTCCACTTTACGAAAATTTAGATGAGATTTTTAAAAGAGTTAAGGAATATTATGGAATAGATATAGAATCCACTGATGAAAACTTAAAAAAACTCCAAGATAAAAAAATTGATTGTGGAAAATTTACTGATGCTATCGCAGACATGCTAAGTCCTGATCAAATTACATTTAAAGATACATGGGATAAAATCTATTTGATGATGGATGAGCTCATGAGTGATAATTTTAGAAAACAATTACCAGATATGGATGGTAATGGATATGTTTTTAGTTGGTTTTGTGTAGATCATGTAGGATATAATAATAACCCAAGAAGAAGAACGATGGGTTTTCATGGTATTCATGACGAATATCAAAGGATATTGAGAAAATACAATTGCGAAGTTGATAGAATATATTGGCATTTTCACCCTATGAGTTTTTCAATGGATGCACACCGTTCAGGAAATAACTTCAATTTTACAAATTATCACAATGAAATTTTAACCAGAAGGATTATTGATCATTCATGGTTTCCAGCTGCATTCAGACCGACTTCATCAATAAGAATGGATGGTAATGTATGGTTAGAGCAGTGGATACCTTTTGAACTTGGCAATATGAATGTCGATGATCACAAAACATTATTTGATAACCAAAGATTAACGGGAGTTTATGGTCTAGATAATGATTGTAGAGGAGCACCAACAGATTGGTCCATTTATAATCCTGATGTTCGTGATTACAGAAAAAAGGGTCAACTAAAAAGATATATTGGCAGATGTCTAAACGTAAAGTCTTATACTTTAGAAATTAATGAGTCCGAATTAATTAAGGCTTTTGAAAAAGCAAGTTTTGGGCAAAATGTTCTTGTTTCTGTAACCAACCATGATTTTAGAGACATGATAAAAGAAACAAGTGATTACATAAATTTGGTTAAATCTGTTGCAAAGAAATACCCTAAAGTTGGATTTAAATGGAGCAATACCGTTAGTGCTTTTAGAGATGTAATAGGATTAAAGCGTCAAAATCCAGTTTCACTTTCATTGTCAATTTCAGATAATATTTTACATGTAAAAAGCGACAAAAAAATCTGGGGCCCCCAACCTTTTTTGGCAGTTAAGACTAAGGAAGGAAAATACTATACAGATAACTTTATAAATGACGACGAATTTAACTGGAGATATTCATTTGATACTTGGACTGTGGAATTAAATGCTATTGAATCAATAGGTGTAGCTACAAATGATTTATCAGGAAATTCAGTTGTTTATCTTTGTAAATTATCAGATCCAAAATTTAAATGGAAAAAAACAGTATATAACAATAATGATTGATAAACAGAATGTTGGCTGAGACACCTGTTTTTATTACTGGTTTGTATCGTTCTGGAACAACTTTATTATCAAGGGCATTAAATGCTCATCCAAAACTTTCAATTACATATGACAATGTTCATTTTATGAGGTTTTGTTATAAAAAATTTGAACCATTAAATAATAAAAATGTATTTAATTTACTCAATGATGTATCTGGACGTATATTTGAAAGAAGTAAAATTAAATTAAACACAAACCTTGTTATTTCTGAATTAAACAAATTAGAAAAAATTCAATATTCAAATATTTACAATGCTATTATGAAAGATTGTTTTCTTAAAAATTCTAATAAATTAATATGGGGAGAAAAAACCAACGTAGCATGGGGTGCAATTCCTGGATTTTTAAAAATGTTCCCTAAGGGAAAATGTATTTTTTTATTAAGAGATCCTAGGGATGTATTATGTTCTTATAAAAAAATGACAACAAACCCATTCCCAAATTACTTAGACACTATTTTTGCATCTTTAGGAGCCTTTCAACAAGCCTCATACCTTACAAAAAAAATATCTAAGGATAATTTATTGATTTTAAAATATGAAAATTTTGTAACAAATCCTGAAAAAATTTTAAAGGATATAAGTTCATTTATTGGAATATCATATAATAAATCAATGGTTGATATAAATTGTTATACAGATTTAACTGGAAACAAATGGGTATCAAACACAAGCTATAAAGAGAGTCTAAAAAAAATATCACCAGACTCTATCGGTAGATGGAATAAAAATATTTTAGATGAGGAAATTTGTTTGTTAGAATTGTTGCTAAAAGAAGAAATGGTTAATTATGGTTATAAATTATCTCAAATAAAATATTCAATTAACAGTTTTATTAAATCTTTTGAAATAATTAGAAATTCACCACTGCTAACAGATAGATTTAATTTATGGTTAACTGAAAAAAGGGGAGTCGATACGTACCCAAATAATCCTTCATGGCAGCCAGTAACTGTTAAAAGTGACTAAAATTGCAAAAAATTATGATGAAAATAGCATTAATTATGAAACATGATGTTTACCATGGTAGAGAGTATATGAACGCGCTGATTAAAAACAAATTTCGCTTTGATGTAATATCAATATTAAATAAAAAAAAAAATAATGTAAATTTAATAGAAGATAAAAGAACAAATTATATTTGGAGACCTAAAAAACTTGAAAGTATGATGAAAGATGTTGAAAATTATTACAGTTATAATTCAATATCAGATCCAAAATTACTTGAACTTTTAAAGAAAAAAAAAATATCAAATTGGTATTCAAGGTGGAGGAATAGGTATAATTAAAAACGATATTATTAATAAATTTATCATAGGAATTTTGAATTTTCATCCTGGAGACTTGCCTTTTTATAGAGGAAGTTCTGCTCCAGAGTGGCAAATATTTGAGGAAAAACAGATTATAGCAACTTGCCATCTAATTGATAAAGACTTAGACGCAGGAGATATCGTCGGAAAAAAAAAACTTGATTTAGATTATTCAGATTATTATTCAATGAGGGCAGGAATTTACCCAAAAATTGCATCTTTTTTAGTAAATATTCTTAATCAAATAATAAAAGACAATGGAATAAAAAATTTAGTAAAACAAAATAAAGATCTAGCAAACTATAGAAATTACATAGGAGACGATATAATTGAAGTTTTAAAAAAAAAGATGAAAAAAAATAAAATTTTTTAATTAAATGTTTTTATACATCCAGATAATAATTCAAAATATATAATGAGACTTAATTCAACTGTGGTAGGAACAGTTATTCATTTAAAATCGCTAAAAAACCTTAATTCTTTTTTGAAATCAGTAGATGCTCAAACTGATAAAAATTTTGATCTTTTAATCTTAAACGTCTCAAGAAAAAAATTAAATATAAAAAAAAAAAATATACAAATAATACCATTTAAATTTGAAAAAAGTATAAATGAAAATAGAATCAAATTAATAAAAGAAGTTATAAAAAAAAAAATATGAAAACCTAATATTTATTGATAGCGATGATACAATGATGAAAAATAGAGTTAAAGTATGTAAAAAATATTTAAAAAAAAATAAAATCATTGTTAATGATTTGAATATTTTTGATAAAAAAAATGTTCTAATTAAAAAAAAATACTTTTCATCAAGAATAAAAAATAAAACAAAAATAAATAAATTATTTTTAAGATATAAAAATATTTTTGGAATGAGCAATACATCATGTAAAGTTTCTGTTTTAAAAAAAATAAACTTAAATGTATTAAAAAATGCTCCAATATTTGATTGGGCTCTTTGGATGTTGGTTTTACAAAACGAAAGAGCAATATTTACCAATAGTACCTCAACAAATTATTTGATAAGTAAAAAAAGTATTAATTCGTTTTATAATCAAAATAAAAAAATTGCGAAGAAAAGAAATGAAATAAAAACTGATCAATTCAATTACTTTATCAGAAATAATTTAATAAAATTAAATTCCTATCATATAAAAAATAAAAGTGAGTCTAAATTCAGATTTTGGTGGGAATGATACAAAAAAAATATATAATAATTTTGATCAAATCTTCTTAAAACTCATATGCAAAACTTAAACATTACATCAATAGAAAAAAAAATTATTTCGAAAAAAAATAGATTTAATTTTATCAAGCAGGATTTCTCAGAAATAAAAAAAATTTTTTATAGCAAAAATATTCTAATTTTGGGATCTGCAGGATCAATTGGCTCAAGCTTTACTTTATATTTATTAAAAAATTTCCCACTAACAAAAAAGATTTTTTTATTAGATAAAAATGAAAATGATCTTACTGATTTAAATAGAAAAATTGTTTCTCTAAATAAAAAATTGAGTGTTCATTATATTTGCTCTGATATAAATGACTTTCAGTTTGATAGTTTTTTGAAAAAAAATAATATAAATATTCTTTTAAATTTTGCAGCAATCAAGCATGTACGAAGTGAAGAAAATATTAACTCGATAAATTATATGATAAAAACTAATTCTTTAAATTTTTTACCAGTAAAAAAAAATTCTCTTGAAAAAGTTTTCTCTGTCTCAACTGATAAAACCGTAAATCCACAAAGTATATTGGGAATATCTAAAGATTTAATGGAAAAAAAATTACTTAACTTCTCTTCAAAATATAAAGTGTTTATTTCTACTGCTAGATTTCCAAATGTTTCATTTTCTAATGGGAGTATTCTAAAATATTCATTTGAAAATTTAATATTAAAAAAAAATTTTGGGATACCTTCAAAAATTAAAAGATATTTTATTACTCATGAAGAGGCGGTACATTTATGTCTTAAAAGCCTATTATTAAGAAATAATAAAATGATAGTTATTCCAAATCCAAAAATTTTAAATAAAGATTATTCTATTAAATCTATTGTTACAAAAATTTCAAAAATTTTAAAAAAAAAAATAATATTTGTTAACAAGTCTAGTGATAATAAAACTTCTGATTTTAGCGAAATACTCTTAACAAGACCAAATACTCATGGGCAGAAGATTAGAGAAGAGCTTTTCAGAAAAAGTGAAAAAATTTTAGAGGATAAAGACAAAACAATAGTTAAGGCAAAAATGGTTACAAAATCAATGAACGTGGATAAATATATAAAAAAATTACTCAAAGTAAACAATGTAAATAAATTAAAAAAAGTTATTAAAATTAGATATAAAAAATTTAAAATAAAGAAAAAACTCACATTTCTCAGTAAAACAATTTAACAAATATTTATGAAGAAAATAATTATTTTTGGTCTTGGTGAGATTGCTGAATTGACATATGATTTGATAAAACAAATAGAAAACACAAAAGTAACAGCATTTTCAGCACATAAACAACATATTCACTCAGATAAATTTATAGATCTTCCCATTTATTCAATCGATGAGATTAAAAATAAAATAAATTGTGATGAACATTATTTTATAACAGCAATTAGTTATAAGAATTTAAATGAAAACAGAGAGAGTGTTTACAAAGAACTTAAAGAAAAAAACTTTAGGTTTACTAACATCATCCACCCTAATGCAATTTGTAGATATGACAAAATAGGTGAAAATAACATAATATTCGAACTTAATAATTTTCAAAGAGGTGTATCGATAGGTAACAATAATATTTTTTGGAGCTCAAATCACATTGGACATCATTCTATAATTTCAGATAATTGCTTTTTTTCTTCGCATGTTGTTATATCTGGAGCTGTAAAAATTGAGGCAAATAACTTTTTTGGTGTAAACTCTACCGTTAGGGATAATATCACAATAGGAAATAAATGTGTTATCGGAGCCAATTCTTTAATATTAAAAAATCTCCCGGACTATTCAATAGTTAAAAATAAAGC
>MDSZ01244285.1_pt1 | contig 10831 bp, 17 predicted proteins | sample 811201 | NCBI WGS metagenome assembly MDSZ01 (sample SAMN05326647, study PRJNA326480) | marine metagenome | isolation source: seawater | place: Indian Ocean: North | collected 2010
ATAATTTCAGCACCAGCAGTATGACTATCACCGTTTAGATATATCATCTGTATGCTTTTCTTCCTTCGTCAAGCACTTCTACATTTTGTGCTTGTTCTTTTTCAAACGATTCTAAAACTATATTTCTACAAACTGCTTGAAACCATTGGTCTACTATATCATTATCAGTTTTGCCTTGATATCCTGCTCTCACTAGTTTTGCAACAAATATATCATTCCAATCAAGTTCAAATGCACCTTTGTCTAAAGTGTCTTTTTCAAGTTCCATACTTAATACACTTACCCACGGCTCGCCTGCTTCAGTGGCTATTTGTTTAGGACTTTTCTTTTTAGGTTTATTTGTTTTTTTGACAGGATTAGGATTTCCAAGTATTGCTTTTTTTATTTTTTCTAAATTTATTTTGTTTATCATCTTACAATCCTGCTTTTCTAATTTTGTTTAACTTATGTTCCCCATGCATTTCCGAAGAGGCTGATGTGTAATCTTGGTGTGAATCTATAGCCGCGTTCCATGGCGATGTTGGCAACTTCTGGGTAGGTGAGATTGTATTCTTCACTTCTGCCTCCGAGTGGCATGAGATAAACGGGTACATCGACTCCGACTTCACTATATTCCTGTACTGCTTTGGTAACTTCGTCCACATCATGTTTATCAGCCACAACAAACTTGAGATACATGTCACTATTAGGTACGTTATAATAATCAAGAGCAACTTCAGGCTTGATAGCAGTATGCCAAGGCTCGCCAGATACGGAAAGTTTAGGACTGCAACTCCAAGTGACTGTGAATCTTTTCTGATTGCTGAGATAATCTTTAAAATTATCATGTAATTTTTGTGTCGTATTTGTTTCAAATGTAACATTTTTCAAGTCCTTCATTTTAGGATGTTCAAATAATTCTACATATAAACGTTGCCATGCTAATAAAGGTTCCCCACCTGTCATAATCAAGTGTATGTCCTGTCCGTTATCCATAGTCCATTTGCCTTCTGGAGTAAGACTAATTAAGTGTTCTACAACTTCGTCCACGGTTCTAAGCATATTAAAATGTTTAAACTGTGGATAGATACTAGCATAAGTATCACAGCCTGTATGTATTATTGGCAAATCTTCAAATCTATTTGTTTTTTTATCGATTCCACTATCTAATAAATCTTTTACTTCTTGATTATATATTATGCCTTGCTTTTGTTTTTCATCTCGCATAGGTTCACCACGTGGTAATCCAAAATTCATACAACGAAAGTTACAGCCGAAAGTTCTTAAGAATACACTAGGTACTCCTACGAATTTGCCTTCGCCTTGTACACTATAAAATGCTTCGCTATAACGAAGTTTCATTTCTCGGTTGGAAGATTGCACTGTTGGCGCCGTGCTCTGCACATTCAACTTTAACAACGTAACACCTATTATTTGTTTGTTCTCTAATTAATTTATCTGCAAAATTAAAGGCATGTTCGGCAAACTTTTCTGCACCCACGCCATCTACAATAGTTATTTGTGCAAGTCCTTTGTCTTCTAATAATTTTAAATCATCTAAGTAAGGATCATTAGCATCTAAAACAACTTTATGGTCAAAAGTTTCTTCTAACCATGCTTTTAGTGGCTTGAGACCACCAAAGTCAACTGCCCAATTTCTTTCATCTAATTCATTACATCCGAATGTAAAAGTAAATGCAAGACTATAGCCATGTAAAAATTTACAATGACTATGTCCTGCATTAGGTTGTCTAAATACTGCACTTAAACCAATATTGTGTCCATAATGTTTTGTACTATAATAACTCATACTTTATATTACTACATTTATGCTTATTTGTCAAAATATACTTTTAACATTTCTAGTCTATCATTAGCCGCCGCTAACTTATCTAATTCGGCGATTACTGCTTCTACGACGTCGCTATGTTCACCAATACCTGCAGGCATTGTTTTGTAAACTTCTATATTTGCCTTATGTACTGCAACCTCTCCTTCTGCTTGTTTTTTTGCCGCCTCTAATAAGGCGTCACCCATTGTTGCCATGTTTTTTCTCCTTTATTTTTTTAACATGATTATCCCAAGTTTCTTTATTCATTGCTTGAATGGCAATGATAGAACGTAGTTCTCCGCATCTTCTTTGCGGTCCTTTTCCGATGTGCGGCAAGGCACTATCGAATAATAATAAATTTCCTGCCTTAATTTTACTAGTAAAAATACTTCCATCTTCGTTGTACACTAATGTTTCTCCGCCCCAATTATCCTCCCAGTTTCTATTCAAGTATAGGACACCAGTAATACTTTCATTTTTTACAGGCCAGTCTATGTGTATATCCCCATCTTGTCCGAATGTATTTCCACTTAACATGATTCTAATTAAAGTGTTAAAGTTTTCTACTTCTGGCAATGCCATAAACTTTTCGCCTAATTCTTTTACAAACTCTAGGTGTGGTTCATCTACATAAGTTTGGTTCCATGAGTCATAAAAATGTTGTGCCCACATTGGATAATTTGGTTGAATTGTATCATCACTAACTTGTCCAAATCCCCATTTTCTTTGACAAACAGTACTGCCCCATAAATTTTTAAGCATTGTTTCATCTACAAAGTTTTCAATTATTTTAGGCATTAATTTTGACTTCCTATCATTACTATTATTGCCACATAAAAGAAAGCAAATATAAAAACTGGTTTTGCATTTTCTATACGTCTATTAGTTTTTGGTTGTGGCTTTACCCAGTCAGCAGGCATATAATCTCTATCCCAAGCATCTCTTCTAGTGTCTTGTTTACGTTGGTCTATGTGTATAGTTCTTGGGTCTACTTTATAAACTTCATTCATAATTCTTCTAGTATTCCTAATCCTTCAGCAAGTATTAAAAATAAACCGCCATACATTAACATTACACCTGCATCTAGTAAGAGTAAATCTGTAAAATTTTCTGCACCATATAAGTACCAACCAGATAAAATTAAAAACATACCAGATACTATCCTTACAATGCTTTTAATCATACTTATAACAAAATGTTTATTTACTATCATGCCACCACTCCTCATATGGAAAAACAATCCATTCTGGATTTTCTTCTTTGTTTATTTCGATTCCTTGATAATCACTAGTAAAGTCACTTACTATGTTATCTACTATTACTGCAAATTTTACTTTTTTGTTGCTTTTTGTTAATTTCCAATTATTTGCAATCCATTTAAATGTTTCTCCACTATCATTAATATCATCTACAACTAAAATTTTTGCACCTTTTTTAACCTGTTCTTTTAAAAATTTACTGTTTTCTTGTATATCTCCATCTCTTAGTCTTACATCTAAGGTATACATTTTAGTGTTAATATAATGGCTTAACATTGTTGCTGGATATAATCCACCTCTTGTAATACCAACAATAATATCAGGCCTATAATTATCCATATACATTAATTGACAAATGTTTAATAATGCGCCTTTTATGTTATTTTCGGTTATATATTTTTTCTTTATCATTAGAACACCATTTTATATAATTCATTGATTACAACATATAAACCATATCCATATAAAATATATAAACATAGTTTTAAAAATTTATTTAGACCGTCATCTGATTGACTTTCCCAAATTGCCATTAATTTTTATTCCTTCCTTTTTTTGCATTGTTTTTTCCACATACAGTACACTCGCCTGTAACACCACCGCAACTGCCTTTTACACGTAGGCCTTTCAGGAGGCCTATACTCATGGCCGCCACCGTAACTAATAAGAACACCAAGCATAATAAAAAAGTCTCCATTACTTGTTAAATAATTTTGCACATTCGGTTTGTAGTTCCTTTATTCTAAATTCTATCCATCCAATACTTGTATGAACATATCCCATATCTTCAGGACCGTTATCTAAAGCAAATTGTTTTGCATATTTTAATTCTTCTTGTAGTGCTAATATTTTTGCAGGTAAACTTATCATTTTATATCCTTTAATTGTTTGCCAAATTTATCAATTTTTTTGTAACATTTACAACATCTTTCTTTAAATCAACTGAACTAAAGTTATATTTTACATTAACTCCACCTGCTTTTGCAATTTCTTTTTGCAAAAAACTAACGTTATTTCTTATTTCACCGAATACGTTTATATTTAACTTATTATCAACTTCGTACTTGTAATAGACTCCTAAATCAATTTCTCTATTTTCATTTTTGTAATTAACATCTTTATCTGTATAATTTATACTACCATTTAAATTTACACTACTAGGCATACTATATGTAACATTATTACTTTCGATTGTAACAGGTTGACTTACACTTAATCCATAAGTATGATTATTATTGGTAATTTCATATCCTAATGTAGCAGTGCTACTAATAACTGTTTCACCATTTTTCATTAAACTGTTGGTTGTATCCCAATTGACTTTTGTAAAACCAAGTCCTGCTTGTGCATAAAAGCCACCGTTTGTATAATCAATATTTGTATATACTGTAGTACTATCTGTACTAGTACCAAGTGTACCCTTAAAGGCATTACCTAAAAATTGACCATCACTATGTCCTACTCCTACACTAATAGTTGTTGTATCTGTGTTATACACAGGAAGATAAATTTGTTGGTCACCATTAAAATATGGTTGAAAATAGTTCACTGCACCCATTTGTTTAGCAACACTGGCGGTTCTCGTATCAATACTTTGTGTCATTCCACCTAGGTCAACATAAAAATCTCTATCAAATTCATCAAGCACCATTACTCTTGTTAAGGCAGTAATTTGTCCTGCACTCACACCTCCAGTAACAACACCTCCTGAAATGTTACTTATGTTACCATTTGTCCTTCCAGTTGTAGGAATACCAGTAGCACCTACAGGTCTAGTGGCGTTGTCCATGTCTAATAGTCCTTGCCCATGAATATTTTCATCATAGTTAGAAAAATTTTTGTTTCCAGTAACAAGGACTAATTGTACTAAATGTTTTCCTTTCATGTGAGGCCACATTTGATGCAATACTGCAATACTTCCTGTTACTACAGGAGCCGCCATACTTGTTCCAGTCATTGTAACGTAACCGCCTCCAGATTTTGTGCTAGTAACATTTGTTCCGTTGGCCATTATGTAAAAATCTTTAACCTTTGCCGCATCAATACATACATTATTTTCATATGTAGCACAGACAGTGCCTGCTTTATTACTTGAACCGTTTATAGTGTTATTATTAGAATCCCAATTTCCTACAATAATCATTTGCCCATCTAAAATTAGATTACCATTTTTATCAGTGGCATGAGCCATTTGATTCATTCCGGCACTGTAATCTCGTCCAGCATTTCCGGCGGCTTTAACAATGACCATTTCTTTTCCGATAGCATCTTTCCACGAATATGCTTCGTTTACACTTCCACTGTATCCATTAACTCCATAATGATAATGTGTGCTATAATAATTTCCTTTAGATGTTTTCTGTAAACTGTTAAGAAAATAGTTGTCTAATCTCATTTCAGCACTTAAATTAATTGCTACTGCATTCAACTTTTTACCCCATATAGCGGCTTCTTTGGCTTTATGGAAACTATAGTAATGCCCTTCACCAACTTTTGCTATTGCTAAATTAACATCAAATGCGGCACCATGCATACCATTATTATTCTTTTCGGCACCTGTAATACCTGAAACATGTGTACCATGTTCACTTGCATTAGTAACATCATCTACCATACCATAAAATACTTTGTGATGTTTTACATTATTATCTAAATCTACGTGGTTAATATCAGCACCTGTATCAGCAATTACAACTGTGCTACCTTTTCCAGTCCAGCCTCTACTATATGCAACATCAAAATTGCTAGTTTTTAAATGTTTATTATCCAAATAATTAAATTCTTCTGTATTATATGAATTTTTGTCATTACTATAGCCAGGTGTTCTATTTCCCATATCTTTATGGTCGTCACCTATAATTCCATCATCATAATTTGTTTGCTCTATAATTTCATCGTCAGATGTGCAATTTTCACCTTTGTTGACTTTTCCTCTACTAAAATATTCAGTAGTTACAGATTCAGTTTTAGTACCATCACTATAACTTTTAATTATTTTAGTATCAATTTTATCAAAATGTTCATGCCATTCTATTTTACAAACAGTTGTAGTCCGTGTAGTAGTTTTAATTTTTCCGTTATACGTTATTTTGTCTTCGGTAGTTGTAATTGGATCACCCAATGTCTTTTGCACATGACTCCAAATTTTATCGCCAACTATTGTTTCCGTGTTGATAAGGGTGACTTTTTCTGACTCTTTTTCTTCTTTATTTGTTTTATCATTTTCTTTGTCAGATCCATTGCCACTGTCGCTATTATTGTTGTTGCTATTGTCTTCATTATTGTTTTTATTATCATTTTCTTCTTCTTTCGTATTATCACTATTGTTTGCTGGTGGAATAATTATTGTATCTAAAACAATTGTGTCTGTTGTAGTAGTTACAACAGGCGTCTCTGTTTTATTTGTCATTTTCTTTTCTTGTGGAAAACTTTTTGTTGTTTTATCACTATAAGTATATATTATTAAATTTTGTGTAAAAGTTTTAGTAATCGTAGTAACTGTTTTTGTCTTTGTTACAGTTCTTATTGTTTGCCTTTTTGTACTACCATCGTCTTGTACTGTATCTACTGTGTCGTCTGAATATGTTTCTGTGTTGTCTTCTTTTTTAGACGTTTCTGTAGTTGTTAAAGTTTCAGTAGTTTTATTTGTAATTGTAACAATGTTGTTTTGTTTTTTAAAATCTTCTACTGTCTTTGTACCTTTGCCAATTTTTTCAGCAAAATTAGGGTCATCTTTATCTGCAATTGCTTTTAATTCAACATAAGTTGTATCTTCATCGTCAAATTTTTTACTATCTATCATGTTTTGCCAAAATGTTTCTTTACCATCATAATAAAGTTTTTTGTAACCTTTTAACATATTCCATGCTTGTTCTAAATTGTATACTTTTCCTTCCACAGTAACACTGTATTTTGCTAATTCCGTAGTATTGATGTTTGCATTTGCATTTATCCATTTAAAAACATCAACTGTTTCTTTTGCGTCAATATAACCATCTTGGCTTATTTGTTTTATGACACTAGTAAAGCCACTACTTAATCCACTAACATTAACACTACCTAAAGGCGTAACTTGTATTGGTGTAAAAGATGAGGAACCACCACCGCCACCACCTCCACATGCAGTAAGTGTAGTAGTCAATGCTAACATTCCTAAAATATTTTTTCTAACCATATTAATATAGTATAATATCTTTGTAAGATGTCAACCTAAAAGTTTAAGATTATATTTTCTATCTAGATATTTGTAGTCTATCCTTGTTGGTTGGAAAATTTTTATTGCATCAAAAATTATTTGTTTATCAAGTTCACTACATGTGTAAACATCAAGTTGTAGTACACCAGGGTCGTCTTCATCCCAAATATGCAATGCAACATGACTTGTTTCAATTATGGAAACACATGTTATTCCTCTATTTCCTAATGTTTTACAATATTTTGCAAATGGCCCCATCATAATTTTCATGCCAAGTTTTTCAATAACATCCGCGGCCCATTTTTCTACTAAACTAGTATCAGTTATTGGTAGTTTTATTTCTGCCCTAATTATAAGATGTTTATGTTCTAGCATTTTATATAAAAATTTGTTGCCAGTCTTGTGCTATAATTATACACGCCGTTAAAATTAAACCAATCATTAGAGCATCCATTATTTTGTCACCTTATGCCAAAATTTATATTTTTCTAAAACTTTTTGATATTCTTCATATGCTTTTTGTACTTCTGTATGTTCAGAACGTAAATTTATTTCTTCTAACTCTTTTTTTGCACCTTCAGTAGCGTCATATACATCATCAAATTCAAAAGTTGCTTGATCAAAGTCAATATTGTAACTAGGGGGAGAGTACTCTCCATCGGCAAAATCTAATGTAACAAAATCTTCTAGGACTTCATATTCTGATTCTTGTGAAGAGAGTTCATCTTCACTTGTGTTATCGAATAACGGAATTTGTATCTTCAGGTCGTTCGGATTCATGGCTTAGTTTCTCCCAAGTTATATATTTGTTTTGTGTTTTTAAAAATTTAATGTATTCTTTACTTACCTCTGGATACTTTTCTATAATATCCCATTGTGGCCAAAATGTATCAAACTTTCCTATAATCTTTTCATATTTTAAATTTTCGACTGCTTCTGGTTCACCACCAACTACCCAACGTGGAATTGAGTTATGAGGTGGGTCTCTATATCTTGCATAGACTACTCCATTGGCCCTTTCATATATTAATGATTGTCCTGGTATTAATTTATCCATTTTCAAATCTTCCATAAAGATAGTTTGCATATTTTTTATTAGTGTCGTAATTATTATGATGACCATCTCTATTAGTGTATAATTTATTTGATAAAAATGTTCCATATTTTTTACATAGCATATCAGGATGTGGGTCAGCGCCATTTTTAAACTGCTCTAAAGTTGGCCAATCTGAGCCACGTAGATAGTTATAGTTTTTTTCGTTAATATAGTTTCTATCAATGTTTTTATACTCTGCAAAATGTGAAGGGATTTTCAAATAATAAATATCTTCTTCTTCAAAGAAATGTTTTTCTGTTTCTGTCCAGTTCCATTCTGGTAGAGTGCATTCTATTGCATTTGGCAAACGATGTTTGTAAAAATAATCAAAGTTTTCATTATCGTCGTCAGGCGATTGTATAAATTTTCCATCCTGTAATCTTCTATGGAGATATGAATACATTACAAAAATAAATTGGACATCAAATAAATCACATGCACGAATATACAACAAATATATAGCATCATTGCCTGCTCCATCCATTCCTAAATTAAGTGTTGGTATAGGAAAATTTTTTGCAATTTGACTTGGCCAACTATGACTTATAGGGCCACCTAAATTAACAGTAAAACTATCTCCTAAACAGATGTTTACAGGTTGACCTATATATTGACTATAGTCAGGTCCTCTAAATCCCCATTTGTTGTAAGTGTAATCAAAATTTTGTACTGGATATGCATAAAACTCCTCTAATGTACACATGGATTCGTTTGGATTGTTAATTATCCATTGTGGACTATCCATGCCACTATATTTACTTTTGTAGTTCGTACTACTTTTGTAACAATCCAAATCTGTTATTAACATCAATAACTCTGTGCTAATCGCCACATCAGATATTCTTTGCTTTCAATAGGTTCATACTTATCTGGTTCGTTAGTTAAATTTTTTACTATTGTCCCTGGAGTAGGGTCTACAAAATGAGGCATACTATATCTTGGCAAATGAATGTGTGAATTAACAACACGATGTTTAGTGCTAACAAAATAATCATTAGTCCAACGTTGTAATAAATCGCCTATGTTTACAACAACTGCACCTTCATCTAATGCTTCAGCATATGGAACAGGATGCCATTTGCCTTTGAGATCCTGTACTTCTAATCCTGGAACATCCGTTATCTGCCATAGTAAAGTGATAGTGCCATAATCACTGTGTTCACCTATCCTCATTTGCCTATCCTCAAGTTTTCCTTCATAGGCAGGATAGTGAATAATTCTTGTAGTGTTATACATTTCTTGATGTGCATCTACTAAAGTAGTGCCACAACTAAGTATAGTATCAAATTTTTCAAGTATTCTTAATGTCAAGTCGTCTACAATTTTTATTGTTTCTAATGCTTTATATTTAAAGCCTGGTACCCAACTATGTGGCCAAAGTTCGTCTGGCATTCTTGTATTGTTGAAGTTAAAACTTTCTTTCATATCTTTAGGAGCAGTTGGGTCTACATTTTCAGCACCCATTATACTATAACCTAAATTATTTTCTGGTCTATATGACCAAAGTTTTTTTGTTTGTAATGGCAAATCAAAAAACTGTTTCATTGCTATAAACCAATAGTTTAGAGTAGTTCTATCACGAAAGGATAAACAATTTTTAAAAACAGCGAAGCCTACAGTTGTGTAGGCTTCCTCTATGTGTTTTAGATGATTTGGATCATCAAAGTCTATAATTGGTATAGACATTTATTTTCCGCCAGGGACTTTAGCGTCAATACCTTCAACATAATACATCATAGTGTTAAGATGTTTATCATCTGCTATCTCTCCATCTTTGAGTTGCAGTTTTCCAGTATTATCTTTTATTGGTCCAGTAAAAGCAAAATATTTACCAGCAGTAATATCCGCTTTAATTTGCTCTGCCTTTGCTTTTACATTATCCGGCATGTTTGTAAACGGAGCCATTTGTACCACATTTTCATTCATGTGTCCAAAATAGTCCTGAGTTTTCCAATTACCATCAATCACTGCTTTTACTTTAGCAATATAATATGGAGACCAGTTATCGATTGTAGCAGTTAGTTGTGCCTTAGGAGCAAATCTATATTGGTCACTTGCTTGGCCAAAACCAAACACACCCGCCTTTTCAGCCACTTGTATTGGTGAAGGAGAGTCAGTATGTTGTGCAACCATATCACAACCTTCTGCAATCATTACTTTTGCGGCATTGGCTTCTTTTGGTGGATCATACCAAGTGTTGACCCAAATAATATCAATATCTACATCTGGATTAACACTCTTAGCACCTAAATAGTAAGTGTTTATTTCACGAATAACTTCTGGTATTGGAAAAGCGGCAACGTAACAAATTTTGTTAGTCTTAGTCATCATACCTGCAATCACTCCTTGTACGTGTCTTGCTTGGTATAATCTAAGTCCATAACTTGCCATGTTTGTTGATTGTTTGTATCCAGTTGCATGTTCAAACTTGACATTTGGAAATTCTTTTGCAACTTTCAACATTGGTTCCA
>MDSZ01070385.1_pt1 | contig 10830 bp, 16 predicted proteins | sample 811201 | NCBI WGS metagenome assembly MDSZ01 (sample SAMN05326647, study PRJNA326480) | marine metagenome | isolation source: seawater | place: Indian Ocean: North | collected 2010
AATGTAACGTACATATCTCCGGTAAGAAAGGTCCAGCCGGTATCATCGATGTCCTCCCAAGACTATCTCCGGAAGCGAGAAACACTATCACAATTGAAAACGACGAAAACTCGTGGGGGCTCGAAGCAAGTCTTAAACTTACCAAACACTTGGCACTTGTACTCGACATACACCATCACTGGGTTAAAACAGGTGAATATATCAGTCCCACCGACGATAGACTTTCTAGCATAAAAGACAGTTGGCGTGGTGTACGTCCTGTGATACATTATTCCTACAGCAGGAACGAATGGTTGCCAGAAAACTTTGGCCACGACTCTATGCCTGATATGAATACACTATTAGAAAGTGGACACAAGAAACAAAAACTAAGAGCCCACAGTGACTACTATCCAAACAAAAGAGTAAATGAATGGGCATGGTCATTTACAAAAGATTTTGATATTATGTGTGAAAGTAAAATGAAGAACTTGGCAAGTATACAGTTCTACAATGACATGACTTCTAAATCATTAAATGAATCTTGAGAAACTTTTAAAAAGTTTTGTAAAAAATTCTTAGTAGATTTCCAATCAATTTTATCCATATCAACATTGTGAACATTTTGAAAAGGCATTTTTCTTATTTCCAAATTCTTATTCATTTGGAAAGTTAAGTAGTCTTCATACTCCTTACTATATTCATCTTTCCAAAAAGTTTTATGTGTTTTTTGAGCCCAAAGATCTTTTTGGGTAAAGTCTTTTTTCTGCTTTTTGAGTGATTCTAAGTATATCAAATAAGGATTGGATTCATCTACTATTCCCTTTAATCTATAGTAACCTGGGAAGTTAGCAGACGTGGAAAGACGTCTTTTAACGGCTCTTTTAGCGTCATACAGCACGTTTATAGTGGGTATGGTACCAAAGTACTGCCTTAGGTAAAAAGGTGGTTTATGAGACGTAAAAACCAACGTTTTAGACGTCTGTCGCCGTGCTTTTTCAACGGACGGAAAAAATATGGTTCTTAAATACTCTTCCTGGCTAGGAAAATACTCGCTTATAACGTCCCACATCGGGGGTAATCTATCGCCATTTGGAAGTATTCTATCAAAGTGTTTTGGAGCAATTTTTCGCTGTCTAATATTGCTGGTTTTGGCACTAGCAATATTCCAAGGTTGCTTTCCATTGTGTTCATTACTATACCAATATACGTTTGGTAGAGTTGCTAATACTCTTCCTATATGATGTACTCTACAGCCTTTTTCTCCTGTAATGATTATTACATTTTCATCAGTGTTCATAGCATTTTCCTTATCTCGCTATATGGTTCGTTGAATGATATTTGTAAAAAACATCTCCATTCAGCATCTCGTCTAACAAGATGATAGCGTTGATTATTTTGTAGATAACTGTCATAATTATGATGTAGATAAATTTCTTCACCAGGTGAATTGAATGCTCTATGATCGTTAGCCAATTTTTCTTTTAAGTGTTTAAATGAAGTTGGTGTGTTTGAATAAGTTAAAGGGATAGTAATACTACATTTTCTCTTTTCGTCTTTGTGCCAAGGAACATATCCTTTATTTTTTAAAAACACAGGCCAGCCTATATCTAAATACTTTTTTGCTTTTTCTAAAAACCAATTTGGTAAATTTTCTGCTGGAGTAAAAAAGTTGTTATCTGTTTGTCCATCATATTCTTTAATATAAGGTGAAGCAAATTCATGTTTATGTAAAAGTTCTAAAAGTTCTATTCTTTGTTCTTTGTTTAATGTAAGATCCAACACTTGGCAAAAATAATCATCTTGTTCAATCATAGTACGTTACCATTTCTTCTAAACTTTGTCTTTCTGTGCTATAAGCATTTATAAAGTTGTTTGTATCTTCATAACCTAATGCCATTCCACACAATACAATATAATCTTTAAACTTAGGTAACTCTTGTCTTACAATATCAGCATACTCGCCTAATGCTCCTTGAGGACAAGTTGCTAACCCATGTTCGGTAGCAGATAACATAATTGACTGTAAAAATATTCCATAGTCTATGTAAGAGCCTTTACCTAGTTCTTTATCAATAAAAAACAAAAGCATTACAGGAGCGTCAAAAGATCTATAGTTTAAAGCATATAAATCTTCTTTGCCTTTTGTATCTTCTCTTGTAATTCCTAGTTGTGAATATAAAGCAAGGCCACAAGCCTTTCTTCTATCTTTGTATTCTCCAAACCATTTTGTATCTTTTTCACTGTTTTTATATTGAGGATAGTATTCATAATCCATAGCAGGTTCTACGCCAGAACGAAATGCTTCTTCTAGTTTAGTACATAATCTTTTTTTGGTATTGCCTTGTACTACTGCTACCTTCCAAGGTTGATGATTATCTCCACTAGGTGCTTGTTTAGCCTGTTCTAAAATACTGTTAACAGTAGCAACAGGCACTTCCTTATTTAAAAATGCCCTTACAGATTTCCTTTTGGCTAAAGCAAGTTTAACAGTTATCATACTTTGGAATAATCTTTCACGTGAACTTTTTGTATTATTTCTTCAGCAGGACTATTCATTACAATATCAGGCAATTTCCTTTTTTGTAATTTATTTTCTCCTGAGAAGAATAACTTTGTAGTAATATGATAAATGTCATGTGGTTGTTTACTTTGTTGTAGATTCTTCTTCAAATAACTAGCAAGTTGTTCAGCATCAGCAGATCCTGTATAGATCAAATAGTGTAGTTCGTCTTTTGAACATGAAGCAACATTGTCTATACCTTCTACTTCTAATGCTACACTTTCTACTAGTCCAGTATATACTTTGACACCGCCTTTCATAAAGATTACATCATCATAAATCCTACCGTCATAATACCAAGTACCATCTTCATCTCTAAATTTATCACCATCTGTTTGCCAGTCAATATTTCCATACTTGTACCAAAGCACACCACGATCATCTAGTTTTAAGTCACCGTTGTATATTCTATGTTTAAATCCATAAAAGTTTTCTATTGGATCACCTGGTCTATATTCTGCTCTTGAATGGCAATCTGCTTCAGTACTTGCCATCATATTATACATTACTTTAAATTTAAATTTCTTTTCTACACCTTGAATAACTTCCTTAGGTGTATGTCCTCCCGAACACTCCCAATAGTCAATAGGCCAATTAAAATCATCAGGACAAGAATCTACAATTCTTTTCACAGCATTTGGATATGAAATTACACAATTAGGTTTAACTTTCATTATTTGTTCTGCTATGTCATCACCATAGTTTAGGAAATGTAAACGTCCTCCTATTTGGTAAAGCCTTAACAAGTTATAAGGATTATAAGTTGCTGTAAATCCGTGTGTACATAATACTAAAGGTCTTTTATCTTTTTTGAATTCGGGTGCTACAGCAAACAAATGATTTGTACTTGCCATAGGTGTACAGCCTAATAAAGTTTTACCATCTACAATAGCGGCCTCATGATCTTCAAAGTCCCAAAAGAAAGGATACATTTCAAAAATTTCTTTTGAAGTTGTACCACTGGTCATGCCTCTATATATTTCATTAGCATGAAGTATTGTTGGGCCTGTTTCTAAAGGATCATTCAACATTTCAATTTTATTAGAACGTATAATACAAGATGCTTTACAACCTTCTGCTAATGCTTTTAATTCTTTTGGACTTTGTCTAGCATCGGCCTGTGTAGCAGATCCTCCATTTTTTACACTAGCAAGGATCCAAAGGTAATCGTCAAGTGTAACTTGGTCTTCTGCTTGAACAAATATAACGTGTGGTCCAATATTATGTTTTTTAAGTATTTCAATTTTAGAATCTAAATTAGCATGAAGTTCTTTCCATGTAATTTGTTCTGTAGATGAACTTAAGAATATATCATTTTCATCTAATGGGCCTTGGTATTGTTTAAGCATTATTTCTTCCTTTGTAGTAAAATTCACCTTCGTCATTAATTTCAACTAGGTCTTTTGTGTTGTACCATTCATTTCCATATACACTAATCATACCTTTAACGTATAGTTCACCGTTCACAATTTTAGTATGACAATATTGATGATCTCCTAAAATAGTTCCTTGTAAACTTCTTTGTTTGAATTCTTTAACTTTGTCTAAACTATCAAATACAGTATTGATAGCACATGGCCCAATTTCTGTCATTCCCCAATTAGCCATAAAGGTACAACCTTTACTAACGAATGTTTCAATTAGGTCCCATTCTACAGGATCACTGCCACACGTTATCCATATATTAGATAAGTCTACGTCTTTAAACCCCTTCGTAGACGCTATAATACGACCGTGTGTAGGCGTTATATGTGTGTGGGTATACTTAACAACCTCCTCACAAAAACGCCAAGGATTAAACTTCTTTACAGTTATTTCAGCACCTACTTCATAAGCAGGAAGAGTTTGTGCTAGAAGTCCACCGGCGTGTTCCATTTTACAAATGGTGTAAATTTTACTGTTCTTGGTTATCTTTTGTGATTCACGTGCCGCCTGATTGGCGTGTCTTAATTTGGTGTAGGTTTGCCAGATACTTTTTTGAGGACCAGTAGTACCACTACTTTTTAGTTCTGTTCCGTTTTTTAGTATCTTTGATAAAGTTTCGTTCAGTTCCATCGACTATCTTTTTTGCTAATCTATATGGGGTGAAAGCAAACACCCATGGTATGATACTGTGAATTGTACCTGTAATGAATACCAACAATGCTAGAAAATTATAGTAAGTAGCATAGGCAAAATGCTTAAAATAATTAGCACCTGCTTTCCTTAAATGTTTTGGATCTACATCCATTATTTCTTATCCTTAAATAATTCAGCCTTAGCAAGTTCAACTTTATCTTGAACTTTTGGTCTATCAACTATCCAATCAATATGATCTATTTTATTAGATAGTTTTTGTATTTGTTTTTCAATGGCAGATTCCAAACGTTTAAAATCAGTGTTTGGCTCTGCCATTAATTTTGAGATATCTACAGATTTAACAGTTCCATCTTTGAAGTGTACAAGTATTTCATTGATTACTTCTATTGGTATATCGTCCATTGGAACTTCTCTTATGAGTTTGTCCCATTGGTCAGAAACTAGTTTATCGTAGTCTTTTGCCCGATCATGCTGTGGCATCGGCTACGGTCTTCTTCGCCGGACGTCCACGACGTGGTTTAAGTTCAGGATTAAGTTCATAAGCCTGTTCTCTTAATTTAGCCGCTTCATCTTCATATCCTTTTGCTTGGTTTAGAAGATTGTCTGCCAATGCTTCATCATTTAGTGCTTGACCTTGTGTCGCTTGTGTTTCAGCGACTTGTGGTTCACCAACATCTCTACCTCTTGGTTGAGGAGAAACCATACCAGCATTTTGGTCTAGTTCTTTTAATTCTGCCGCCGCGTCTCCGCCTTCTTTTAGTCTATCGATGATACTATTAAGTTCATCTAGTCTAACGTTGGACTTAGCATTAGGCGTCATAATTACTTGGTTGGTTTGAACCTTTTTGATGTATCCTTCGCCGTGAAGGACTTGTAGAGCAATTCTACCATCAGGCATAGTTTTTCTTTGTAGTGCTTCAGCAAGGTTTTCTTCTTGTTGACCTACATCAGAATTCACTGCTTCCATAACAGCGTCATGGACTAGTGAAGGCATACTGTCACTGTAAACTACAAGTGCCATATGATCCTCGCCTGGTGTTTTTCTAAATAGGACTACACATTTTTTATTATTATGTGTACCTACGTGTTTCAATTGAGCCATTGATTACTCTCCTTTTGAACCTTCTTCAGTTGATTCAGTTGCTGGCGCTTCGTCTGTTGATGGTGCTTCTGTGCTACCTTCAGCAGGTGCTTCACCTTCAGCCGTTGCTGGCTGTTGAGGTTGAACAGCATTTAAGAACTCAACGAGTCTGTTGTATAAATCGCCAACAGTTGCCATTTCGTTGGCTCTAATGGCACCACGTTCACTTGATACTTGAATAACTCTAGCAACAAGTCTTAGGTCACCAATTGTTAAATTAGGACCAGCAGGTGCTCCAGGTGCCTGAGGAGCAGGTTGATTATCAGCAGGTGCTTCAGTTGCCGAAGTTTCTGCTACATTTTCTTCTGTTTTGTTTTCTGTCATCTGTATATCTCCTTTAGATAAGTATTAGTATGTTCTATTATAAGACATTATATACTACTATTATGTATCAGGTCAAGTTTTTCTTGACAATATTTCTGGTAGCATTTTTCAACATAAATGCTGTTTCTGGCCAAACTATTTCTCCAAAAGACGAAATAGCACAGAATTATTGGAACTTTGTAGAACCTGTTCTACGTTGTCAGGCGGCACATGAGTATATGATTCAAAGTTCTTTAGACTATGCCTACTTTTTAGGATTCTTTAGAAATTTAGATCCAAATGGTAGCAATACTGTTACATCATTTTTAGATATGACAAAAACAGAAGTTATATGGTTAGAATCTATCAAAGAAAGATTGAAAGAGGCGGCCGTGCCTAAAGATGAATATAGTATTGAAGACAGAGAAAATGTTATTACAGAAATGTTAGCAATAGAAAAAGAACAACACGTGAAGTATTACATTGAATGGTTTCAAAGTAGGTCAGTTACTGATGTTGGAACTTTCCATACCAACTTAAAACAAACACTAGGTTGGTGTATTCAGCAAAGACAAAAATGGGATAATACTTTAAACAGTAACAGTCTTTAAAATAGACTTTCTTCTTCTTGGCCTGTATATGCCATACTAAAGTAGGTTGCTTCACTAGGATCTTCGAAGCCTACTTCTATTTTGGTTGTATAACCAGATTCATAACTTTGAAATCCAAACCTACCATCTAAGTTATTATATATCCACCATTTAACATGATTACTATTAGGTGTTTGATATTCATGCTTACAAGGAATAGGCACTATAGTATAATGCTCTGGAATAAAATCTGTTTCACGTTCTTTTAAAACACTAAGCGGATTCATTAAGCCGCCTCTTCATAGTGAAGTGTTAAACCAAACGGTGCTGTAATTGACTTGTCACCATGGATAAGAAATATTGTATCACAGTACAATTCATCACCCCATGAACCCCATGGATAACCATCTGTGAACATAATAAGTTTCTTAGGCTGTATATCGTTTTCTTCCATAAACTTCCAGTTACACATGAAGTCTGTACCACCTCCACCTTGTGGGTAGTAATCCATTAACTCGTCTATGTTAGTAGGATCAAATTCTTTGTATCCATAAACTTCTGTATCGAAAGTCCAAATCTTAATGCTGAAATCATTGTACATCTCACTAATGCCTTTGATCTCACTAAAGAAGTCTCTAATCATTGTAGAACTAATTGAACCCGACATATCTACACAAAGAGCAACCTCAAGTTTCTCATCATTGTCCATACCAGGAAGAATAGGATCAATATGCCAACTCTTTCTATTAGGACGACTAAATGTAAAGTCACTTTTAATAGTTGATTGACATTGTTGTTGAATAATTTCACGCCAGTTAAGTTTAGGTTGTGTCCACTGTTCAATAAGTCGCTTAATACCTTGTGGAACATTACCAGCACCACCTGCCGCCTGAGCGGCATTTAGAACGGCTTCTTTCATTTCGTCTTTCATCTTCTGCCTGTCAGCCTCAGAAATTTTAGGCTTACTTTTACTAACAGGATTACCGTTCTCGTCCATTTCTTGTTCGCCATTACTGTCACCTTGTCCGTTGTCGCTTTCAAGGTGTTCGTCTAGCATTTTGTCAAGTAGTTGATCAATATCAACGTATTCTTTTTTAACGTTTTCTTCTAAGTCGTCATATACACGTTCAAATGACCAATTGTAATATTTGTGATCATGTAGAATAGGAACAACAGTAATTGGAGTACCTACTTTGTTTTGTACCAAGTCACCGTTAACACAATAGTCAGCGGCGATATTACCTAGTTGTGGATTACGACCATCATAACGTCCCATATGGTCATATACACAATGTAAAAGTTCATGTCCAAATAAAAACAGTACTTGACCATCTGGAAGTTTATCTACGAATTTTGTATTATAAAAAAAGTTCTTGCCATCTGTTGCCGCGGTTGGGCACCAAGCATCAGCATTCACAAGTTTAAGTCTAAGAGCAAGATTACCATAGAACGGATGAAGAATAAGCAAACCAATTCTTGCCTGGATAAGTTTTTCACGGATTTCAAGATCTAGTTTAGGATCTGTTTTAAATCCAACTTCACAACCTGGCTTGGTCTTTTTATCTGCTGTAGTTACTTGTGACATTACTTGCTCCTTCATTATATTTACAGTATAACACCAATTGACACAGTGTCAACCGAATTAATCGATTGACCTTGCTTTACGGATATACTGTCCAAAACGTTCATGGAACTCTTTAAAACTTGGAAGTTCTTTAGGCTTAATGTTGATACCATATCTTACAATGGCAGTCTGTGCCCCCATTACTGTAAGTTCAGCATCAAAGTTATCCATCATAAACCTTAAGAAGTTTTCTACTGGCTTCTGTGTAAAACCTTTTTTAGACGCTAAGTCTTTAAGTTCATAACAAAGACTCATTGTCAAAGAATAACGACCCGACATCTCAACACTTTGATCAAGTGTTTTAGTCTTACCAGTAAGAATGTCTGTTGGGTTAGGAAGTTTGTTACGAGCCTTTCGTGTTGCCATAAACTTGACAGCAATACCTTCTCCAACTGAACCAGCAACAAGATCTGTAAATGTTTCATCATCAAGATCTTCGTCATCAATAAGATCACTTACGAATGTCCAAGAACGAGGAGTAGCAAAAGCACGACTTGAACCTTTAGGATCAAAGTCAAACAAGTCCTGTTTATGAACAGTAATATGACCAATCACATCTGAATGGATTTCATTTTCAACTGCCCAATCTAACCAACTGTTATAATCAACCCTCATCTCTAAGTGAACAAAACGGTTAGCCAACGGAGCAGGCATTCTATAAACAATACCTTTATCAGTTTCACGGTTACCCGCCGCCATAATCACTACATTATCTGGAAGAACGTAATTACCAACTCTACGGTTAAGAACCAATTGGTAGGCCGCCGCCTGTGTGGCACCTGGTGCCGAATTCAATTCATCTAAGAACAATACAATAGTATCATATTGTTTAGCAAGTTCTGGACTAGGAAGATCAACTGGAGGAGCCCAATCCATTGTACCAGTTTCTTTATTATAGAACGGCATACCTTTAACATCTGTAGGTTCCATAAGTGCCATTCTAAGATCCATCAACAGAGCATTACCCATATCACCCGAATCAACAATACCTTGGGCAAGTTCGGATTTACCAATACCTGCTGGTCCCCACAAAAATATAGGACGTTGTTTTTTGAATGCTTTTAGGATTGCTCTACGAGCCTGGGTGGAAGTTACTGTACGAGTTTCAGTAATTGTTGACATATTTTGCTCCTGTTCTAAAGTGTTTTTACTCATCTACTATATACATAATAGCATCATTACAGTATGTGTCAACCAAAAAGATGGCCTAAAAAAGCCTTATTTTATGGCAATTTTTAGTACCAAGAACTGCTATTTTTCATATATTGCTCCAAATCTCCATTGTATAAACTCAGCATTGTTGCCGATTCTTCCCCAAACAAATATATGGCTTGTTTCCTAACAGGGATCCAATATGGGCAATCTAAGTGTCTATCCAAGTTCATTAATAGGCTTGGTTTGTTTCTTATGTACTTTGGTTCTTGTTGAATATGTATAAGGTAATATTTGATTTCTTTTTGAAGAAAGGCTTCAAAACCTACTCTAGTAAGTCGAAGCCCACTGTTTGGCCTTGTGCTATTCCACCACAATGTCATTGCCTTTTCTACAGTCAGATTATCTACTTCTGGGCAAAGAGCCCTTGTAATTTGAAGTTTCTTAGAATTTAACTTGTTCACCTTGGTCCAACTTTACTACACTGAACCTGTCTGTATTGTATTTGGCGTTGAGTTTTTTTGCTAGATTGATAGCATGACCTGGATTGGAAAAAGACACCTTTTTATACTTAGGGCCTGGATAACTGACCAGCATACTGAATGTCTTTAAATTAATAGGACGGTTTTCATAATATACTGCCCAGATACCTTCACTGGCCAGTACTTGGTCAGTTTGGTATGTTTTGGCATCTGTCTTTTCTAATAAGACAGTTGGTTTTGGTCTACTCACTTTTCGATACTCCTATTATACGAGTATTTATCTTCTTTCTATGAGTAGATAACTGTTTTTATCTTAGTATATTATTTGAAATCTCCACCGTCAAATTCTACTTCTATTTGTCCGGCGTCAATAAGTTTTTTTTGTAATTGTATTATTTGCTCTTGTAAGTCTATTACACGGTTCTGAAGTTCTACTATACTATGAACTACATTAGACGCTGTAGAGGTCTCTAATTGGGTTACAGAAGCATTTTTTTGTTGGTTTGCCTGTACTATTCTATTGAACTTTTCAATATGAATGCTCATTGTTTCCTACTTTGTTTAAGTGCCAATGCCATATCCTGTTTGGTCTTAAATGGTCCTTTAAACGGATATTTTTCAAGTGTAACTAGTTTAGGACAAAAACTTCTTGTCCAACCGTTTGTAGGATACAACACAATATAATAACCTGCTGAATGTACACTGTCTGATCTATTATTTTTAGTATACAAAGGAAGTTTACGAGTTACATCATACATTTCGTTTGTTGGCATACTAGCACAAGGATAATCAAACAAATAGTAAACGTTATTCTTCTTTACAATGTTTTGACTTACAGGTATATCAATTGGTTCTTTAAAACAATCTTCTCCCCAATTGGTAACAATATCTTCTAAAGATAATGTTGAAGGTCTTCC
>MDSZ01123349.1_pt1 | contig 10830 bp, 8 predicted proteins | sample 811201 | NCBI WGS metagenome assembly MDSZ01 (sample SAMN05326647, study PRJNA326480) | marine metagenome | isolation source: seawater | place: Indian Ocean: North | collected 2010
TAATATTTTTTATATACATTGTTATTTATGGACTTGGACTTGGAAACTTTGGAACTGTAGTGCGTCACAGATCTAAATTTGTGATAATGTTAATTGTATTAGCAGCTCCAAAATTAAAAAATATAGTTTTAAGAAAAATAAATTAATATGGAATAAAATTAAACTTGTAATAATTATTTAAAATAATTTATGTAGTTTACGAGGAGAAAAATTGGGCACAATCTATATTTTGAGAAATCAAATAAAAAAAACAATTTTTAAATTATTTGTAATTTTTTTTATTATATCCTTGAATAATTTTTCATATTCAGAGATTAAAAATTTTAAAATTGAAGCAGATGAATTAAATAGTATTGTCAAAAATAATATAAAAGATATTTACTCTTTTTCTGGGCTAGCGTCATTTTATAATGAAGTATCTGTATTTATTGCTGATGATTTAGAAGTTAAAAAAGTTAAGGACAATAAACTTTACAAATTGTCACCTGAACAATCTCTTGTTTTTGTGGGTCACCATAAAATTTTAATTTTAAACAATATTAGAAATAAATTTTTTTTTAACGAAGAAAAAATAAATTGGCAAGAAACTGATAATTTAAATCAAGAAATTAATGCAAAAAAAACTCAAGCCAAATTGTTAATGAAATCAGACTTAGATAGTCTACCTGAACCTTTTCAAGAAATAAAATACATCCACCTTTGGAAGCCATTAAAAATTTTATGTATTTACACTGAATTAATCTTAATATGGATAAATTCATTCCACCATTTTGGGTGGGGAATTTCAATTATTTTACTATCTTTGTTTTATAAAATTTTAATGTTTCCTATTAATTTTTTTTCAATTATTTCTCAAAGAAAAGTATCATACATTCAAGCATCTCTTGCACCAGAATTAAAAAAAATAAAATTAAATTTTTCAGGAGAAGAAGCTCATCAAAAATTTATGAAAGCACATAAAGAAAGAGGAGTTACACCTTATTATAATTTAAGACCAGTATTTTTAACTGTGTTGCCAATTCCATTTTTAATTGCGATATTTAATGTGTTAGGCGAAATAGATTTAATTTTAGGTCACCATTTTTTATGGATTAGAGATTTAGCTTATCCAGATTCTTTTTATTTTTATGGAATTAAATTACCAGTTTTTGGAAATAGTATTAATCTCCTCCCAATTTTAATGACCACTTTAAGTATTTTGGGTGCCTTTTTTTATCAAAATAAAATAATTAGTAAAAATGATCTTTTTAAGCAGAAACTAAATTTATATTTAATGTCTTTTGGTTTTTTATTTTTATTTTATCCTTTTCCATCAGCCATGGTTTTATATTGGACATTTAATAATATTTGGCAACTTATTCAGCAAAGATTTATTAGTGTTTGACCTACTTCTAATCAGATGCTACAAAATTTTCTAATTTAGAGTTAGATTAGTTAGTTTAAAATATAAATTGTATACTTTAATAAAATTTTAAAAAAGGAGATCTTGATGAAGCAATTAACATTTATGACTTTTATAGTTTTTATGATTATCATTCAGCCAGCATATGCTTATCTAGATCCAGGTACAGGTAGTGCAATTATTAGTTTAATTATTGGTTTCTTCGTTGCTATTGGTGTTTTTATAAAAACTTCTTGGTACAAAATTAAAAATTTTTTTGGTGTTTCAAAAAATTCAAAAACAGATATCAAAAAATAAGTTGAATATTATTTCATTTCTAGTTTTAAATAGAAAAAAAATTTACTAAGTATTAGTAATGTATGAAACAAATATTTTAATTTTAGCTGCTGGTTATAATAAAATATCTGATAAGCCCTGTAGTTTATGGTCTTTTGATAACGGGAGAAGTATTTTAGACTGGCAAATTAATGCTTTTAAAACATCACTTCCAAAAAGTAAAATTAATATTGCTATAGGTTATGATTATCAAAGAATAATCTCAAATTATCCTAATTATAATTTTAAACATATTTCCGAATGGGAAAAAAAGGGACCACTTCAATCTTTTTTAAGTGTTGTAAATGATTATTCAAAAAATTTTTTAGTAATGTATGGAGATACAGTTTTCCATGCAGATACTTTAGTCGAATTTAATAAGTTAGAATCAGATGTGACTATTGCAATTGATAGTGTTTGGAAAAAACGTTTTACAGGAAGATCAGAGGAAGATATTGAGCTTGCGGAAACTTTGAATGTAGAACCTTATGGGGAAGTTGAATATACTGGCTTAATTAAATTTTCTCCTCAGGTATTAAGATGGATAATAAAAAGAAAAAAAAATTATAATTCTGCTAGTAGTTTTATTGATTTATTAGAAGATATACAGCACTCAGGATTTAAAATTTCAAAGTACGATGTTCTTGGTAATTGGGCTGAGATGAACGATAAAACTGATCTTATTCAATTTATTCTTGGAAGTAAAGCTGAAACTTTACATCGAATAAAACCAAAACTTACAAAAAGTAGCATTTGTGATCAAGTAACTTGCACTTGGTTTGATTGGAAAAAAGATTCTGATAAAGTTATTAAAGATATACAATCAAAGTTTAAAACGCAAAGTTTAATTATTCGTTCCAGTTCTGATGAGGAGGATACTTGGGAAACAGCCCAGGCTGGTGTTTTTGAAAGTGTACTAGACGTTGATCCTAATAATAAAAATTCACTACGTAAATCTGTAGATAAAGTTTTTTTGTCATACAAAGAAATTGCTTCTAATTCACATGTACTTATTCAACCATATATTACTGATGTAAAAATTTCAGGTGTTATATTTACATGTGATATAATAACAGGAGCGCCTTATTATACTATAAATTTTGATGATGTTACTGGATTGACAGACACTATAACTTCGGGAAAATCTGATAATTTAAGGACAATAATATTATTTAGAGATCAAAACAATAAAATCAAAAATAATGATATCCGATTAACAAAAATAATAGAGGCAACCCAAGAAATAGAGCAGCTATTAGGTTATGATAAACTTGATATAGAATTTGCTATAGATAAAAATGACCTACTTTATACTTTTCAAATAAGGCCTATTGCTGTTAATCACTCAAATTTTAAGATAGATAATAAAAACATAAAAAACCATCTTCAAAAAGCCAGTAATTATTTTAAGTCTTTACAGCAAAAGACTTCACATATTTATGGTAATTATGCTATTTTTTCAAGAATGACTGACTGGAATCCGGCAGAAATTATTGGAACAAGACCTAATCCATTATCAATTGATTTATACAATAATCTTATAACAAAAAAAATTTGGGCCAAACAAAGAAATGAATTTGGATATAGAGATATTCGTCCAGCCCCTTTATTATATAATTTTTGTGAACAACCATATGTAGATTGCAGAGCATCAATAAATTCTTTCATTCCAAAAGATTTGACTGAAGACTGTGCCTCGCGTTTAGTAAATGCTTATTTAGAAATACTAAAAAATAATCCACATTTACATGATAAGTTAGAACTAGAGATAGTTTTTACTATTTGGGTTCCAAATTTTAAAGAGGAAGCTAAAAAAAGATTTAAAAATTTGAATATCTTGCCATCAGATATTTCGCAACTTGAAAAATCTCTCAAAAAATTAACAGCAAATGCTCTTACTAGATTAGATAAAGATATATTGTCTGTAAAAATTTTATCCGAGAGATATTACAAGTTAATTGATAATAAAAATCATATATTAGATACGATTTTTCAATTAATAGAAGATTGTAAAAATTATGGTACTTTGGCATTTGCACATGCAGCTAGAGCAGGTTTTGTAGCAGTTACTTTGTTAAAAAGTTTAGTTAAATTAGGTAATTTGTCCCAAGATCGTATGCTTGAATTTCAATCAACTATTCCAACAGTTGCAAGTGATTTTCAAAATGCTCTTTCATCCGAGTCAACTATTGAGGAACTTGCAAAAAAATTTGGTCACCTTAGACCTGGAACTTATGATGTTAATCAATTAGCTTATTGGGAGAAGCCCGACTTTTATTTTGTAAAAAATAAAAAATCTTATAATAAAAATATAAAAAAAAATAACGATTTTGAATTCAATCATCAAGAAATAAAGGGATTTAATCACATATTAAAAGAGTTAAATGTTCAAATTAAAGTTAAAGATTTTATAGAATATTTACAAAAAGCAATCCAAGTAAGAGAAAGTACTAAATTTGAGTTTACACGTAATTTGAGCAAAGCTTTGGATTTAATAATTTATTTTGGAATTAAAAATTTAGAGTTATCACGTAAAGATGTTGGTTATCTTATACTTGACGATATTTATAAATTAAAGAATAATTTAATTGGTAAAGAAAATATTAAAGATTTAATAAAATTTAGAAAAAAAGATATCTTAGAAAAGCAATTAGCTAAACTACCAAGTGTAATTTTAAATGAAGAAAATTTTTTTGGATACGAACAGGAAAAATCAGAAATAAATTTTATTACAAGACTAAATGTAATTGCTGAACTTTGTTTTATAAATTCAAATACAAACAAATTTATAAAAGAAAAAATTGTAGCAATACCCAATGCAGACCCAGGTTTTGATTGGATTTTTTCTCACAATATTGCAGGATTAATAACTCAATATGGAGGTGCAAATTCACATATGGCAATTCGTTGTGCTGAACTTGGTATCCCAGCTGCTATAGGAGTAGGTGATAAAATCTACGAAAATCTTAAAGAGGGAAATATAATGCTCGATTGCCAGAAAGGTCTATTTGAATATGTTTAAAAAACGCATTGGTATAACTCAAAAAGTTGTTAAGCACTCTAATTATGATGAAATTATGGATTGCCTTGATACGAATTGGGCAAAACTCTTAGTTCCTTTAGGAATATTGCCAATACCTATTCCTTTGATTTCAACAAATTTAATTAATGATTTTTGGCAAAATCTTAAACTAGATGGGTTAATTCTGAGTGGAGGAAATACAATTGCAGATTATTCAGATAATAATGACAAACAAGATAGTATTAGTATAGAACGAGATATTTATGAGCAAGCTTTAATTAAAGTAGCAATAAAAACTAATACTCCAATTTTAGGTGTTTGTAGGGGTTTACAAGTAATTAATGTTTTTTACAAAGGTGGATTAAAAAAAACAAAAGGTCATGCTGGAACAAGGCACGATTTAATTTCGGAAAATTTAAATAGTAGATATAAAATACCATCTGAGGTTAATAGTTTTCATGATTGTGTAGTGTCCAGAGAACTTTTAGGAAAAGATCTTTTACCGCTTGCTCATGATAAAGAAGATAATATTGAGGCCTTATATAATGAAAGAGATAAAGTTTTAGGTATTATGTGGCATCCAGAACGTGAAAAAATTCCACTTAAAAGTGACTGTGAATTAATTAAAAATCATTTTGATATATGAGCAACTGCTTAATACTTGCCGCTGGTGAGGGAACTAGGTTAAGACCTTTTACAAATGATTATCCTAAAGCTCTAGTTTCTTTATTAGGTAAATCATTGATCAGTCGTCAGATAGATTGTTTAAAATCATTAGATATTAATAATATTGCAATAGCAACAGGATATAAATCTGAAAAATTTAAAAGTATTAATTGCCAAACTTTTCATAATAAACATTTTGATAGCACTAACATGGTTGAGAGCTTGTTTGTGGCCCGTTTATTTCTTGAGCAATGTAAAAGCGATATTCTAATATCTTATGGAGATATAGTTTATAATAAAAAAAATCTTGAAACTGTTTTAAACACTATTGGAGATATTGTTGTAATGGTTGATGATGGATGGTTAGATCTTTGGTCTGTTCGTAATGATAACCCATTAGATGATGCAGAAACTCTGAAATATGGAAGAAATGGTCAAATTATTGAATTGGGACGTAAGCCCAAAAGTTTGGGTGAAATTGAAAGTCAATATACTGGTTTAATAAAAATTTCTTATGAAAAAATTAATGAATTCATTTGTTTTTATGATCAGCTTGATAGATCTTTTTTATACGAAGGTCGTTCCTTCAAACAAATGTATATGACAACTTTTCTGCAACTTCTAATCGATGCTGGGTGGAATGTGATGCCAGCTAAGGTTAAGCATGGATGGCTTGAAATAGATACTGTTGAGGATCTGAAGCTCTATGAAAAGTTTTCTGAAGAAGGTAAGCTGGATGTTTTTTTTAAAATTAATGAATAAAATTTTAGAGGGTGCAAAAGCAATTTCAGGAACAATAGGTTTTAATTTTTTACCTAAAGAACTGCGGCAGGTTACATTTTATAGTGAGGGTAAAAATTATTGGCCACATCTAAAGGGTTTGCTGGAAACAACTTTAGTCAAAACCAATAAAAAAGTTTGTTATGTTAGCTCTTCTCTTGATGATCCAGGAATTAAAATTAATCATCCAAATTTAAAAACCTTTTTTATAGGCATGGGAGCAGTACGTACTTATTTTTTTGAAAAATTAGATACAGATGTATTTGTTACAACAATGCCTGACTTGCATAAATATCAAATTAAGCGCTCCATTTATAAAGTACATTATATTTATGTTCAACATTCACTAGTAAGTCTTCATGCAATTTATAGACATGGTGCTTTCGATCATTATGATACAATTTGTGCAGCTGGGCCTCACCATGTTAAAGAGATTAGAGAAATTGAAAAAAAATATAATCTTCCCAAAAAAAAAATTATTAAACTTGGATATTCTCGTCTTGACGATTTAATTAAAAATAAAAATAATACAGATTTTAATGAGTCAAAATCTTTTAAATCAAAAACAATTTTGATTGCCCCTTCTTGGGGATCAAAGTGTATTTTAGAGTCAGGTTTAGGAAAGAATTTAGTTAACGAACTATTAAGTTTGGGTTACGTGGTAATTTTAAGACCTCATCCTCAAACCATTAAATTTGCAAAACAAAAAGTAGATGAAATAAAGCAGCAACATAAAAATAATTTAAATTTTATCTATGAGGAAAATATAATAGGGGATATGAGTTTTTATCAGTCAGATTTAATGATTAGTGATTGGTCAGGTGTAGCCTTTGAATACGCATTTGCTTTTAATAAACCAGTTATTTTTTGTAATGTTCCAAAAAAAATAAATAACACTAATTATGATGATATTAAATTAGAACCAATTGAAGTGTTTATTCGAAATAGTATCGGTGTTATTTGGGATGGTGTTTCACCCATAAAAAAAAAAATTGAGCTTTGTTTGATTGATAAAGAAAATAAAAGTAACTCTTTAATCAATCAACATTGTTATAATATAGGCAATAGTGATGAAGTTTTTGCTAAAATGTTAAACACTAATTTTTTTAACTTAACAAATGATCAATTTTAATCATTAAGAACGTAAGATCTTTCTTTAAACAATGGCACACCATCATCTTTACCTCCTTTGATAATACCATTTATAACATTTACACCCCCAGCTATATTATTGAAACGATCAAAAAATCTTCTTTCAATTTTTAGTTCATCAAATAAACTTGTATTATTTGTTATTCTAGATAGGATTGTTGGAAAAATATCTTGGGTTAATATAATATTGTCATTTACTTCATTTAAATCTTTTGGCCAATATATACTTAAGAATGCTCCATATCTGTCTTGAATATCATATTTATCTATAGAATTAATATCGTAATTTCTAAGTTCTCTACAATTTTTTGTTAAGTAAGCACCATGATCACTTACTAGTACTATTATAGGATCTTGGTCGTTACTCATTATATTTAAAATATCTTCTTTCATTTCTTTATTTGCTATATTCATACCCTCAAAATAAGATTTTTTTTCGTTAGAATCACACCTTCCAGTATTACTAGAATGTCCTGGATACCCATTATGAGTATAAAAAAGTGTATTACGTTTTTTTGAACTTAAATAGTTTTTTTTTAATTCTAAATATTCTTCATAATTAGAAAAATCATCAAAAATATCAAATCTAAATTCACCTTGAAAAATTGCTTTGGTTAAAGTTTTACCTCCAATTTTAGTAACATCTTCTTTAGGATTGTATTCATCCCAATTTATTGGTGACGAGGCACTTAAAAAATAAGATGATTTGAACAATGCTATAGAATTATATCCATTAGCTTTAAATATTTCAGGACCAAATGCATTACCAGAAACATAGTGTCTACCGTGTCTAGAAAGATTACCATCTACTTCTAGAATTCTAGAAGTTGAAGCTATTGAGGATGAGCCGATTGAGTAGATACCATTATAAACTGTAAATCCATTCTCTTCTAAAAAATCAATTTGTTCTGTATTGTCAAATCCATAATAATTTAGAGTTTCATTATTAGCATAAGATTCATATACTAGAATATATACATTTTTTTTATTTACTATTTTATTATTTTTTTTTTTTAAAAAATTATTTAACTTTTCAGAAATTTGAACCTCTTTCACATTTTCCGAATAATAATCATATAAGTTAAATGCTATACCGTTTATCATAAAGAAAATTACAAAAGCATAAGTTAATTTTTTATTTAATAAATATAAAATATAGATAACAACAAACGAAAGTATCAAGTAAGTACCTTGGGTTACAAATTGACTATTAAAAAAATGACTATTTGGATCACTTGCAATTTTAGCTAAATTTAAAATTGTAAAAGACAAAGCTATACCTGTGATCATAAGAATTCTAAAAGAAACAAAATAGCTAAAAAGTATAGGAAAAATAAAACTAAAAAAAATAGTAAACGTCAATGTAATGCTAAAGAGATATATTAGACTAATTAAATTAAGATATTCATTATTTATTAAAGCATAATCAATTACAGGAGACATTGGTAATGCTATTAAAATAAAATCATTTAATTCAGGAAATTTAAACTTTCCAACAAATCTATAATTTTTATTTAAATACCAACAAATTAAAAAGACAAAAATTAAAATTGCAAATATGACACCAACTAACTTGGCTCCACGTAATAAAAATTTTGTAGATAATCCCTCTGGGAAAATAAAACTCATTAGCATCATACTTGATAGGGCAAATATCCCACCAAAGCTTAAATCCAATATATATTGGGGATTAATTTTGATTTTCATAAATATAAATGAGCTTGATATTGATTAAGTTTTCTATTTTAACGAATTTAGTTTTTATTACAATTTATTAAAAGTTTAATTTGTAATTTAATTAATTTAAAGTAATGATGTTGCTGTTATATTGCCCGATTATATTAAAAATATAATTTAATTATTAAAACTTTAAGGTCTTTAATTATTATTAAACTATGAACATAAATAAGAAGAAAATTTTAGTCACTGGATCTGCTGGTTTTATTGGATTTTCACTTTCAAAAAAACTTCTTGAAAAAGGATTTTTTGTGATTGGTGTTGATAATCATAATAACTACTATGACCCTAAAATTAAAGATGCAAGATTAAAAAATTTAATTAAGTATCCAAATTATAAGCATTATAAAACTGATCTAGTAGACAAGGAAGGTCTTGAACAGATTTTTCAAACAAATAAAATTTATAAAGTAGTTAATTTAGCAGCACAGGCTGGTGTACGTTATTCAATGAAAAATCCTATTGCTTATATAAACAGTAATATTTTAGGTTTTGCTCATATTTTAGAAAATTGTCGTCAATATAAAATTGAACATCTAGTTTATGCTAGCACTTCAAGTGTTTATGGAGCTAATACTAATATGCCTTTTTCAGAACATGATAGCGCCAATCATCCGTTATCTGTTTACTCAGCCTCAAAAAAATCTAATGAGTTAATGGCCCACTCATATAGTTATCTTTACAATATACCAACTACTGGACTTAGATTTTTTACAGTTTATGGTCCATGGGGTAGACCAGATATGGCATTATTTAAATTTACCAAAAATATTATTGATGAAAAACCTATTGATGTATTTAATGAAGGAAAACATACTAGAGATTTTACTTATATTGATGATATTGTTAATGGAGTTATAAAAGTCTTAGATATTCCTGCTACTAGTAATTCTAATTGGAATGGAGATATACCCGACAATGCAACAAGTATGGCACCTTGGAGAATTTATAATATAGGAAATAATCAACCTATAAAATTGATGAAATATATTGATGCTTTAGAAAAAACTTTGAATAAAAAAGCAAAAATTAATTTTTTACCCTTACAGCCTGGAGATGTATTAGATACATGCGCTGATACAAATAATTTAGAAAAACAATTTAATTATAAACCTGTAACTTCAATTACCGATGGAGTTGCTAACTTTGTTAAGTGGTATAAAGATTTTTATCAGATATGAAAAAAAAGATAAAAAATCTTAAACTTGCAGTAATAGGACTAGGTTATGTAGGTTTACCATTAGCCTTGGAATTTTCGAAGAAGAAAAAGGTGATAGGGTTTGATATTAACAATACTAGAATTAATGAACTAAATTCTGGAGTAGATAAAAATTTAGAGTTTAAAAAAAAAAATTTACTTAGCTCGAAAAAAATTAAATTTACTAATAAAATAGAACACCTTCGATCTGCTAACTGTTTTATTATAACAGTTCCAACACCTATAAATAATAAAAAAAAACCGGATTTAAAGCCATTACTTGATGCATCAAAAATGATTGGAAAAATTATTAAAAAGGGAGACATAATAATTTATGAGTCAACCGTTTATCCAGGGTGTATAGAGGAAGTATGTGTTCCTGAGCTTGAAAAATTTTCAAAATTAAAATTTAATTTAGATTTTTTTTGTGGCTATAGTCCAGAGCGAATAAATCCTGGTGATAAAAAACACACTATCTCAAACATAAAAAAAATTACATCCGGATCCACTAAAGAAATAGCTAAAGTAATAGATGCTCTTTACAATGAAATTATTAAA
>MDSZ01012758.1_pt1 | contig 10829 bp, 5 predicted proteins | sample 811201 | NCBI WGS metagenome assembly MDSZ01 (sample SAMN05326647, study PRJNA326480) | marine metagenome | isolation source: seawater | place: Indian Ocean: North | collected 2010
CCAGCATATCCAGCATATCCAGAACCGTAACCTTCATATCCAATTTTTTTAAGGCTTATTTTTTCTTTAATTGTTTGATTAGTAACTATCCCATAAAAATTAGAGCCTATAGATCTAATTCTATTTATTGTTTCTCTAGGTAATGATCTGTCAACCGCTCCAAGTCCAACAATTAAAATGAGGCCATCAATATGCTCTGTAATTAAAAGTGAATCTGCGAGACCTAAAACTGGAGGTGCATCAACTAATATTATTTCATATTTACCTGTTTTTTTAATTTCTTTCATTAAATTTTTAAATCTGTTGGAACCAAGTAATCGCGTTGGATCTGGTGGCAAAGTTCCTCCAGTAATACAATCCCAATTTTCATAGCCTTTAATCTTATTTGTTACGCTTTCAATCTGCATATTTGGATCAGAAAGTAAATTCGATAATCCTCTTAAGTTATTTATCCCAAGACGATAGTGTACTTGAGGTCTTCTCAAGTCAGCATCGATTAAGAGAATTTTTACTCCAAGGTCAGCTAATGTTTTAGCAAGAAGAATATTAGTTAAAGTCTTTCCCTCTTTAGGTATAGAACTAGTTATAAGTATGGTTTGTACATCATTACTTGTATTTAAAAATCTTATTGAAGTATAAAAATTTCTGAATGCTTCTTGAAAGGAAAATCTTTGATAACTATCTTTTTTTGTAGTTTCATTTTTATTGGAAGTCGTTTCATTTAACACTTCAATAATTGACTCTTTTTCTTTTCTAAGGTTTTCAAAAATATCAACATGTGGCAAATGAGCAAGTACAGTTTCTTTCATTTCTGCCTTAACGTCTAGAGATGTATAAAAGAAGTGATCTTTTTTATCTCTAATTATTGCAACTATGGCGCCCCCTATTAATCCTCCTATTAAACCAAGAAAAAGATTTAATTTAATATTTGGTTTAATAGGAACACTACCCATAGTTGGTTTTGATATTATCCTCCAAGGAATAGCATTCTGTGCCATTTCTAATTGGAAACTTTCTCTTGCTGAAATTAAACTCAAAAGGTTTTCATTAGCAATTGCAAGTTCTTGATCTAAATTTTCGAATTCCTTGATAAGTAAAGGTTGATCTAAAAATTGTATTTCTATATCTTTTTTGACTTCTTTTACTGCTTTTAAATTTCCTAAATTTAACTTTAGAGCAGTATCAACTGCTTCTAATTGATTTTTGAGTAATATTGGTTGTATCTTTTCTAATCGTTGGTTTAAGCCTTTAACTATGGTGGAATTAGGAGTAAATTTTGATTTTGCTTGAGCAAGCTCATTTTCTACATTAATTAATTCTTGCAAAAGTCCTTGATCAAAATCACTTATTGTTAGGCCATCTCCTAATTCTTGGCTAAGACCTCTAGCTGTTAATGTCCCCTTTTCTATTTCATTTCTTACATCCTTTAGTTTGTTTCTCTCTGTATTAAGTTTTATAATTTGTTGTTCTAAATCTAATTTTTGCTCTTTTAAAGAGCCACTTTCATTTGTAGGTAAAATAATTTTATTTTCTTCTCGAAATTCAACAATTTTCATTTGTAATTCATCTTTCCTTTTTTGAATTTCTGGTGCTTGAGAGTTTAGAAATTTTAGTCCCTCATTCAATCTTTTTTGCTTTTGTTCAAGGGAAGCTTTCAAATAATCTTCTGATAATTTTGTTAATATTTTCTCTCCAATTTTTTTATTTTTGAAGTTTAAAACAATATTTAAGATCCCTTTAGATCTTTGACCAGATTCAGTAAATTGGTTTATAGATAAACTCTTTTGCAGGAAACTTGTTGATAAATTAAATTCTCTTGCAATAGGATCGAGGAATATTGGACTTTTAAGAAATGTGATTAAGGTGTTTAAGTCATATTCACTTGAATTGTCAGCTATACCAATAAACAGTGATGTATCTACCTTATTGTCCTTATCTGCATTCATAGGGTCATTAATTAAAATAGTAAATGAACCACTAAATGTTGGATCAAAAATTCTCGAATTTATGGTAAATAATGCAGATCCTAAGAAAACCAATCCAGTTGTTAATGCAAACCACTTTTTTTTGCGAATAATACCATTCCAAAGATCCTTTAAATCAATTTCATCTTCTATGGTTTCCCTAGAAACATTAGTAGAAAAATCCTGATAATTTGTTTTTTCCAACTTGTTTGCTCAGCTTAATAAGTTTAGTTGATTAAATTTAATCATACATTATTGGTAATTATAGTAATAATAGAAAATCTGATTTTTGTACACTAAAATATTGATATTAGGAAAGATTAATGAGAGGATATTCTAGAAATTCCTATTTACCCTTGAGCCTAATTCAAAAAAAATTAAATTCTTTTTTGCTAATAAGTTATTTAGGTTTGACGCCTTTTGGGAGTCCATTAGAAGCAACAAATTTTTGGCAAAGGGATTCTTATAAAGAAAATCTATACATTTCCGATACTTCTATTGATTTAAGTGAGAGTCAAGTTTTATTGCAAGAGGACTACTACTTAATTGGCCCGGGAGATGTTCTACAATTAAGCCTTATTGATGCACCTGAATTTTCAGGAGAGTATAGCGTTTTGAATGATGGAACTATCCCTCTTCCTTTAATAGGGAATGTTTATTTAAAAAACTTAAGCATTGATCAAGCCTCTAAAATGATAGAGGCAAAATATAAGAATGAATTACTTAGACCAGAACTTCATCTATCCGTTAAAGTTCCAAGACCAAAATTAGTTTCTGTCATTGGGGAGATTGAAAGGCCAGGAATATATTCTTTGACTACTGATGAAAATACCAATCTTACCGTAGGGCAGCAAATAAGAAATAGTGGACTTCCAACAATAATTGACGCAATTCAGAAAGCAGGAGGAATAACTCAAGATGCAAATTTAAAAAAAGTAATAATTATGAGAAGGCTTCCTGGTATAAAGAAAGAAATGAAAGTCGCCGAAGTAAATTTGTTAGATTTGATTTTTGAGGGAGACCATGAACAGAATCTTTATTTGTTTGATGGAGATGTTATTAAAATAACAAAAGCCTCAGAAACTCCATCCAATATAATGGGAATTGCACAAGCCAATCTATCGCCAAGTGAAATAACTGTAAGGATTGTTGGACAAGTTACTGACCCTGGATTAATAACCTTGAATGCAAATACTCCTTTGGTTCAAGCAGTTTTATCTGCAGGTGGACCTGTACCTTGGAAAGGTAATAAAGGAAATGTTACTTTAGTTAGGGTAAACAAAAACGGTTCCATAACCAAGAAAAAATACAAAATAAACTTAAATGCAGCCGTTTCAGATTCTAATAATCCTCCTTTAAAAGATAAAGATATTGTTTATGTTAGACCAACTACTCTGAATAAAATTAGTAGTGGATTAGGGGCAGTTGTTGAACCTATCTCCCCGGTTGTTACAGCAGTAACTTTGTTTAAATTGATAAACTAATATCGGCCAACTTATTACAAAGTATCTTTAAATATTTCAAGTCATCAATGAGAAGTATACTAATTTTATTTAAGTTGAATTTTAATTTCTTTTAGTAATTTTTATAAAAAACAACTTAAAATTGCAAATCTGCAATAGTTAAAATTTAATTATTTGTTGCGAAGATGAAGATAATTATTCAATTATTTGTTCATTTTTTATAAAAAAAACTCATTTGCTTTGGCATAAGCTTTAAGAATTTTTCAAAAATTATTATTTTTAATTCTTTCCTTAAGTTAAAAGCTATTATTTAGATTAGAATTTTAAAAAAAAATAACTTAAAATTAATAAAAGAATTTATTTTAAATTATCATCTAGATGGAAATAATTTTAAGAGATAAAGATATCATCACTGGAAGTCAAGATTTAGAACAATTACATACACTGAAAAGTTGTCCAATATTTATGGGTTGTGTAAATCAAGATTTGGAATCTGATTTAAGAGCAGAACAAACTTGGGAAATTTCTAGAGAGAGCGGAATAATTCAACTGAAAAAATTGATCCCCCTCGAAATCCTTTATTCTAATCATCATAATTCAGGTGCAGTAGGTGCAACCTGGATGGATCATCATCAACGGTTTTCAGAGTTCATTTTGCGGAATAATCCTAGAAATGTACTTGAGATTGGTGGGGCTCATGGGATTCTTGCAAAGAAATGTTTATCTAAAAGAAATATAAATTGGACAATTTTAGAACCCAATCCAAATCCAGTTGAAGGGTGCGAAGCAAATTTCATAAAAGGTTTCTTTGATAATGAATTCTGTATAGATGAGAATGTAGATACTATTATTCATTCTCATTTGTTGGAACATCTTTATGATCCACTACAGTTTTTTAAAGATTTATCAAAGACTAAAGTTTCTACAAAATTAATATTTTCAATCCCTAATTTACATGAAATGTTAATCAGAAAATATACTAATTGCCTAAATTTTGAACATACAATTTTTATAACTGAACCTTTGATTAAATTTCTTTTATCTTCACATGGTTTCGAAATAGTTGATAAGCAATTTTATAAAAAAGACCATAGTATATTTTTTAATTGTTTAAAAACTAACAATGTAAAAACGATTAATTTACCAAAAAGTTATTATCAAACTAACAAAGCAATATTTAATGAATACATTGATTACCATATCAAATTAATCAATAAATTAAATTGCGATATCAGTAAAAATAAAACTAAAACTTTTTTATTTGGAGCACATATTTTTTCTCAATACCTTTTGGAGTTTGGTTTAAATTCTGGAAATATAGATTGCATTTTGGATAATGACAAAGCAAAGCAAGGGAAGAGACTGTATGGATCAAATTTATTTGTAAAATCACCTAAAATCTTAAAGGGTATTTTGAAACCATTAATCATTCTCAAAGCAGGAACATATGATGATGAAATAAAAAAAGATATTTTGGAAAATATTAACCCTTCAGCTATTTTTATCTAATAATTAATCAAATTGAATAAAAATTTATATTTATCTTCTTGTTCTTGTAAAGAATCATAACCTGATTGGATAATCTTAAAAAGACATTTTATATTCTTATATAGAATTTTTAAGACTTAATAAAAGAAATTCGTAATTAATTTCTAAAAAATTTTCATAAAAAAAGTACTGTCTTAGACAAATTTTATCGTATCTTGGTCAAATAAACTGAATTAAGAGTCAAAAAATTTTTTAAACTATACTGGTTTATTGAATTAGTGCATTATGTTTCTTTTATCCAAATAGTTTTTATTTATTTGTCTGACTTTTATCTTGAAGTTACTAAAAAAAAAAAAAAAAAAAATTAAAAACAATTTATGATAGGATTTTTCATTGATAATTAAGATTTAATTTTTAAATTAAAGACTTTAAAAGTTCCCTTTATGAACTTAAGAATAATTGAAAAAGAAAAAAGTGCAGTATTAATTCTTGCTGCAGGTTTCAAGGCTTATGATTCATTTACACTGCACCAACCTTTTTTAAATATAGGAAATACATTAATTATTGAAAGAATAAAAAAAAATTGTAATTTTAAAAATCAAATCTATGTAGCCGTTAATGATTTTTCAAATAAACTTCAACAACTAAAATCTTTTGATAAATGTAAATTTATCAATGTAGGTTCTTCACTTGGAATTATAGATACGATAAAGAAATCATTAGATTACATTGAAGAAGATTTTATAAATATTCTGCCAATTACAATTGTTCCTGAAAATCAGTTTATAAACAAAAAAGCAATTTTTTTTGGAGATAATAAAATTTCAAAAGAGAATTGGTCAGCAATCTCATATTTGAATAAATCAAATATTGAATATTTATTCAAAAAAAAAATAATTGATTTTAAAAAGAAATGTTACCCATTTACTGGAAGAATTTCTTCTGAGAAAGATATTTTAAAGGATGCTTTAAGTGAAATAAATAATTATCAAATGAATGATTTACTTTATCTTGCAAAAATATTAATTGAAAAATATAAACATTCTATAATTCATGAAAAATGGTACGATGCGAGTCATTCTTCAACTTATTTTGAAACTAAGATCACTTATTTTTCAAGTAGATTCTTTAATGAAATCAAGTACAACCATCAAAGGAACAGTATTATAAAGACATCTCAAGAGAAAACAAAACTTAAAAAAGAAATTATATTCTATAGGAATATTCCATCGAAACTAAGAGTTTTTTTTCCGAATTTGTTAAATCAAGATCAAGAAGAAAAAGAGATTTTAGAATTAGAATATTTACCATTTCCAAATTTAGCTGAATTATTTTTATTTAGAAAAATAGGACCAAATCGTTGGGAAGATATAGTGAAATCACTTTTTGACATTTATAGTGAATTTTATTTAAATAACAAATCAAAAAATTTACTATGTAATGCTAGTCACCTTTATTCAGATAAACTTAAATATAGAAAAAATATTTTAAACGAGATTTTAAAAAATCTAAGGAATAAATCTCTTAAAGAAATAACAACTTCTGGGATAAAAGTTAATAATAATTCATTACCTTCTTTAAATACCACTATAAACAAATTACAGAAAAAGCTCAAAGAATTTGAAAAACAAAGGCCACTACTATTTGGTCACGGAGATCTGTGTTTTAACAATATTTTGATTGAACCTCTATCAGGTAGTATAAAATTAATTGATCCTAAAGCTGATTTTATACAAAATAACAAAATTGGTTATGTAGATCCTTTATATGACCTTGCAAAGTTAAATCACTCCTTCGGATGCTTTTATGACTCAATAGTTAACAATATGTTTTCAATCTCATTCAATAAAGATCAATATGAATTAAAGATTTTCAAGCCATTTAATTATGAAGTGGCAAATTTTTATTTTCAGAAAATATTTCTAGATCGTTTAATAGATAAAGAACTTTTAAGAATTCTTACATCAAATTTATTTTTATCAATGGTACCTCTTCACAAAGATGATGAAGAAAAAATGATTGTATTGATAATAATAGGTATATCTTTATTTTACGATATAGATATTAAAAATTATATTTTAAAAGAATGAACTATTTAATAACTGCCGCAGGCAAAGGTTCTAGATTAATTAAGGAAGGAATTAAACCTCCGAAACCATTAGTTATTATTGATGGTATTGAATTACTAATATGGAGCCTAAGTTCATTTAATTTTTCTTCGAAGGATAACTTATATATCATCACCCAAAAAAATGATCGAGTTAAAAAATATTTATCTAATAAAATAAAAATTTTTTTTCCACAGATTTCAGTTAATTGGCTTGAGTTAGAGGAAATAACAAATGGCCAACTTCTCACCGCTATAAAAGCAATTGAATATTTCTCAATAAAAGGGCCGATTTTAATACATAACTGCGATACATCATATAAAATTTTTCAAAATTTGGAAGAGATTGATAAAAATTATTTTGGAGCTATTCCATATTTCATTTCTGAGGGAGAAAATTGGTCTTTTTTGAAAACTCATAAAGGAGGAGAATTGATTTGTGAAGTCAAAGAGAAAGATAGAATTTCATCTAAATGTTCAGTTGGGACTTACTTTTTTAGAGAAGCAGAAGAATTAATAAAACTTTCTAATAAATATTTATCATCCATAAATAAACAAACTAATAAGGAATTTTATATTTCTCCAATTTATGATTATGCGATTAAATCAGGGAAAAAAGTTCTTGCTATTAAGGCTTCCAATGTAAAGGTATTTGGAACTATAGAAGAAATTTGTTCTTCATTCGATTTAAGTACTAATGAAATAAAAGGGGAAAATGGTTTTTCTGGCCATCAAAGAAAGACTTTAGTTGTAGATATTGATAAAACAATATGTGAATCTCCTAAGGGGAAAGACTACAGCAAATGTAAACCAATTAAAACTTTTTGTTCAAAATTAAGAAAAGAGAATGATAAAGGAACTTATATTATTCTTTATACTTCAAGAAATGTTAGAACCTTTAAAGGCAACGTAGGTTTAATAAATAAATATACTTCAGTTGTTCTTATTGAGTGGTTAAAAAATAATAATATTCCATATGATGAGATTTACTTTAATAAGCCTTGGGGATTTGGCGATTTAAACTATATAGATGATAAATTTTTATCAATAAAGGAATTCGAGTCAAAGTAAATTATTTTTAAAATATATTTTGAAGATTTCATTTTTTTATTCGTTGGAAAATATTGCTATTCTTATTTTTTTCGTTCGTACTAAATGGTATCAATAGTGAAATTCCTGATGGAGCAAAGTGGCATCGAGCCGCTTACCCCTGCATTCCACATCGGTACTCATTTGGTTTTAGTTAATTTATTCAAACCTTTTAGTTAAGTGGGTTTAATGGTAAGTCGCAGGGATATCAATATTATCAATATCTAACAAAAAAACTTACTTTTTATTTTGGTTAAGTGATTTTAAATATCACTTTCTTTAAATAATGTTGATATACCCAGTTGCAATTAATCTGGCATCTATTTCATTAAATTCATCACTTAATTAATATTCTCTTTTATTATTTAATTTTTAATTTCAATAATCTTTATTAAAGCATTTGGATTTTCTCAACTTATAAAGCTTATTATTATTTGTTAACCTTTTCAAAGTTTCCCCTTAATTTTCTACAAAGTTATAATGATTAAAATATAAAATATTTTTTTATGAAATTTACGGTAATAGGTCACGCTTGCTTATATATTGAATTTAAAAACATAAGACTCCTTATTGATCCATGGATAATTGGATCTTCTTATTGGAGAAGCTGGTGGAATTATCCTAAAGTAACTCAAGATCTAATAAGTAATATTAATCCTACTCATATTTATTTAACCCATCTACATTGGGATCATTATCATGGCCCATCATTAAGAAAATTTCAAAAGTTTAATCCCAAAATTTTATTACCAAAACACTTTAATAAAAGAATGAAAGGAGATCTTTTAAAAGATTTCAATTTTACAAATATAGTAGAATTAGATCATGGGAAAAAGTACAAATTACGAGATAACTTTCAATTGGCGAGTTACCAGTTTAATCCTGTAATTATTGATTCTAGTCTTGTTATAGTGGCTGACGGTATTACTATTCTTGACGCTAATGATAGTAAGACTTTTGGATTAAGTCTTAAACAAATTATAAATAACCATCCGAAGATAGATTTTGCTTTTAGAAGCCACTCCTCTGCTACACCAATTCCTCATTGTATTAAAGGGTTAAATGTAGATGAAACTGATAGAAAGCCTTCAGATTATGCAGATGATTTTATAGCTTTCGCTAAAGCGACAAGAAGTAGATACGCAATACCTTTTGCAAGTTCACATATTTATCTACATGAATTAACCAAGAAATTTAATAAATACTATAGTGATCCATCCTTTATAAAAAAACAATTTGATCTCAAAGTAGATTCTTATCAGCAATGTAAAATAATGGTTTCAGGAAGCTCATGGTCTAAAAAAAATGGTTTTGCGATCAAAGAACATGACTTCTCAAATTTAAAATCTGATATTTCTAATTACGCTATAAGAAACAAGGAAAAATTAGAGCAACAATATGCATTAGAATTTAAACAAAAATTAAATAAAAAAGCATTTGTAAATTACTTTATTGAGTTTTTAAAAGCCTGTTCTTTACCTTTAAGACTTTTAAAATTTAGATTTGGTTTTCTTATTAATGAGAAAAGAAATTCAACTAATTTTTTATGTATTATTGATGGAATCAAACAATCTACAGAAATTATTAACATTTCTCATGAAGAAGAAATCTATAAATACAAATTAGCATTCGTAATAAAAACCCCTCTATATGTTTTTAATGACTGTAACCTAAAAAAAATGCATAATACCTATACACCTTCTAAGTTATTAGAAATCATTATTACTGAAAAACATGGCCTTAAAAAACTTAATAAATATTTTAGCTTAGTAGATTTATATGAAAATGATTCTTTACCCTTAAACAAATTATTTAGTATTAGAAATATTATTATTATCTTTAGACGTTGGAGAGAATTATTTGATATTTTTTTCTACTTCTTCATAATAAAAATTCAAAAGAAAAAAATCCATCAGCTTTGGCATAGCCTATAAGAATTATTACTACCAAATACAAATTTTTTACTTATTAGAAGATTATCTTATTGCAGTGACAAATATTTAGAGAATAAATAAGAAGCAAACAGCACTTCTCATGTTGAAAAATATAGATAGGCTTGGAAGTCTGGAAAGCTGTTAGATGACTATCCGACTGATGAAAAATCATGAAAATAAATTCTAAAAAATTAAAATTTTTACGAGAGATAAGTTATGCTGTTTAGCCCTATTGGCAGATTGATATTATTTTTGTTGATTAAGAAGCTTTGAAATAATCAACCAAATAAAGTTCTTTCGGAAAAAACAGCGGTGGAATTGTTGATACTTGATATCAGATTACTCAATATATAGGTTGTATTTTTATCTAAATAGTTAATACTAGTAATTCTGCCAACTCAATTAAATTAGGAAAATTTTTTAAAAGGTTTAAATTGATTCTCTAGAATAAGCAAAAAATAATTCGAGGGGTTGAAAAGAATTATTCAACTTGGTTTATTTTCGAAATAATTTTAAAAACTTAGGATTTAAGAACTGAATAGCTCATCAAAAAAAATGTTATTTCTACCTGCAAAAGTATTTTTTGTTTATTGCTTCTACTTTGGTTTCTAAACTATATTGTTTAAAATAGGCAATTATTTACGCTGGGATTAATATTAAATTCCTTGCTTTATTTTATCTATTTAAGGATTCTCAATCTATTAATATAAATACTGGAATAATTTACTTTTACTTTATAAGGAAAGGAATCGATTAAGAATTTTTAGAAAATTCCTTTAATTCA
>MDSZ01144652.1_pt1 | contig 10829 bp, 35 predicted proteins | sample 811201 | NCBI WGS metagenome assembly MDSZ01 (sample SAMN05326647, study PRJNA326480) | marine metagenome | isolation source: seawater | place: Indian Ocean: North | collected 2010
CCGCGAGCGCGAAGGGTTGAAAACAATGCCGCAGCCTGTGGCTGGAGCGCAAGCGTCACTTGTGAACGGTATCCCATATGTGTATCTCTCCCTGATTACTTATATAATATATCTCATGCGGGGGCTAAGGTCAAGGACTTTCTTGTCAAGCCTTTGTCAAAGGACTCAGAAACTTGAGAAAAGTTTTGTCTAGAAGCCGCTTCTGGCCCTTTACGAGTACGACGTGGGCCCGACCGCCATGGGGGTCGATCACTTCCTCTCCTAGATATAGCACCGGTCCACAGGTTGACCAGAAGTCTCGGGTGCTGTGGGGTAGCAACCACTTGTGGCTGATTTCGTATAGTTCACCGACTTGCACTTATGACCTCCAACCACTTCACTGGCTCCCATGAATGTTCCTTATCTTGAATCCAGTAAATCTGGACACGGCGTAGATGCGGGGTGCCGCGGTTGATCCCATCAGGTGTTGTGCGAATGACCACGCCGAGGTGTTCGCCACCACCGGTAGCAACTTTCGATCCGGGCATCTTTACTAGATCACCTACCTGCACTGATCACCTCCAGAAGCGTCTTGTTTATCCACCCCAAAGTGGTTTTTGCTAAGGGCCCGGCGATTTCCAAAATCAAAGCCGTCCGTTGATCGTACCTCACTAAGTCACCGACTTTCATACTTCTCCCTGATTACATAAATAATATAGCACGCGCAGGGGATAGAGTCAACAGTGATCTTGTAAAGAGTTTGTCAAGGCGGGCTGACTATCTCAAGCCGGTAGTTTTCGAGCCAGTGCCAGCGCGTCCGATCATAGAGCCAGTCTGCACTGGGGAACATTACCCAGCAGCCGTCTTCATAGATAGGATCGTTCATATCATCTAAGCCCCTTGACCGTTGCTCAGTCTCCATCACGATACCGATGATGTTGTTTAGGCCAATGTGATCAACTTGCCACCCAGTACCGACCTTGACTAGGTCGCCTTTACTAGGAAGTTTACTTTTCACTGATGACCTCCAACTCCTCTGGATTCTCCGCTGATAGGCCATCTTCTGGGTCATACCATGTGGGGACGTCCCAGAATACCTTGATTTGATCTTCAAACACTCCCGTGTGAAGTTTCATTACGATTCCAATGTTGCGCCCGAACTTATCTTCGGACCGCGGTCGGACAATATCACCGACCTTCACTGATTACCTCGCTGCTCCAACTGTTTACCCAGTATTGGTATTTGCCATCAATCGAACGTACAAGCGCACCACCGCGATCATTAGTCTTCAGCGCCAGTCCAATGAACGGCGTTATACTGGGTAACTTGACTCTTATGAGATCGCCTACTTTCATGTGCTCGCCTTCTAGGGATATGTCAAGAGTGTATAGCCAATCACGCCTAGCGCAGAAATCACGCCAAGCCAACTAATGACTAGCAATCTTCTCTCTGCTGTTTCGATGTCATCTTTCAAACTCATTTTGCCTCCTTCTTTGCACTAATATGCTTGCACGAGTTGCGCCACTTGAAGCCGGGACAAGTACATGACCAGCGATTACCGGTCAAGGTTACTTTGTACATATTGCCCTTGCTCCCTTCAACCTGCCACGTCTTTACATTGTCAGTTCGGATCTCAGGCCGACTCCAGACCATGTACTTGTCAAGGTCATCGCGTGTGGTATCAAGCGGAACCCTGATCCACGTTGAACCACTCACGGCCCAACACTTCCCGTTGAGTCGAAGAACGGCAGGGGGATACATTACCTTTACCGGAACAGCCTGAGTCATCAGTGTACCTCCGTGACGCGCCACCAGCCCGGGCGCTGGTCATGGGTACGCATCATCACAAGCACACGATCACCAAACTGACTAAGGTACTCTCGATGACTGGTATCGTAGTCCTTCGATGATAGCAGATCTCGGGCCGAGATGATCAGTGTGGCCGGCGCGTCAAAGTAGGGCACCTCAAAATCATCACACTGATGAGCATCAGTGTAGACTTGAAACTCTCGATCATATTCCATGTGTGTAAAACTCCCTCTTACTCTACTAATATATCACAGTGGGACGCTGGGGTCAAGGTTTCTTTTGTCAAGCAGTTGTCAAGACCTCAAGCGAGTTTGGGTCGCACCATTCCTCGGTGCCTGCTCCAAAGAGTGACAAGCCCTGTGTTGTCCACATGACTCGCACGGCTGGTCGGCCTCCATCGGTCCAGCCGTCCATCCTGATGACGACACCCAGTTGCTCTGTCAGGAAATGTTTGACTAGATCACCTGCTTTCATGCCTTCCCCTTGTGGTTTGCGTTGCCTGCATTGTAAGCAACATGGCGCATTGGCCGGTTGCCGATAGTGGTGTTTGAACCTGACAAATGACAGGACTTGCCCTTGTGGAATCCAGTCACAGCCTTCCATGCTTTCGAGTACGATTCACGGTCTTCATTAGATTCAAAGGCCACAATGGAAATAGCGTTACTCTTACCATCACCAGCCTGCAGCCCTAGATACTTTACAGCAGTCTCGGTTCCCAACTCCTCAACACAGTCGGGACACTCATTGATACGACCACCAGCCTCGCGCTTTGCACGGGTGTCGGGGTCAAACTCAAACTCGCAATGCACACAGATTCTCATGGTTTCCTCACTGTTACGATAATAATATATCACGACCGTCGATAAGAATCAAGTTCTATTATGTCAGAAGATTGTCAAGCCTCAATCAGGTCGCTCATCAAGAGCCTGCCGCACATCTCCAGCATAGTGATTCGGAGTCATAGCACGCAGGTTTGCGGCCGTGCGCCTACGAATCGTTGTCTGCGCTGCTCGACCACCGCACTCTAGACAAGTGTGATACCCCAACGCAAGACGCCGATCACTATACTCTTCGCCACATTCGATACATTCTGCCATTAGTCCTCCAGTCCTTCAAGGGACCACAAATCGACAGGGCATGCTGTCCCCATCATCAGTTTACTGTTTAGTTTTGCTTGCTCGCGGGCGTCCGCACCCATATTGATAAAGTCATCCTCGGCCACGCTGAAGGTACAACCTTCAAGATCAGTGGGCTCCCACTCATCGCTGTTTCCAGATTGCTCCATCAAGTCGTGAAGTAACTCGAAGGCTGGCTGTCCATCGGAGTCCTCCATGGTGCCAGCCTGCTCAAGAAGCAACATGATTAGATCAAGTTCTGCTTCGGTTACGCGGATATTTAGAAAGTCGGACATGCGTTTCTCCTTGTTGTATATAATATATCCTATGTGGGTGCGGTTGTCAAGGATTTATTTGTAAAGGAAATGTCAAGAGCCGACATCACCGTAAGGCATGCCTTCTTCAGGGAAGTCGTCGGTGGGAAGGGGCAAGGCCATGAAGATCTTTTCGTTGCGATAGAGCCTGTAGCCTTCTGGCACGACGCGATAGGCAAAGACCTCATCGCTCCACCGGAGACAGGTCCAGTCAAGCATGCCATAGATGAGTCTTTGATACCAACTACCAACGCCGCAGCCCAGAATAAAACTTGCGATTGTCAGGATTGCCAACATTGCTGTTTGAGACATCGAGTCCTCCGGTTTATATTGTGAAGTCTATAATCGCCACGCCACGTTCTTGCTCATCATCGGGCTCCATTGAGCCAGAGACCATTGCCGGCGCGTGAAGTTCGGGTGCATACAGCGCAGGTCTTTCTTCATGTGCTTCCTCTCTGTTCTGTTCACGTCTCAGTTGTTCTAGTTTATCAAGTGGTATTCTACTCATGGAATGGCCCTCCTATAATAACTAGACTAAGACTCGCAAAGGTTCTAAGTTGGTTCGATCAGCCACAATGGGCAAGTAATGCGATCACCTTCTTCGTAATCAGGCTTACGCTCTACCTCAACCCAGCCTTCGGGCGTTTCAACAACACAGATTTCTTTCTCACATGAATCAATAACGCATGGTGAGGGCGGTTCTGGCTGGTCGAACGCGAGCAGCATAATAAAAATCATAGTTCTATTCTCTCAATAAATGTGGTAGCCGAGGCGGGACTCGAACCCGCACGCTCTAAGAGCAACGGATTTTGAATCCGTCGTGTCTACCGATTCCACCACTCGGCCGTGATTCTTCTAAAGTTTACTCTTCGTATCCCTTGCAGTAGAGTGGTGTAACACCCGGTGGGACAGTCCCTGCAATGATGCCGCCATGCTTTGCAATAAGCAGGTTCACAACACTGACAGGAACATAGCCATAGACGGTATCAAGAGGGTTTCCGGGCATCTCCGCATACTCAAGGATAAGTTCGTCTTCGTGACTAGGGAAGCCAAGTTCGACAGAATCATACTTTTCCGCATGATCTATTCTGGGGGTGCAGTAAGAAGTGGCCTTAGCCTGAATGCTTACGCTGAATCCAGACCGACACTCCACTCTTTTATAAAAAGCCATTTATTCCTTCCTTTTACCAGTCAATAGGATCGTTTCCAAGTGGGCTCTCAAGATGCTCCGGGCCGGCAAGTGCGGCGCGCCTCGCTGAAACTTTGCGAGGACAGTTTGTATTTAGTTTGGTATCCACTTTTTGCATGCTACTTTCGTAGTATACCATATTCGGATCTTCTTCGTCAATGATATTGATCATACAAATCAAACTTGCCTTGATTGCAGTCAACTCTTGTTCGGTGAACTCCATACCTTATTCTTCCCGACTGCTCAGATCTGAACCGTAGAAATAGTGTGTGCCCTGCTCTTCAACCTCAACAGTATAGATAGCACTGTCATCCATCATATCAGAACCAGACACGTCTAACACGAGGCCGGGAAGGCTGTTTAGATAACTGTAGTTATCAATGGTTACGGGTTGTCCAACTTCAAATACTTCGCTCATGTTAGTTTCCTTAGTCCATACAGGTTTTGGTTTACTGTCACTTCTTTTCTGTGAGAGTCTGTGTAGAAGATGATCCGGGCAGTGGGCCACACTGGGGAGCCTTGAGTTTCGACCACGATCCCCTTGTAAGGTGGTGCTCCCATCCTATCGAGAGTTACTAAGTCACCCCTCTTCAGTGTTTGCCGCGGTTTCTTCACGAGCCTCATCCTCCTTCGCGAGTTCTAGCAGCGCGGGGGCAAGGTCAGCCTTAGTCAACTTCTTACTCTTGCGACGTTTTTGTGCCTTCAATGAAGCGGCATAAGATTTCTTATTTGTGGCCCATGGATAAAGACCCACATTAGGGGTGCCCAGCGAGCAGAACAGTTCATATGAACGCTTTGCCGCATCATACGGCGCTTTCATTGTCAACACTTTTTCATCCACCACGAGGGCCGGCTCGCCTGCATCTGCATCGCCTTCTCTCACGTTTACCTGACTCACATACCAATCGGCCATTGGGGCCCTCCTTTCATCTTCTATAATGTACCACACGCGGTGGGGGATTGCAAGAACTTTTTTGTCAAGGAAATGTCAAGGGTCTTGTCATCCCTCAAAAACCTGGAAACAACGTCGCTTATCGGCAATCTCATAAAGTTCACTGGCGCGCTCTGCGAGGGTGTTCTCGATGATCTTCCATGACTCGATGTCGGCAGTAGTCAAGGTATGCTGCGCCTTCTTATCGTGAACCGCCTGATTATTGAGCACTCGCAAGTCCTGCACTTGCAAGATCTCGGTCAATACTGATTCGCAACGCCGCTCCGTACGCTCAAGGGCGCGCACAGAGTGCTGCGAACACGCGCTGAACGTAAAACCAATAACGAAAGCAGTAAAAAACACTCGAATCATTTTTCAACCCTCTCCAAAAATCCATGCCAAAAAGTCATTTCGTGGGATCCCTTGCTCGATGCAAACAGGACACCATAGATACCGTTGCGTTCTTCAGAGTTTACCTTTGTGTAAACCTTTATGACCACACCGACACGACTGTGAGGTATCGGGTCTTGATGTGTCATTTCGTTTACACGAACCAACTCACCAACATTGAACACATTTTCTGGGTATCTGGTTTTCTCTGCCATACTATAAGTTTCTCTTCTTTGCGAACTGGGCGTGCTTGAGTGTCTCCACAAAATCCTTTGAAGCACGCAGCGAACCAATAGCCTCCTCCCAGTCTTCGGGATAGTTTCTCCTACAATACCTTACATATTCACGCATGGTCTTGATTGTCGAAATCTTAGTCCCAAACGGATCATTGCTGTCAGGCACTGGTGCCTTGTGATAGACACTCATCAGGTGATCCACCATGCGGCGGGTGTTTTCCATGCCAATCGGATCATCAGTATCAACAACAATAACGGTTTTCATTTACACATTCCAATCTGAAAACGGAAACGACTCGATGGCCTCATCGAGCACACGGTTGATTAGTTGCACGCGCGGATCGTCTTGTTCATATTCCTCAACCTCTTGAATAAGAGGCAAGACCTCACTAAACTGCGCGCTATAAAGAAGGTTCTTTGCGAACGTCATCGCTCTCGTCTCGGCCTGAAGGACGGCAATCTCGTCAGTCTCGATAGAACCGGATACGTTCGATGGCTCATCTGTCATCTCTGACCTCCACATATAATATATCGCGGTGGTTCCGCGATGTCAAGCAAAAAATGTAAGAAACTTGTCAAGAGTCTTTTGGGGGTTGGCATTGGCCATGAGTAATAAGACGCATGGCTGTACGACCATACCATCCTTGCAGATTCCACACGAGACCACTGTCAATAAGATGCTGCCATGCTGCGTAATATTCTTTTTCACTGTTTGCTTCAGTCAGTTCTTCTATAATATTGACGGCTTCAAGGTCAGTCATGCCACCACCTCGTTGCAAGCGTCAAGAATAGCAGCCAAAGCCTGCGGGTCGCTCATTCGATGGCAGTCACCAATCTCAACCAACCTTGCACCAAACGAATGCGACAGCGATTGCGAATCCGACAGCGGAACCACATCATCCTTAGCAGAATGCACGATGGTTGCATCTCCAGAGATTGTAGCCCACGGTGCATACTTGCTCCACGCTGGAGCCACAAGCACAGCAGGCACCCTCGGCAGCCCCATCATCGCAACCATAGCGACAGCGCCCCCTCGTGATGAGCCAACAACAACATCAGGCTTGTGCGTCTCAATGGCACGGCGTGCTTCAGCAACGGACTGGTCAAACAGATCCCTAGGAAGGTGCGGGGCCACAACATCGTGGCCCATCGAGCGCAGATACGTTGCCTTTGTTGAGTTTGGACTGGATTCAAGCCCGTGCAGAAATACGATCTTCATGTTCACTCCTCAGTTACATTCTTATTATAACCGATCAATCTTCGTCTGTCCAGTCGAAATCCCATTTTTTTCTCAAATAATCTGGATCGTCATATTCATCTTGTGGGGGAGACACGATCTCAAGGAAGTCTACGAACTCCTGAGTAACCTGCCCTTCAGTAAACCACATAACATCCACAACGTATACATCGGTCCAATAATCTGGGGACACACGCCCAAGCGAGGGCACATAAGTCATCATCTCGTCATCTTCCTCAGTGGGCTCATACTCGTATGGGTCGGTTAGAACAACGCCAAGCCAGTTTGAAAAGAAAACGACGGGCCGAACAATCATACCTTTGCGGATTTTTTCTCTGATGTCATTGTGTCTCACGCTATAACTAGGCTTGCGTAAGACGAATCTCTGTCTAATCTACGGGTTCTACTTTCTTCCCCGTGGCTTTAATGTCGATGATTTCCCATGTTGGGTGTATTTCCGCGAGGATTTTTCTTATCCGTTGTACCGAGTAAGGTGCCGAGATAAGAGTAGTACGACGATCATCATGCTCGGAATAAGTTACCTTGAAGTAATACGAATCATTGCTCATTTTGCATGGCCCCACTTTGATAGTCTGCTAATCCAAGTTGCGTGTATGTTAGGATAAAAAATATTGTTGTAGTATACGGTATAGAAATGGTCTATAGTTCTGCTTTTCTTGAATATAATACCGGCCGGGATGTTAGGGACTTCTGCTACAATCATATCTGCATTGACCGACGGCTTACTGACGCTAACCAACTCGCCTACCTTGAACCTTTTGACTTTGATGCCCATGTTGTTTGCCTTCTGTTTGCTCGCTAGTCTGCCAAAAAGAGGAAAAATTTGGCGCGAAGTTCTATCCCCCAAGCCCCCGTCCCGGTGGCGCCTGGGGACTTTACTTTTTATATCTCTCGACTTCTTCCGCGGTCGGGGTGACGAGGCCGCCCGGAGCGTTTGAGATAATCTCGATGGCGTCAACACCGAGTTGTGCGGTGAAGAAATAACCAGATTCAGTACTCAATATAATCATGTGTGTTGGATCTACCTTTGACACTTCTGTAACTACTCCGTATTCATACTTTGGATTATGTGGCCAGACGTTTCCTTTATGGTCTGCTGCTAGTAAGTGATAGTCTACAACCCATCGTACTAAGGCGCCGCGGCGCAACTCGCCGGGTTTGATGAGTGGGGTATTTAGCTTTTCTTCAGACACCTCATGAAGTAAGTACCTAGCAAATTCTCAAAACGTCTAAATCATTTACATTATGCCAACTCATTGTATTGGTAGAAGCCCAATGGACCTTTGTCATGTAGGTGTATCCCGAAGTTGTAGGGCCACCTTCTTCGCTTCGGAGACAGCGATCAAGAAAGTCAGACTTGAACCTTGACTCCAATCGAGGGCCGATAACAACAACGCCAATGTCTGCTGATTCGTCGTAATCTTGTTCAGTTCCAACATCGGGCGGGAACACATAACGTACCTTTAGTCTCACTAACGAACCTTTTGTAAGACCCCGCGGTGGAAAGTTCGGCTCCATTAGGCAGCAGAGATCTTAGTAATGTGTAAGCACGAGATCTCTGTTTCTCCCTCAAAGCGTTGGCGCTGCCAGTGATTGATCTGGATGGCGTCTTGAGTGGGGGGAAACCAACGGACGGTTACCGTGCGAGGCTTGCCCGATCCTCGGGAAGAAGTAACGCTCGTAATGATTCCTCGCCATCCTTTATAATCATGAGACTCAACTAGGTCACCTATCTTAAGCCAACGTTTACTCACTCTTCCTCTCCTTGATGGGGCTTTCTAGTGGCAAAGTCAATGACGTTTGAACCAACATCGTCAGGCTCCTCTTCCATATCTGATGAGTATATCACATCATCCAGCACAGATCCAGTGAAAATCTCATCCATTGCGTTTAGCAAGTGGCGCTCTCGATTAAGATTCTCAATCCAGTCATCGGTGTTACCATCTTCTGAGGCGAACACTGTCTTGCCTGCCTCGGTAAATACAGGATTCTGCACGATACTGTGACTCGTAAGTCTAGCAAACAGCAACTTAATAATACTTTCCTGAAGTGCTAGATGTGTAATACGTTCTTCCGTAGCCCTTCGTTCCTCTTGAAACCATCCGTGTAGAACACCAAGAAACTGCAATACGAGCAGTCGTTCTTCTTCGTCCAAAGGTGTATTGCTGTCACTCATTCTGGCCTCCGCCATCTACGCCATCTTGAATCGTTGCCCTCTGGGGCAGAAAGTAGGAGCAGATTCCTACCCTCAGTAAATACTTTAACATAAGAACTGTCTTTTGTCAACCATAAAATTTCATAAAGCCTGCTTTTGCTTGTTGGCGGGTTGAGTATTAATCCTAAAGTGTAGTTATGTTCTGCTCTGGTTTGTGGGCTCTTTACGGCAACCAAGTCGCCCCTTTCAAATCCATGAGCGCGCACAACTTATATTTTCACCTTTATACCTTTTCCAGTAGTCTTGACCGTATGCATGTTGTCATAAGCATCGTTCTTGATGTCTGATAGTTTACCTAAGTATCCGTTCCTGCGGAGCACCTTGAAGGCTAAGTTCTCTACCGAATAGGCTCCGCCCTTTTCAAGGCCACACTTTCGCATGCGGCTGATTCGTTCCTTTAGTTTACCAGCCATGGCATATGCTGCCTTGTGATCATCTCTGTCTAGCACCATCTTTGCCGCGTCTACCATATCCATTAGATAGGCAGCCTTCTGCTTAACCAAATCTCCATCGAACTTCTCAGCCTTGCGCTCTGGCCGGATAATCCACTCGTCTCTCAAAATTGAATACATGCCGGTTGAGATGTGAACATCGTCATCGCCCTCAACATACATTTCAACATCGTATCCGAGCACTTTAATATCGTGAGACTGGTTCCAAGCGATGCGCTTACCGTCAAAGTAACCTCTCACTAGGTCTTCATTATCTGCGTAGTCTGAAAAGTCTACAACAATGTGAAGGTCGATGTCAGAGTACTTTGACCAGTTGTAGTTCGCAATCGATCCTGTCAATTTGATGTCTTTAACTTTTACTGCCAACTCCAAGTTTTCAATAAAGTCCATAGCAATCTTCATAAGATGCTGACGAATTAAGGGTTTGAGTTCGTCTTCGTCATTCCAAAGTCGGCGCTCAAGGTCGTCTTGAATTTGAAAACTGTCCAGCTCAATACTAGATGGATCGACATCCTCAAAGCGGAGGCGATCAGTGCCTGCCTGTTGAGTCTTGTTATTGAATGGAGCACCGGTGCTTAGATTCTTGTGGCCAGCCTTTGTAGAATATATATCATTACGGCGGCGCATGGATTTTGTTTTTTTCTGATAAGCGCTTTTGAATGGCGTAGGTTCAGTCTTCGGGCGTTGATCGACTCGGGCCTCCCTGATTGCTTTTTTAAAATCGTTCCAATCTTCCATACTCATAATTAGTCTACCAAGTGGATAGTGCCACTCTCTTCCAAGTATCGGTTGCAATGCACACATAGATATAATTTGCATCCCATCTAATCTCGCCAGGAAAACCAAAGTCACTGGCACTTGATGGGGTGTTGCTGTTTCTTAAGCGTATGGAGTCTGAGTTGATGTCGAGTGCTGCTTCTGGCTGGTTTGTTGCAATTCC